>ERZ794946.256-NODE-256-length-23427-cov-4.418663_pt1 | contig 23427 bp, 19 predicted proteins | sample MGYA00433072_ERZ794946 | MGnify/ENA primary metagenome ERZ794946 (study PRJEB30137, sample SAMN04331413) | food metagenome | isolation source: Y3 must sample point D1 replicate A | place: Australia: South Australia | collected 2014 ...
GAGATGGACTTGTGAAAGCTGCAGGAGTTGTGAAAGAGCAGGAGTTGTGAAAGAGTGAAAGTATGAAATGACTTCAGCCAAGGCTGGGGTAGCGAAGGGTGGATTTCAAGCTCTCTCAGGCCGAGAGCGAAGTTCTCGAAGAAGCTGTCTCTCACTTTACTTTGCAATTGTACAACAATGCATCTCGACGATAGCGCGTCAGACGAACTGAAGGGCTGGGTGGTCAAGAGGCTAGAGGACATCTCGGATGCCGACTCGGACGTCCTCGCCGACTATGTCATCGCCCTGATCAAGTCAGAGGAGTCAGACGACGCCGTCAAGCAGAACTGCCTCGACAACCTACAGGACTTTTTGCACGACAGCACCGCTACCTTTGTCAATGATGTTTTCGCCCATCTCTCAAACGCCTCGGCCGCCCCTCCAAAGCCGCTACAGCCCACCGCCTCTGCTTTCCAGCCTAATGCGCCCGCCTTCCAACCCAGCGATCCTGCCTTCAATCCTCCCTCAGGTCCTGCCTCAAAGAAGCGCGAATTCAACGAGAGCAACGCCTTCGATAGCTACGCTCAAGGTCGCCAACAAGACCGCCCTATGAAGCAGATGCGAAGAGGTGGACGCGGCGGTCAAAGAGGAGGCTTCATGGGTCAAATGCCCGGCGCACCTCAGGGCATGCCCCAATTCGATCCGAACAACCCCATGGCCGCTCTGATGGCAATGCAGCAAGCAATGGGCCAATTACCTGGTATGTCAGGTATGCCCGGAATGCCTCAAATGCCCTTCCCTGGTTCACCTGGTGGCTTTGGCAACACTGCGCAACAACCGCGCTCGGGTCAGAGGTGCCACGATTATGACACCAAAGGCTTCTGTGCGCTCGGCGCTTCATGCCCCCATGAGCACGGCAACGACCCTGTAGTCGTACCCCAGCAACAAGGAGACGAATACGATCCCTCGAACGCTTCCCTCTCACAGGGTCGTTCATTTGGTGACAGAGGACGTGGTCGCGGTCGCGGTAGAGGTGATAGAGGCGCCTTCCGTGGTAGTCGCGGTGGACGTGCCGATTTCTCATCTGCTGGACCAAACCATGATCGCTCTATAACACAGGTTGTTGTTGAACAAATTCCTGAGGAGAACTTCAACGAGCAATCCGTCCGCGACTTTTTCTCCGAATTTGGTACCATCGAGTCTGTCGAGTTGCAAGATTACAAGCGTCTAGCTATCATCAAGTTTGAGGACTACGACACCGCGAAGAAGGCATACGACAGTCCCAAGGTCATTTTCGACAACCGATTCGTCAAGGTTTACTGGTACAAGCCCGACAGGATGCCACGAGAACGCCATCAGAACGGTTTTGGCAAGGGCGATGGTGATGTGGAGATGCAGGAGGAGGATAAGATCGACCCTGTTGAATTCGCAAAGAGACAAGAAGAAGCCCAGCGCGCACATGAAGAGAAGACGAAAAAGATCAAGGAGGCCGAGGCACAACGACAGGAGCTGGAGCAGAAGATGAAGGCCCAGGCCGAGGAGCGCAGTAAATTGCTTGCCAAACTCGCCGCTAAAGAGAGAGGAAAGTCTGGTACCCCAGATCAAGCTGCTGCTGCTGGCCAGAACGGCGCTGCTGCCAATGGAGCCGACGGCAACAGTACACCCTCGCAGACCGACGCTTTGAAAGCCAAGCTTGCCGAGTTGGAGAAAGAAGCTGAGAGCATGGGCATAAACCCGAATGAGGATCAGCAATGGCAAGGCTTCGCTCCTCGTGGTCGTGGTGGCTACAGAGGACGTGGAGCATTTCAACCACGAGGCGCATGGCGAGGTGGAAGAGGTGCCTTCGCTCCCCGTGGAGGTGCTGTGAGACGACTAGACAACAGACCCAGAACTGTTGCTGTCGTTTTCGCAAATAACGAAGAAATGAGCCCGCAAAAAGACGAGGCCCTGAGGCAATATCTGCTATTTGTAAGTCATGACAGCCGACTGGATGTTTCAAGGCAGCATACTAATTATTCACAGAGCGATCTCATGGAGGCTACCCAGATCAGCCAACATCCTTCACGCTCAGATGCTGCCATGTTGGCCTTTAACGAACGCTACCAAGCCGAGAAGTTCCTTAACCATGGCACCGACATCCCGCATATCGGCAAGGTTGAGCTTTCATGGATGGCAAACCCAGCGCCTAGCACACCCGTCGCGGTTGCACAGTCAGGAACCGAGACTTCGAAGGACGTCAACATGGACGAGCCCCAACAAGATTTCGCACCTCCAAGACCGGCAGCCGAGATGGACTACGATGTAGCTGATGATGACGACAACTGGTTGGTCGAATAATGAGGAACGGCAAATGATGCATCAGGTTCTCGCTTCAGGTTATACATCCTCCTTTTCTGTGAAGGACCGCATTTATATTTTTCTGTACAGTAAAGAATCACATCTACCTATATGGTGTTTGATGTCAAGAACATTGAACATCTCTGCAACTTCATTTTCCACTCTCCGCTGGCCTCCTTGTATGATTTGCTACCTAGGTGACTAACGATGGGTAATACAGATGTTCCGCGAGCATCGACTCGAATCCGCAATTGCTTCTTGCCTTCGATGGCCACGAAAGCTTTGTCCATGGAGGAAGCAAGTAAATCGTCGCATTGCATACTGCCCGAAGATTAGGCAGGGTCTGCGAAGAAGGAGAAACCAACCTCGAGACATTGTGCAATCCACCGCGTCTTACATATGCTTCATGCGAACACTAAGGATCCACAAAGCACTTCATGGTATCGCATGATTTCTACAACGAGACGGAACACCAAAATCACACAAGTTGAGTAGTGTTCAAAGATCAGTCCACAATTGACGAACATTTACGAGCTATGTGGAAAGTAATGCTATCTGAAACTGATTCATGAGAGTCTCCACATGCATAACTATCGAACTGCAACAAATGCACGTCACAAAGCTTCTGATGCGCAAGCGCTGGAAAAGTGGCATGATATGTCACGATATCGAAGCTCACACAACAGAGCTTCTGTGTCGCGAAACACGCCTCCTGTGAAAAGCAAATTGAGCCCATTCAACTGCTTGGAAACACGGTTACATGCATTTCCTGCAACCGAAGGTGGTTGCGTTCGATGCAAGTCAGCTTGAGCGGATACGTGCAGCGACCCAAGGGCTTCGAAACAATCTGGGTCTTCGAGGAATATGCCTTCTCTACTGACAAAGCTAGCATCTGCGACTCAACCAGCAGCAACAATGACGATAAATGTACAGAAGCTTGGGAGGAAAAACATACGATCAACGTCGCACAATTATCTCGCGAGGTACCGGAATGAAACCGAGGGACGGACGTCTGCGTCAAACACCAAAATCATACGTTGAGGGAGGCTGCAGCATTTGTCTTGCCTATCATATGCTTGTTGACGCTTTGTGTTCCTTTCGCGACACCCTCTGTCACGTCTGCTCGCAGATATCTCGTGAAGAGGCTGCAGCATTTGTGTTGTGCATCATATGCTTATCAACGCTTTGTATACTTTGCGCGACATGCCTCTGTCACGTCTGCTCGCAGATATCTCGTGAAGTGGCATGAGTTGCTGTGTACATCTACCCCTTGATATGATGATATACTTGATAGTCTATCGGTGGTCTCCGGACTATAATGAGGTGAGTGCTCTGAGGGAAGAGGTATATATGCTGAAGATGTCGAGGGTGGAAAAGAACTGTTCAACATCTTCTCTCTGCCTTTTGCTATCACCGAATCATCGAACCACCACCTATTCGACAAGAATCCATCAAGCAAAGTCCAACATGAAGCTCTTAACTCCAGAACAGGAAAGAGAGCACTACTCGTACAACAAACCCAATCCTTCAATGCGTAGACAATGCTGACCCAATGTAGCAACGTCCTCAAAGGCGGCTGGGGAGGTCTAATCGGCGGAACAGCACTCAGCACAGGCATTCTCTGGACCCTAGGACGAAGATTCCCAGCCATTCGCCATCTCAACCCTTCCTTCCACGCCTTTCTGGTAACCGGCACCGGAGGTTTCGCAGGTATCAAGCATCCCCATCCATCCCAAGCATTAACCTTATCACTGATCTCCAACAGCAATCATCTACGCAGACCGCTACTCGCGCAACTACGAAGCAACACACAACCCCGACAGTGCATACACTTCCTCTCAAATCCTCCTCAAGAAACAATTGCAAACTGCAAAACCACTATCTCAACGTGCCTCAGAATGGGGTCTGCAAAACCGCTATCGCATTGTGCTAAGCTCATGGGTTGTATCTATGGCAGTCGCTCTGGCCTTGATCAACCGCAAACCTTTCCTCAGTCGAGCTCAGAAGCTCGTGCAGGCTAGAGTGTTTGCCCAGGGTTCCACGCTTGCAGTCGTGATCGCCAGTTTGGCATTTGAAGGGGCCGAGGATGTTATGAATGAAAACGCCGGCGAGGTGCTTGATAGTGTGGACAGAGTGAGAAGGGAGAGGTATCCTGGCCAGAACAGGTGGATGGGTGAGTCCCTTTTATTTCCGAGTTCGGTGTGTACGATCGGACGCTGATATATGGTAGATATGGTTGCAGCTGGCGAGCAACGCATCAAGGAGCAAGAACAGATGACCATGTAGCACAATGATTCGATTTTTCTAAAGGCAGACAATCTTGATAACAGAGGAATAGAAATCTCAGCTGCCTTGATATTTGTGGATGTTTGCTCACCATAATGCAGAACACTTTTCAAGTCCAGGTTCGAGGGCCATTTATCTGCGGAAGTGACCATCTACACGAGCAGATTTGTCACAATGAATGGGGCTCGTCCAAAAGTACTGCTGTTGACTCGAGTAGTATGCAAAGAAGATGGATAAAGCCCGAACCTGCGACGACGATGATAACGACGACGACACTAATACCAAAGCTTGGGCAAAAAGTAAAAAAAAGAAATAAGCACCATGGGAAGGAATCGAACCCCCGACCTCCTCGGATCTAGACTGACACGGCGTTGAGTAACAACGAATGACTGCGCACGTGTTAAGACCACGGGTGTGTTGAACCACTACACTACCACGGCTGATTTCGCTTATTAAAAGGGACCTTGAGAATTTCGTATATAAAGGGTAGGTACAGATAGGTCGACGAAGCGGGAGATGGCGGGAGGAGAGGAGGGTTAAGGAGGATTGAGAGAGTTTATGACTAAGATTGTAAGGTGTCAAGATTTCAGAGCCTCAGGCTGGCCAAGTGGCTAGGAAGATCAAGAGTAGATGATAGGTAGCAGCGGATTACACCTCACCATATCCAACAACAAATGGTCGTCCGTTCCATCCCTTCGCCCCCTCCAATTCCTTCAATGCAACCTCCTCTTCCCCCTTCACCTGTATCCTCAACTCCACCTCTCCGAAATAATTAGCCTCCGCACTCGTCCTCTCAAACCCTACACTCTCAAACAGCGCAATGCTCTTGACATTATCCTTGTTGATCTTTACACGCAAGAAGTTCAAGATTCCTGAAGTGCCTTGAGTGTATTCGGATAGAATAGCGCCACTGTTTGTGAGAATGTAGGAGAGGAAAGCGAGAAGAGAGGCGCGACCGTGGCCTTTGCGGTGATGTGATTTTAGCGCTATCATGAGTTCGATTTCGCCGATGATTTGTTTTGAAGTTGTGGAGGTGGAGGATTCTTCCTCGTCGTCTTCGTCGTCGTCGAAGAGAAAGAGGTTTATATCGCCAATCATGCGGGAAGGTGCGTCGTCTTGTTTTGGTGTAATTGTTGTGGAAGCGGTTGCAGGGGAGGTGGGTGGGAGGCAGGCGATGAAGGTTAGTTTGTCGGGGTCCTGGCGCCAGGATCGTTGCATGTCGTATTCTTCGGGTAGGCTTAGGGGTTCAGAGGCCGTGAGGGCTTGGAGTTCCTTTTTTTTCTCGCATGTTTGTATACTGTCTTGAAAATGGAGATGGGGATGATGATTAGGAAGGTGGAAGAATGGAAAGGAAGACTAGGAAATAGAAATGCGATGGAATGATATTGCGCTTACCTCGTCTTTCATCCATTCATGATATGTTGGTACATGATGCTCGCTGTATGGACACAGCAAGATCTGCGATGTCACCAGAGCTGCGAGCACATACGTTCAGATTATGAAAGACACACCGACGATTGATAGCTTCTTACCTGTATGCTCGTTAAGCAACATTTTTAGTTTGTGTTTGCAACGATCAGTGTTGGAGAAGTGTGCTTGCTGAATTTCTCTCGCGTTTTGCCAAGACAAGTCGTTCAAGGTTCACCATTGACAGAGCCTCGAGTGCCTCATCTAAACCTATCCTTCTTACAGACATGCTGGTATTCTTAAAGTGATAGGTATAATGCCCAGCTTATACGCGTATAAATTGACCCAGTAGTCTGTGCTAGTAGGTCTTGGATTAACGCATCGCACACCCCCTTCGATCATGATCAGATCTGGTGGCGTCATTCTGTTCATTCGAATTGCTGCTTTTTCAGATATATCCACATCCACCTTTCAATTGCTCAACTTCTGTGCCTCTCTTATTGAATGCAAGGTCACATATTGAGCAGCTCAGATATTCCGTCCACAATGCCTCATATCCTCGTTACCGGTGCTTCCGGATTTCTAGGCGGAGCAGTTCTCACAGCGATACAAAAAGCACATCCGGATTGGACATTGACGAATCTGGATCTAAGACCGCCTCCGGTTTCTCAACCTGGAGTCGCATATGTCCAAGCAGATATAACACAGCAATCGGAAGTAGATCTCGCTATACGGAAAGCCAATCCGGATGCGATTATCAATGTAGCCGGCTGGGTGCCAAACGGCAGTCTACGATACAGCAATTCGAAAGCACTGCGAGGCAAGGTGTTCGCTATCAACCATCAAGGTACCTTGAACGTGTTATCAGCAGCCCAGAAGACGAAATGCAAGGCCTTTGTACAAACATCCAGCTGCACGGTAGTATCAGACGACCTGGACCATGAATACCCAAACATGACCGAGGACATACCAATTGGACATGCCACTCTAGCCTACGGAGCCAGCAAAGCACCCGCCGAACTAGCCGTCCTAGCCGCCAACACTCCCGCCTTCAAAACCTGTGCGTTACGTCCAGCAACCATCATCGGCCCTGGCGACACCTACGGCGTTATCGCAACAATACACGCCTGCATCGCCAAAGGTGAAACACCATGGATAATAGGCACAGGCGACAACATGTACGATTTCGCCTACATAACAAACATCGCCGACGCCCATCTCCTCGCTCTCGATAACCTGCTCTCGACGACCCCAATCCCTGCATCAGCAGCAGGAGAAGCAATATTCGTGTCAAACCAACAACCAGTCTATTTCCGCGACTTCATGTTGGCGATATGGAAAGAATTCGATCATGTTCCGCCTTTCCAGCTCGTGGTGCCGACGCCCTTGGCTTGGGTTGCCGGGTTGGCTGCGGAGATCAAGACGTGGGTTACTGGGGCAAAGGCGAGTACGTTGAGTAGAGGGAGTGTGAGGGATGCGGTGGGAACAAGATACGCGAGCAATAAGAAAGCTAGACGGGTGTTGGGATATTATCCACGAGTTGATTTTGTGGATGCGGTGAGGTTGGCTTGTGATGTGAGTGTTGAGTTTTTATTGTGTTGAGTGTATATGGGAGAGCTGACGGATGTGTGTTGACAGGACTACAAATGCATTCTGGCTGAAAGGGAGAAGATGGTCAATGACAATGGCGTCAAAGCTGATTGAATACCGGTTGCTTGGTCTATCATAGCAGAGCGTGACCATGCATACTTCTTTTTTCTTGTGGTCGTTTCTCATTATGGTTTGTTGTATAAGCGCCATATCAACCTCTAAGCGGTAGGATATGCTGGCCCAAAACAGCTTGTCTACACAACGGACACTCGGGTTTCTCCCTAACCCAATCGGAGATGCAAGTCCAGCAAAAGACATGACCGCAAGTTGTGGCACTCGGGTCGCGCATCGGTTCCAAACACAGTGTGCACTTTCTCTGCTGACTGCTTTCAATCCACTTCAACTTGTCTTCATCTTCGAGGTTCAAAATTGCGGCCTCTGAATCGGCTGGAGCCAGAGGCGTATGCGTCATCCTCGAGATCTTGCTGTGTAAGCCTGGCGTATCACGCTGTGCAGCACCCTCCTCAAACAACAAGGCATTGTTTGAGCTGTATGAGTTTGGGTCTAGAGAGACTTCGACACCGTTGTCCAGGACTGCGCTGCCTCCGCCCAAGCTTGCAGGGTTACTGATGGCGGGGACAGAGGAGTATGTTTCGTGGGCGTGAAGGTAGGCCTGAACGCCCAATTGCAGGACCAGAAGAACACCCAAGACCTCGTAGCCGATGCGCTGCTCGCTGGGATCTAGACGTCTAGTGAAGATGTATCGGAGGCCGCTGAGGCGCTTTGCCAGATGATAGTAGGCGCCAGTGAAGTAGAAGGCTGTCAGGCTGAGGGCGTGTATCGGCGAGGGCGAGGTTATGGTATCAAGATTACGCAGGACGTATGACTGCAGGGTGGTGAGCCACGAGGACGACTTGTCAGGCTTGCTATTCCGCCGTCGCAGAGAAGCCTCCAACTTTGCGCGCAACTTCCTCCGAAAGGCTGGTAGCAATCTGGTAAGGCCGTATGGCAGCAGAACGCTGGCCAGTATGTATCCTCCTCTTCTGAAGCTGTTTGGTAGGCGTAAGGTATCGTCTTCTACCTGAACAATGTCGCAGTATTCTTCTCCCAGGGTGCGATTGCCAACCAGTGTGGTCAAAGATAGGTAGAGTAGGTCGGCAAAGGTCCGCGTGCCTGTCATGTGTGTTTGGGCAAAGCGTGCGCCATAGAGGTTACGCAGCACTGACGAGAGGCGCTCTAGCAGCACGCCCTGGAAATAGGCATCCTTCTGGTGTGATCGGATAATGTCTGGAGCCGACGCGAACGGGTATTGGAATGCGACATTGGTGCTGGAGGTCGTCTGGTCGTCATGTACGAACTCTGACATTGTGACTGCCCATGTATACAAGATCAATCATGATGGTTGAAGCGGAGGATGCTACTGCTGTCATGCGGGATACGGCGATACGCTGGCCGAGGCACGTCGGACTTTGGAACAGCCGATCTGCTCCATCACCAACTCACCTTCCATCTTTGTCTGCTGACTCTCTGACTTGGAATGTTAGAATCTCGTGCCTTGTAGGGCCATGGTGTCAGCCAGCATCAGCCAGTCGACACGATGACTCCTCGCTCACTGTTGCCATATCGATCGACGACTTCTTGCATGTTGTTGACGGGTGAGTTGACTGCTTCGCTCTACGGAACTCGGCACCAGTTGGCATGCTTCCTTCAAGCCACCGCAAGGAGTCAACAGCAATCAGATACGGATGATTGGCAACTCCCTAGGACCTAGTCAGAATCAGGCAGCTCGAATTTGAGTCATCGATATCTCTTAGCAGACGTGACAACGCTGCGACGCTGTGCTATGTCTGGTTGGTAATGTAGAAACAAACGTGGTTGGTTTGACGGCTTTCGGGCAAAGTAGACACCGACGGACAAAGACAAGCAGCAAACATAAGCTTGAGAGGCTGAACTCTGATCTGAGATTAGGTGAAAAATTGCAGATCGGATTTGCCGTACCCAAAGCGGGAATGTGGAGGAGGACCAACCGACGCAAAGGAATTATCCTAGCGAACGTTGCTTGCTTACCAATAGCTGCATCCGACTCGAGTAGAAGAAAACCTGCCACATTATATGATGTTGTTGGCTTGAACTTTAGAGGTATGAATTGTTCGATCGAAGTATAGTGATTGATCTGGTGCCTCGAATGGATATGAAAGTCAGAACGTGTTCCCATGCCATGTCTATGTAGTGGTGTGCATCAGCGGCGTGGCGATGCGTGGTTGTAGCGATGCTCTGTATCAAAAAGGCTGTTGGTTCTTAGTGCAACGTCTAATCGAGATGATGCATCAAAGAATCCAGCGGGACGGAGATATTATCACCGACTCGGACAACCGATATGGAGGCGTCATGAACCTGCTGCCTGCCGCTTCATATGTTATCGATGTCGCTCGTTCCTAATTTCTCTCCTCTTTTTGTTTGAGCCAGCGACCCTACCAGCGCCGACAGAACATGTCAGCCCCAGTGCCAGATACAGTATGGACTTCGGGCGACGCCGCTAATCCTCCCCCGGCCGCCGACACTGCACAACATGCTTCTGTAGCCACCGAGCCATTGGAAAGAGTCGGAACAGAGAGGGAATTGAATGAGGAGAAAGTGCTAGACCGGGATTATGTGCGACAAAAGGAAGCCGAGCAGCAAGCTGAGAAACATGGTCGATCACCACTGGACCGCCACCAAAGTGATTGGACGTCTTCAAGCAATGAGACGCCAGATGATAAGAGCCAAAGAAGCATAGAGAAGGAGGAGAAGCAGACATGGAGTGAAAAGATCAATCCATTAAAGAGCAAGCACAAGCCTCCGATACCGACAGAGCAAGGAGAGTCGAGGGAATACAAAGCCAACTTCTTCAGTCATCTCACCTTCCAATGGATGGCACCTATCATGAGCGTGAGTCTGCTATATATCTTGTCGCGTCTTTCGTAGTTCTGACAATAACGACTAGGTTGGATATCAACGACCACTTGAGTTAAACGATTTATGGAAAGTCAATCCCGACCGCAGTGTAGATGTTTTGTCTGCAAGATTGAAGGCAGCATTCAAAAAGAGAGTCGACAATGGAACTGAGAATCCTCTCAAATGGGCGCTTTACGACACTTTTCGGAACGAGTTTCTACTAGGAGGTTTCTGCGAACTTATCGCAGCTGTTGTCCAGGTTCTGGCTCCTTTCGTTCTGCGTTACCTGATCAACTTTTCCACCGAGACGTGGGTCTCACAAAGAACTGGATCGCCTAAGCCGGATATTGGTCATGGTATTGGCCTTGTCTTTGCGGTGACTATCCTGCAGGTTATTCAAAGTGTTTGCACAAATCATTTCCTGTATCGCGGTATGACTGTTGGTGGTCAAGCAAGAGCAGTCACCATCGCCGTCATCTTCGAAAAGGCCATGAGACTTTCTGGAAGAGCTAGAGCTGGTGGTAAGTCAAATACCGAGCCTGTCGGCCTTCCTCCCGGCATCACGCCTGGCAGCAAAGAAGAGAAGAAGTGGCTCAAGGCCAAGCTCAAGAAAGAAAAGGCCAACGCCCAGGACAAAAAGGGTGTTTCCGGTAGTGGAGAGGGCTGGTCGAATGGCAGAATTGTCAATCTGATGTCGACCGACACCTATCGTATCGACCAGGCATCAGGAATGTTCCACATGATCTGGGCCTCTCCAATATCAATCGTCCTGACGCTTGTCTTGCTTCTTGTAAACATCACATACAGTGCGTTGGCCGGCTTCGGTCTGCTAATGTTGGCTATGCCTCTACTCGGAAGGTCGATCAAGAGCTTGTTCGTCCGCAGAAAGGCCATCAACAAAGTCACCGATCAAAGAGTTGGTCTTACCCAGGAGATTCTTGCCGGTGTCAGATTCGTCAAGTATTTCGGGTGGGAGAGCAGTTTCCTCGACCGCCTCAAGGAGATCCGTCGCAGAGAAATTGGCAAAATTCAGTTTTTGTTGAACATCCGTAACGGTATCATGGCTGTTTCGATGTCCATGCCCGTGTTTGCCTCTATGCTGGCCTTCATCACGTACAGTTTGACAGATCATGGGCTCCAAGCCGGAAAGATCTTTTCATCTCTCGCTCTGTTCAACGGTCTCAGACTGCCTCTCAACCTTTTGCCTCTGGTCATCGGACAGACCGTCGATGCCTCCGCATCAATCCGCAGAATCGAAGACTTTTTGCTTGCCGAAGAAGCACTGGACGAGGCCACCTGGGATTACGAGGGCAAGAGTGCCATTGTTATGAAGGACGCCGACTTCACCTGGGAAAGAACGCCTACTCAGGACGCGGAGAAGGCACCAGTTGGTCCTGCTGGATCCAAGCAAGCCAAGGCAGCTCGAAAAGCGGATAAGAAGGCCGACAAGAAGGCCGACAAGCAAGCTAAGAAAGATGCAAAGAAGGCTACTAAGGATGCGCTGAAGAACGCTGAAAAGGGCGGCGATGGTCTGAACACTTCTGACAGCAGCACCACTTTGGCCGACGAAAGTGAGCAGCCATTCCAAATCAAGGGACTCAACATCGCTATTGGCCGCGACGAGCTTGTTGCTGTCATCGGAAGTGTTGGCTCTGGAAAGACTTCTATCTTGGCTGCTCTCGGTGGAGAGATGCGCAGGACTTCAGGTGAAGTCACCTTTGGCGCTTCTCGATCATACTGTCCTCAATATGCCTGGATTCAGAACGCAACTGTCAAAGAGAACATTACTTTCGGAAAGCCTTTCGATCAAGAGTGGTATGATGCGGTTGTGGATGCATGTGCACTGCGACCTGATCTCGACATGCTCCCCAACGGTGATCTTACCGAAATCGGAGAGCGAGGTATTACTGTCTCTGGTGGTCAGAAGCAACGTCTAAACATTGCAAGAGCAATTTACTTCAATGCCGACATTGTTCTCATGGACGATCCGCTGTCGGCTGTTGATGCTCACGTTGGAAGACACATCATGGACAATGCTATCTGTGGACTTCTGAGAAACAAGGCTCGTGTTCTTGCAACTCATCAACTCCATGTTCTTCATCGCTGCGACAGAATTATCTGGGTCCAAGACGGCACCGCATACAAGATTGATACTTTCGACAACCTCATGGCAACCGACGCTGACTTCCAGAAACTCATGGCTACTACTGCCTCCGAAGAGAAGAAGGAAGAGCAAGAAGAACCTGTTGACGAAGATGAAGTCGAAGAGGAGAAGAAGGACGTAAAGAAGACAACTGGTGGAAAGAAACCAGCTGCTGCACTCATGCAGGCTGAAGAGCGTGCCGTCAAGAGTGTCTCTTTCGGCATCTACAAGGCTTACGTCAAGGCTTCTGGCTCACTCGCAGTTGCACCACTGATTCTCCTGACTCTTATTCTGTCACAAGGTGCCAACATTGCGACCAGTCTATGGCTGTCGTGGTGGACCTCGGACAAGTTCGGCTACAGCAGAGGCGCATATATTGGAGTCTACGCCGGACTTGGTGTTTCGCAAGCTGTCCTCATGTTCATCTTCTCCAGTATCTTGACCATCTGCGGTACCCGGGCCAGTGCAACTCTGCTACACAACGCAGTTACCCGGGTCCTCCGCGCACCTATGTCCTTCTTTGACACAACTCCTCTAGGAAGAATCACCAACCGTTTTTCCAAGGATGTTGACACTATGGACAACGCTCTCACCGATGCCTTCCGTATGTTCTTCATGACACTTGCCCAAATCATCGCCGTGTTCATTTTGATCATCGCCTATTACTACTACTTTGCTGCCGCTTTGGGTCCGTTGTTCATTATGTTCTTGTTCGCCGCAAGCTACTACCGCTCATCGGCTCGCGAGATCAAACGCCACGAGGCTGTCCTTCGTAGCAGCGTCTTCTCTCGCTTCAGTGAAGCAGTGTCTGGCGTCGCTACCATTCGTGCTTATGGCCTGCAGGACCAGTTTTCGAGATCTGTTCGCGATGCAATCGACAATATGAACGGCGCCTACTACCTTACATTCTCGAACCAGCGTTGGTTGTCCGTTCGTCTTGACGCCATTGGTACTCTTTTGGTTTTCGTTACCGGTATCTTGGTTGTAACTGCCAGTTTCTCCGTCAACCCAAGCAGTGGTGGTCTGGTCCTGTCGTACATTCTCTCGGTCGTGCAGATGATTCAGTTCACTGTGCGCCAGCTTGCTGAAGTTGAGAACAACATGAACTCGACCGAACGTATCTACTACTACGGCAATAACCTCGAAGAAGAAGCACCTCTCCACACCGTTGAGGTCCGTCCTTCATGGCCTGAGAAGGGTGAGATTGTCTTCGACAACGTCCAGATGCGCTACCGTGAGGGTCTTCCTCTGGTCCTCAAGGGACTCAACATGCATGTCAATGCAGGTGAGCGCATTGGTGTCGTTGGCCGTACCGGTGCAGGAAAGTCGACGATCATGTCCACCTTGTTCCGTCTTGTGGAGCTTAGCGGCGGAAGCATTACTGTTGATGGTCTCGATATCGCCAAGATTGGTCTCAAGGATCTGAGATCCCGTCTTTCGATCATTCCACAGGACCCCACATTGTTCAAGGGTACCATTCGCAGCAACCTTGATCCTTTCAACGAGCACACAGATATGGAGCTGTGGGGTGCACTTCGCCAGGCTGATCTTGTCGGCGAGCAGCAAGATATTGCTGACTCTTCTTCACGCATTCACCTCGACGCTCCTGTTGAGGAAGAAGGCCTGAACTTCTCTCTTGGCCAGCGTCAACTTATGGCTCTCGCACGTGCTCTCGTACGTGGTAGCCGCATCATTGTTTGTGACGAGGCAACTTCGTCGGTCGACTTTGATACCGATCAGAAGATTCAGCGTACCATTGTAAAGGGTTTCAAGGGCAAGACTCTCTTGTGTATTGCCCATCGTCTGAAGACCATCATTGGTTACGACCGTATCTGTGTCATGGACAAGGGTCAGATTGCCGAGCTAGATCGTCCCATCACTCTTTACGACCAGGGAGGTATCTTCCGCAGTATGTGCGACCGCAGTGGCATTCGCAGGGAGGACTTCTTCACCAGCGCCGAGGCCACTTTCACCGAGTGATGATAGCTCTAGCATGTTGATTTGTTGATTTTGGTTCTTGGACAGCATGCACTGCATAGATGCATACATGAAAGGGCGTTCTAGGCGAAAAGCATTTCGGTTTCTTTTCAGGTTGTTATTGGTGTATATACGACGACCTATGAATATCTATATTTCCTCTTCAGATTTTCTTAGCCCCTGAACGTGACGTGATACTAAGCGCATGAGGTTCCTCGTACAGCAGGTCTTCGGGCACGCGACACGAGAAATTATAGCTATGACAATGCACGAAAGTGTTTGCAATTCATGCAGCGCCTCTTGATGTGGTTCCCAGCGCTTTCCACTTCATGCCGAATGTGCCTATCATGTTCAAAGGAATACGGTAATAAAGTCTCGCTCTCAATGGACGAGATACAGTACAGAAAGATGTGCTGTGTTCCAATGGGTACGTGACAGAGTGCTGTTGCGTTAGAAGAATCGGGATTGCAAGTGACAAACTCCAGCACATGGACAAGTGCACAAACACGGAAGATTGAGATGACTTCGCCCCCTTGGCTTGACAGACAACAGAAGAAGTGGATGGAAGATGATTGGAGGCGGGTGGACGCTAATCGTTTCGGGCGTCGGTGACGAGCCAGGGTCAAAAGTCAGATAGGTGAGCGCCAAGGCTGGCTGGCGGCGATCAGAAAAACCCATCTGCGAGATCCCAAGGCCTTTGCTCGCCGCACCCACTCTCCTCTCCTCACAAACAACAACTTCATCTCAAAAGTACTTGTGTTTTCCTTTGCTTTGTTCGTCTGTGCAGTTATTCATCTGCGCATCCGATCAACGACTTCTGCTTCTTTTGAGTCAGACCTTTCATACGTAATCAGGACTTTTTCTGTCTTTACACGCCTTATCCCAACACTCGACATACCATAATCCGGACACTTTCAACCTTTGAAACACCACTGCAATTATGGCCGATCAACTCAACATGAACAACCTCTCGCTGGGCGAGTCTCAGCACGCTCCCAGACAGAACGGCAACGGTGGCTTCGTTCGCTCCGCCTACATCCCTCCTCACGCCAGAGGCAGCACTAGAGGTCCTGCCCCCGGCCCTGGACCTGTGCCTCTCGATGGCGCTCCTCCCATGAACGGTCACTTCGATGGCCCTAGGTGAGTCCTTTCGTAATCTGGCTGCAAACGCCCAGTTCACTAACAAATTCTGCAGACCTGGCTACGGCGCTGGTCGCGGCGGTGGTGGTGCCGGCGGCGGCTGGGGTGGTGCTCCCACCTTCACTCCCAGAGGCGGCAGCAGCGGCTTCGACAGAAACGCCTACGGAAACCCCGCCTCAGGCGGCGGCGGCTCTCAACAAGCCCGTGGCTCCGGCGACGGTCAGTGGAGAGACGGCAAGCACATTCCCGGACCCGCCAACCCTCGTGTCGAGCGCGAGCTGTTCGGTGTCCCCAACGACCCCAACGTCCAGCACAGCGGTATCAACTTCGAGAAGTACGACGACATCCCCGTCGAGGCTAGCGGTCAAGGTGTCCCCGACCCTGTTACCACCTTTGCCAACCCTCCTCTCGATGACCACCTCATCACCAACATCGAGCTCTCTGGCTACAAGGTCCCTACTCCCGTCCAGAAGTACTCTATCCCCATTGTCATGGGTGGCCGTGATTTGATGGCTTGTGCCCAGACTGGTTCCGGAAAGACTGGTGGTTTCCTCTTCCCCATCCTCTCGCAGGCATTCCAGAACGGTCCCACCGCTGCTCCCATGCAAACCGGCATGGCCCGCCAGCGCAAGGCCTACCCTACCTCGCTCATTCTCGCCCCCACTCGTGAGCTTGTTTCCCAGATCTACGATGAGGCCCGCAAGTTCGCCTACCGTTCATGGGTCCGCCCCTGCGTCGTTTACGGTGGTGCCGATATTGGACAGCAACTCCGTCAGATCGAACGCGGCTGCGATCTCCTTGTCGCTACTCCCGGTCGTCTTGTTGACCTCATAGAACGTGGTCGCATCTCGCTCCAGAACATCAAGTACCTTGTTCTCGACGAGGCTGACCGCATGTTGGACATGGGTTTCGAGCCCCAGATCCGCCGTATCGTTGAGGGTGAGGACATGCCTCCTACCACTGGCCGCCAGACTCTCATGTTCTCGGCCACCTTCCCCCGTGACATTCAGTTGCTGGCCCGTGACTTCCTCAAGGAGTATATCTTCCTCTCTGTCGGTCGTGTCGGTTCCACCTCCGAGAACATCACCCAGAAGATTGAGTACGTCGAGGACGTTGACAAGCGCTCCGTTCTGCTCGACATCCTCCACACCCACGGCGCCGGTCTTACCCTGATCTTCGTCGAGACCAAGCGTATGGCCGATTCGCTCTCCGATTTCCTCATCAACCAGGGCTTCCCTGCCACCTCGATTCACGGTGATCGTACCCAGCGCGAGCGCGAGCGTGCTCTCGAGATGTTCCGCTCTGCTCGTTGCCCCATTCTCGTCGCCACCGCTGTCGCAGCCCGTGGTCTCGATATCCCCAACGTCAAGCACGTCGTCAACTACGATCTTCCCACCGACATTGACGACTACGTCCACCGTATCGGTCGTACTGGTCGTGCCGGAAACACTGGTGTCGCCACTGCTTTCTTCAACCGCGGCAATAGAGGTGTCGTTCGTGACCTTCTCGAGCTTCTCAAGGAAGCCAACCAGGAGGTTCCCGCTTTCCTCGAGACTGTCGCTCGTGAGGGCACTGGCTTTGGCGGCGGCCGTGGCGGCCGCGGAGGCGGTGGTCGTGGCCGTGGTGCTACTGCTACTCGCGATGTCCGTAGCTTCGGCGGCGGTTCTCGTCCCGCATACGCTGGATCCCAGTGGGGTGGCAGCGGCGGTGGTGGCTTCGGCGGCGCTTCTGGCGGTGCTGGTGGCTACGGTGGCGGCATGGGCGGTGGTGCTGGCTACGGCGGTGGTATGGGTGGTGGCGGTAGCTACGGCAACCCCTCCGGTCCTTCGGGCCCTGGCGCCAACTCTTGGTGGTAGACTCCCAAAGCTCGCCAATGATCGACCGACCTGCATTTCTCGGTCACTCGACCTTCTGGTCACAACTTTTCCTTTCAATCTTTGATTTCCCCGGCTTTTTCTCGTTCCGCGGTCCTTCCCTGGACGTCGAAACACTCACGGATCGATGGACGCGGTCCTTGCTCATACCCCCAGTCAGCATGATAGACAGCGTTGATTTTTCTTCATTCTCAGCACGGAGACGGCGCTCATCACGGTTTACGACTTTCTTCACGGCCTTGAGCGTTCTTATATGAAACGCTCGATGCACTCGACGAGCGTGGTATCCGGTCTGGGCAGATGAGGCTCCAGAGGATTCGGACATTTTTCGATACCAGTTGTGCTTTTCTACGTTTTACTCTTTTCCTTTTCAAATAATGATCCTGGCATTTCATGTTGCATCACGAGGCTCTGGGCATCTGGATGGGCGTTCTCATGGGACGCTTGGCCAGGCTGGGCTATGGATGATGTTACGGCTGTCGCATATGGCATGGGCAGCTTTCTCTTTTTTCGCTTTCGGATGGATACCCCAAACTTTATAGACTTTTTTCATCTGGAGGCAGAAAGGAACAGGCATGGCAAAATGGCTGCCTGCAAGGGATATGCTGGTCGTTCGGCAGGATCAATCCCAAAAAAAAGTTACTTCTTACTCTTACCTCTTATGATTCGAGTGTCGATCTAGATGCGCAAATTAAGGCATTTTCTTTGAGCTTCTCTACCTCTGTGTGTTGTGCAATGTGATGATGGGCAGTTTGGAATTAATTATCGAATCTAGGAAGATTGTGCTGCAAATGCGTTCTGTTGGGTCTTCGAGTGTTTCGGTCAGCGGTATGGGCATGCTTGGAGAGATTTGGTGGTTGTATGGCTTCCCCGGAGAGCGGAACGTCACAGGGAAAGCGGACGGGACCACCCGCAATTGGTATGAGATGGAGTAGAGGACGAGTAGTGTCACCTTCTTTCCCATCACATCACCAATACACCCGCGAACGACATCTCATAGAAGTGCGCCATGGTGGAGCAGGATTCGCGCAGTAGTCTGCGACACATCCTCGCCGACGAGCCCGTCGAACAGAGCCCAAGACCAGCACCACCGGCGACACCAGCATCGGCACCAGCAGTGCGAGCCACATCAGCAGCTGCGACAGGCGATCACGAGTCATCACCAGGCCTCAAAGGCGACAAGGACGACGAAAATGAAGCCGAAACTCCGCTATACACATCGACGACGCAAACAACCAGGCGCAATGCCAACGGCAGCGTATCATCAGTCTATTCAGGAAACAAGATCCGTCATTTGAAGAAGGAGGACGGTGTACCGCTATGGCGCAAGGATATTCAGTATGATTTCCTCGACATTGTCTTCAAGGACGAACAGCGCGTCTTTACGCGATACTCGGACAATGAAAAGGGTCATACGTTTGCCGAGATCTACGTCGATGCCATGGCCAAGAGCAGCAAGTGCAGCAAGATCCTCAAGGAGAAGCTCAAGGAAGACCTCGACTCGGCCATCACCATGGCCATGGTCTGTCTCCTTGTCAACGTTGGACGCATGAATACAACTCTCAACTTCTTCCCAGAGATGCGCGCCCAGCTACGAACCTACCACTCGATCCCTGCTCTGCAGGCTCACCAAGACCCGAACGCCTACAAGCAGCTACAAGATGCGCCTCGTCTCAAATCCATCCTCAAGGGCGCTACTGAAGACACACCTCAGCCAGGCACCATCGAAGACATCCGTCACGCCTCGATACCACGAACGAACCCAGTCAATCTGATCTTTGTCTTGTCACAGTATGCTCCTAAGATATCAGAATTACACTTCAACCATCCTCGCGACTTTTTCGATCTCGTCATGCGCTCCAGCTTGAGTAGTAAGAGCAGAGCTACCGCCTTCCTCTGGCTCATGTGGTGGTACCTTGAGAGCGACTTCTCTGATGAATCCGCCCTCAGGAATCCCTTCGGAGCTGGTTGTGAGCCTGAAGGTGGCGGTCGGCCCATCAAGGTGCCTCCACTCGAGAGCTTGACCGAGGAACAGGCTGCTTTGGAGAACGTTGACAGCCAAGAAGAGAAGGAGTATGGAGAACAGAAGCGCAAGGAGAGAATCGCAATTGTCGCCAGCGAGCCGAGTCCTGCCATGACGGCTCTTAAGCGAGCCAGAAAGGGTATGTTATGCTTCCATGTCTGAGAGACTAAAAGCTAACTTGGGAGAACAAAAAGAACGCAGTCTGTTTGCGGCGGGTCTCGGTAACGATGCGAACTCGGACGCTGGAACCAAGACCCCCAGCCGCGACTTTGACTCTCCAGCACCTCAGGGTATGTTCTTGCTTGGTTGTAATGTATATTGGTAGCTGATGTCGATGCAGATTCAATGCGCAGGACGTATGCCGGTAGTGACTACACACGTTCCCCATCGCCGCCCACAAGCTCTTTCCAAGCTGTCAATACCATCTCTAAGCCTCCGACATCAAGATCATTCCCGGCCGAGGTCGATGAGAAGGATCCTGAGCTACGCCACCTGGCTTCGCCCTCGGTTGGCACGCCACAAGCCGCAACATTGCCAAAGAAAGGCGCCGGACGAGGTAACTGGACCACCAACATACACCACCCTTTTCTGCTACCCCATCCTGTTCACACCTCCCCTCCTGCCCCTGATGCCATGCCGGATAGCGTCTATCTGCACTCCCAACGGGACCACCTCCCGACATCTCCGTACCTAATCCAGACACGGAACCGTCCGCTGACATCACACCAAAAAGCAGTCAGCGATTACCGCCGTGTGCGAATCAACCAAATCCTCGATACTGGTATTAGAAGGCGCCATATCGCAGCTAAACGCGAACGACAAGAAGAAGGCATATTGTTGCGCGCCTGGAAGAGGATCCGCATGCTGCCCTCAGGCTGGGACAGCGAGGATGAAGGCCCCGCCGAGAAAGGTAAAGATGACTCCAAAGACAAGGACAAGGATGATGGTGGTGCATCCAAGGGAAGGTCAAAAGAGGAAGAAAAAGCTGCTGCAGCCCTCCGTCGTGCTGCGGGTGGTGTTCGCATCCTTGGTGGTTTCGCCTTGCCACTGACGGACAAGGAACTTGAGCAAGAGAAGCAGCGTCCATTGAACAGCATTGCAAACGTTTCGAGGGATGATGTTGGCGAAGAAGCTCTGTACTTCTCTCGAGCATTCTCGCTTGGAATGGTCCAACTTGACCGCGAAGAGAATGATGATGAGGACAGCCACCTGTTACTTCCTTCACCGCCTCTCAAACCCGTCGACGACATGGAAGACGAGCGAGAGCTGCAAGCTATGGATGAGATTGCTGCTACAATAGTCAAACCCAGACAAGGCAGGAAGAGTCGCGGCGGAGGTGGAGGTGCGAGCAGAAAGTCAAAAGGCGGCGCAAGCAAGGCGGCAGGAGAGACCAAGGATGGAACCCCAGTCGATTCAAGACTCTCTGCTGCACGAGCAGACAACGAAGCTGATGATGAAGATATGCATGACGAGGGCAATGTCACTATTGGTCCGAGTGCAGAGTTGGACGACGATGAGAGAGAATTGCTTGGCGAGGCAGATACTGAAGATGAAGAAGAGGATGAAGACAACATGGATGAGGACTAGTTGGCATTGCATGAAGGTGTGTATCGCATATTTTTGCTTGAGGAGGGAGCTGGCTATGGAGCTTTCGTTACTGTACTATCATCACACATGCTGCAAAAGCTCTTCGTTGTCCTCATATCCACCTGCTGATTCACTCAAGTCTTAAATTTCTTGTCACTGATAGCCTATGTTTCTCACCGGGCTATAAGTGAAGTCTTCATCCGGCAGTCGCAACTCAGTCCATCGGTTAATCTCTCGCTTGCTCTTGCTTTCACTCTGACCCACCACTCATTCCTTCCAAGTCTCACTCTCACTCTCACTCTCATGGGCCTTCTTTCCGGCCCTCTTCTCTTGCTGAATTTCATTGGATTTTTCTCTTGGTCTCTTCATCGTCATCAACAATCCTCAGCTCGCCTTTCTTTCTGGGCAGATACGATCCTCAACATGTCGCCTCCAGCATCTGACACATCTACTCCAACCCTCCCGCGCACGCCCTTCAAAGCAGTCTCCGTTCTGTCCAAGAAGCCGTCCAAGTAAGAGACAGCATACCATCACTCGTGGGGCGAACTCTACTGACTGTCTTTGTGCAGTGCGTGTTTCGGTGGTGTTGTGACCATCGAAGTCGGCGCTGAAAAGAAAGCTTTCGTCATTCACAAAGATCTACTCAGTTTCTATTCCGACTACTTCCGCGCCGTGTTCAATGGATCGTTCAAAGAGTCAGTCGAGAGAAAGCTGTGTCTCGTTCACGAGGATGTGGATGTTTTCGATATCTTTAACGCCTTCGTCTACACCAATCAACTCCGCGACAAGAATGGCGTGATCGGCAAGGACCTCTCGACTTTCATGTTGGTTCGTCTCTGGTTATTTGGCGAGCAGCACCTTGTGCCCGCTCTCCAGAATGCGGCTGCCGATGCTTTGATGGAAAGAATGGCAGAGTACGACAAGTCGCCTTTCAGCATCATGACTCACATCTACGCTCTGACGATTGATGGTAGCCCGCTCCGAAGACTTGTGATTGATTCGCAGGTCCACAGAGCAGCCTGTAACAAGGACAAACTTGCAAAGTGGCCGCAGGAGGCATTGGTCGATCTCGCTATGGCATTCTCAGATAGAACCCCTACGTCACGTAAGGGCTCTAAAATCCCTGTCAGTCATGACAAATGCTGCTATCATGTTCATTCTGAGGGAGAGCATTGCTAGATGAGGAAGTGTCGTACAGGAAGACGTGCACCGGGGGAAAGTCTCAGGAATTCGACCACAACTTATGGTTCCACTCACGTCCCACCGCCTGACGGACAAGTTGCACTCAAGCAACCAACTACTCCACATAGTTGCTATCATTCCTAATCTGCCAACTAAATCCATCATTATCGACAAATCTGCCAAATCCATTAAATCATCGAACCATTGGGCTCTTGAGGCAAAGAGTCCAGGGAATGCCCTCATCACGCCCACCCGTCTTAGGAACAAATGTAAGCCTTGTGAATTTGGGACTGAATCGTGTGAGGGGTTTTCCGAGTTGCCTCTCTAGTAGCAACCGTAGTCCGAGCAATATTTGATATTGCCAAACTATTCTGGAATCTGGTCAGTCCTATCAACTATGATCGTGAGGACTGCGAAATACTTACCTAATGTCCTGTACATGATCATAAGTGTAAGGGACTTTGGTCGAAATCGATCTCTGCAATTCCCACGCCATCGATGATGATTACAGGACATGGCCATCCCGCTCTCTGATGCTCTGGCTGGGCTTATACCACCATTAACTGTTGTCATGGCTAGTATTATCGTTCATCGTATGACAATAATCGCTTCGACTTCACCACTCTCGTCAAACCACCAGTGCAAGAGGGTAATTGTAGTGCGTGGACCTCTCGCACTTTTGGCTGCCCGTCACTTATAAAACACCTAGGAGGATGGAGAATTATTTTTTCGAAATTGGTTGGTCATGATTTGTTTTGTATGTCGTGTATTGATGGAGCTATTTGCTTATGTGTAGCATGTTCGGCGACTATGGTACCTTGACTCCCCCCTTGTTCGTCATGCAATGTGTGCTTTGTTCGGCACCTTGCTATTTGAGCTTGATAGAGAGATCGTGGATCGTTTCAAAGCTTGTATGGCTTTATTTTTGGACAGCGGCGGATTGAATGGGGTCTAGTAGCACGATGAAA
>ERZ794946.257-NODE-257-length-23364-cov-3.456262_pt1 | contig 23364 bp, 13 predicted proteins | sample MGYA00433072_ERZ794946 | MGnify/ENA primary metagenome ERZ794946 (study PRJEB30137, sample SAMN04331413) | food metagenome | isolation source: Y3 must sample point D1 replicate A | place: Australia: South Australia | collected 2014 ...
TCTTGGGATCGGGTGTTCGAATCACCCCCGGGAGATTTTAATTTTTTTAAATTTCTTCTGACCAGAGTCACGTGATCTTATGTGTCTTTTTTCACAATATGTGCCAAACGAAGTATGGATACAGCTAAAACATCAACACTAAATAACGCTATGTAGGCTTATCATAGTCAGAAAAAAAAAAAAAAGAAGAAACAGATTCTGTAATAGTTTCACAATTCGTTGGAGCATTCGAGCATTAGTTTTACCTCTTCGCGCTAGTTGATTAAACATGGTATATGTATCTTCATGTGAACAATTTTTTTTTTTTTTCATACCTTTTTTTTTAAATTACTTTTAAAAGAACGTAATACTACTATAATCTATATACATTTGTTTAAACACCAGAGACACCCATTTATTGAAGCTTTTAGATGAAAATATCATTGCTCAGCTTGTTTTTCATATTCACCACGACTGTTAACTTTGCTAGTTCTGCAGATGTAAGCATCAAAAACGTATGCCAGCAAGCTAGTATAAACAATGACGTGGCATGTAATTATAACAAATTATCTCAATTTTCTTTTCAAGAATATCAGAAATTAGCTAATTGGATGGAAATTAGTGAACACAGAACAGAATATAAGCAGTTATTAGAAGAAATTTATTACTACCATGGTTTGAAGCTATATTTAGATAACAACAACTTGGAATTAGATGTGATTTCACAATGGGAAAGAATCACTGATTCAAAAACTCTTCTCAATAGAATTCAACCGAAGCTAGATGATTTATATCTTAAATTTGGATTTATATCAAAAATTAAAGGTACCGATCTTCTAGAGGAAGTGAGAAATTACAGCGAATTGGACATTGATGAACAATTAGAACTTTCTCCATATAGCGAACATTTATTACATGAAAAAATAAAGGATTCATGGGGAGATATTATAGACTACACATCAAATAGCAATATCCAAACATCAGGAGATGATTTTTTGGTTATTTTTGCTAATGATTTAACAACTTGTTACAAGAATTTGCTTGCTAAGCATGGAAGAAAGTACTCTTTAGAAGAAAGAAGTGCATTTTTCTCAGTGCTTAGTGATATTGAATTTTTAATGTTAAACAATTTTAAACAGTCACAATTATTTGCAAAACAATGCATTGAATTAGATGACTCAAATAAACATTGCATAGATTTGATTAAAATAAATGCTAAACTGCTATCTTTAAAAACTAGAACTAAATTTGATCCTTTGGTGATTGATAAAAATATAAACTTAAAATGGAGAGACGATTTTACAAAGATGATAAAGGATGAAAAAGGTATGAATACTTTTACCAAGATAAGTGAAAGATTGTCAAAGTATTACAAATCCGATACAAAGTCAATGTTCACCAAAATATTTCCAGATATGCCTTACCATGAATTGCTAGTCATTTATAAGTCAATTGCTGTTGACTTGAATAAAAGCAATTTTAAAAACCATGCGAGTGGCAAAAAACTTAAAGCTCTATTGAACTCAATCAAATTAAAAGACATTAGATCCATAAGGGACGTGAAAGAAAGCTTTACTGAGGAACATTTAAAAAACATATGGCATGACAAATCGCCCTACATTGGTTTAGATATCATAGCCTATCTAATACAAAATGAGCAATTTATAAATGACAATTGTGCTATTAAAATCATGAACATTTTCAATTTTTTGAATAATGAAAGAATCTTTGAAAAAGGGAACAATGATCTTGATGACTTTTCGTATGTTACCATTCAAAATGTCAAAAAAATGTTTGAAGAAAAGCAAGCAAAGGAAAGAATCTTAAGGGAAAGACAACAACAGCAACAACAAGAGCAGTTCTTCAAACAATTCCAAGGAGGAGGAGGTTTCGATCATTTCTTCCAAGGTGGAAATCATGGTCAAAGACAACAAGCTCCACCTCCAGAACATTCACAGTTCTCCAAAGAAAAAGACTATTACAAGATTTTAAATATATCTCCTAAGGCATCGGAAAAGGAAATAAGAAAATCCTTCTTGAATCTAATCAAAAAGTATCATCCAGATAAAGTATCTAACTTATCAGATGGAGAAAAAGTAAAGATGGAAGAGACTGTTCACAACATAAATGAAGCCTATGAAGTTTTGTATGATGAAGAAAAAAGAAAGGAATATAACCGTTTCAGATCTATGTGATCTTAATGTTACAATTATGAATTTTCAAAACTATTTTAATTAATCGTATATATCAATAGGTGGAATTCTATCTGCAGTATAAAACCAATTATTATCCTCAATTTCTCTTCCCAACCATGTTAATGGGAACAAGACAAGATGTCCATGGATTCTATTTAACATTTGAACAGCAGTGTACTTATCATAAACTTTCTTGTCAAAGCCTTGTATCATGCCCCTAGCCAATTTCAATCTTAAGTTTTTAACTTTATGGTCAACAGAATCTTCTTTCTCATTAAGAGAACTTTGGCTTTTACTTGAGCTTGAATTTTGATCGTTTAAAATGCCTTCAATTTCCTTTTGGGAATCTTTAAATGCCGCTTCCAGGTCTCTAAATTCTCTATATTCGGACCATGTCTGCACACTTGAGTCTGGCTGACAATGGAAAATCAATCTAAATATCAAAGTATTTCGAACAGCTATAGTAAACCATAAATCTTGGAAAAAGTCATCACATAAAGGATCTTCAAACATATAAGGATCAATAAAACTAGAATTGGCAAATATTTTCTCCTTCAGCATTTGTTTATACTTTTCTTTGGATAGTTTGGTTTTATCAATGTTCAAGAAGTTGTTCTTAACAGATAGTTGTTCAGGAATACCTACCATAGCTAAAATTTGCTCAAGTTCGGCATCCAATGCTCTATGATCATCCATAAATACCTTTTCAATATAGTCCTCTTCTGATTCTTGGAAATTTACCGGTTGAACAGTTTTGGAGATTACATCTTTTTTGGTACATTGCAGTTTTTTCTTAGCTGATAAGAATTGCAAGTAAGATATTTTCTTCAACATCTCTACTTTTTCCAAAGCAGATATATGTTCTTCATCTGCATTCAAGTATTCCAAAATGTCTTCTCTTGTAGGTAAAAATCCCATAGCGTAATTGTTTAATTCATCTTTATTAGCGTCATCCTTTTTGTCATCTTTAAATCTTCTATAATTATGTGTGTTTAGATGTAACCACTTGTTTAGCTGTTCAGAGGTATCTTTTACAAATTTACTAGAACCTGAGTAACCATCTTCTGGAGTAAAAGTATCTGGGTTGAGCATATTTTTGTTCTCCTTCTTTACTCTTGGATCAGTACTGACAGGCTTATCATCTTTAATACCCATATTAAAAACACCAACCCTGTTATTAAATGTATGCACAAATATGTTAGACACTGATGGTAACTTAGCTTTCTTCAAAGAGTTTGAATCACCAGTAGGCTCTTCAAAAGCATTGGTATCATTGGATTCTTTATCTTCTTTAAGAATACCAAATCCTTTCAAACTTCCATGAACCTTTTCCCATTGTTTTGTGAAATCTATGCCTAAGACATCTCTTGTGCATAATTCTTTATAGGCAGAAATGGCCATTTCTTTTTTAGAAACCTTAGATGAGCCTAACTCAATGGTGTGTAAAGTTTTATAATGCTTTTGAGCCAATGATTTAAATTTAGTAAACTTTCTTTCATTAAACTCAACCAAATCAACATCACAACCTAAATGTTCTCTCATCAATCTTTGTCTCATTTCAAAAGCAAATTTACCGGCTAAGTACTCTTTACCATTCATACGAGATTTAACAAATTCAGTGTCTCTGACAATAATTGCAACTTCACTGTCTCTGTTACCTAACATACTTCTTTCGTTGATATTTGCACTACCAATAATACAAGTTCTGTCATCCACAATCAGAATTTTTGCATGAACATATAACTGTTCTGTCACTAGACTATTCGCTTCACCTAATTCAGACCATTTTCTTAAAGAATAGAATTGTATGTATTCTCCTGCATCAATTCCTACTTTCTTCAATTTTCCGTAAATGGAGTTTTCTCCAGTGGAAATAGACATGTATTGAGCTAACATAATTAATCTTAATGAAGAACCGTCGGACTTATCAACTTCGGATGGGAATGCTGGCATTAAAGGAATCAAAATGTAAGCTTTCCAAGCAGTTTTATCATTGTGTGCCTTGATAATTCTATCAACAATAGCATCACCAATACTGTTCAAAACCGAAACACTGTCCCAAGTTGAGCTGGTAACAAAAAACTGGTTTTCAACATACATGTAATGTTGAGAAGTTTCAATTAATTTCAAGTAAGCCTTTTGAATGGAATCTTCAGTTTCCTTCAAACCTAAAGACCAATGACCTGAACTTCTTAATAATTGACACTCACAAGTTGATTTATCCTTGATGAAATCGTAGTATGGCAAGCTTTTTAATTCTTCTTCTGTAATATCACTTGGTGGTGTTAGTAATGGTGTTGGTCTTGATGGACGTTTTTGTCTTAACAAATAATTCCATCTTTGAACAAAATGTCTACTTAGATCTCTAGCAACTTCACCAACAGTCATCATATGAACATCATGCCATGGCATTCTCGGAATGGTCTCTCTATCGTGCATGGACTCAAATGGTTTTTCCAATTCAAAGAAATCGTTATGTCTAGCATTGGAATAATCTTTACCTGGGAAATTTTGTTCAGGAATATCCATTGATTCATCTCTTAAGGCATGCTCCGGAGTATCATATCTACCATAGCATAAATCAATACCCCCAATAAAGGCAATTATGTTATCAACCATGGCTAGTTTTTCATGATGAGCCCAGAAATAAGTATTTTGCAACCATTGATTTGGAGATCTGATCACATGAATGTTAGGATGAAGGGATAGCAAGGAATGTTTAGTCCAAGATGAATCAGTACCAACAGTAGAACCAACATTTCTGTAAACTATAATAAATATTTTGACACCTTCTTCAGCTTTCTTTTGCAATATTCTATCAATTCTATAAGGTTCATTACCCCCAACAGGTCTTCTCATGTAAAGTTCAGGAGATAACCACCAATCATGAATAAAAATACAATCTTTAGCACTTAATAATGCTTCACTCAAAGCCCAGAAATAATCTCTACCATCAACCAACAATTTGGTGTAACATGATTGTCTAACAGGAGCAAATGAGTTAAATCTATTTGGCTTACTCCAAATAGTACTTGCAGCCATTTTTTCGATGGAAGATACCCATTCTTTTAAGATACTTTCTGACTTACAAATTAATTTCATTTCTCTTTCGCTATTTTTTAGTGTAATTTGCAAGTTGTTTAAAGTCTTGGCTGTTCCACCTTCCAACTCACTGTAGCTGACCTTAAATTCACTATCAACTAAGAAGACATCTAAAGGTGTAGTTGAATGTACATCGCTAACAAATGTGATATACGAATGTCTAACTAAAAACCATTTTTTAGTGTGTCTTTGAACCATAGCTTTCCAATCATTAAATCTAAAATGAGAGACTCTCCAACCATTAGCTTTAGCACTAGACAACATGATTAGGTAACCTTGTTTACCGGCATAACCTTTTTCATAAGATAGCAATACACCTATTGGAGAAAGCTCATAAAAGTGAAAAATCTTATTGGCAATTGGATTCAAACCAACAGCCACATTTAAAAGCTTTAAGTATTTTTCTAATCTAACATTAAGGTTTTCATTTTCATTGTCTTGAGTACTCAAAGTCATTTTCTTATCATGATCAGAAGGTTCATCTTCTAATCTAGCTGACCCAATATTGAGTGAATTCTCAGTTATTTCAGTTTGACCATTATTATCATCAAAATTGCCTCCTTTGGAAGTTGGTGGAGTTGTATGGTCACCTATTATGTCTTGAACCTGCTTCAAACTGTGTTCATTCGGATTGAAAATTCTACTTTCTATAGATGATTCAGAAGCATTGAAACTTCCAATACTGGACAAGTCATCAGCTTCATCACTATTTTCAGAAATTTCAGAAACAACATCGTTAATATCTTCTTCCTCATGATCTGATTCCACTTCCTTGTCATTAACAGAAGTTTTATTGTTTGTGTTCTTTTTAAATTTGCTCATTTGCTGCTTTGTTTTTTCGTTTATTTTAGACGAAGCTCCAGTTGCTGCATTCTTTGTTTTGGCAAATAAGTACTTGACATTTCTTTTGTTGTTCTTTTTATTATTTGATCTTGGAAATTTGGGTATCTTCAGACTCTTTTTTCCAACAATGTAGCTTGAATTCTGAGAATTTCTTAAGTTTTTTGCAAGGGTGAATGCTTTTAAAGACGAGTGTAAACGAGCAATGTCTAAGTAACTTTTGTAAACTGACCACTTCATCTTGCTATTGGACATACCGTACTCCAAGTCAATTCTGAAAGTTTCTTTTTGCAATTGCTTCAACTTAAAACCAATACCAGAATCTTCATCTTCTTCGTTATGCTCAATGTGTTTATCTTGGCCTAACTTGTTAACATGCACACTCAAGGCTCCTAATAAAAGAGTGGCTCTTCTGTTGTTTTTATGGTCTAATGTAAAATAAGAATAGAATAGTAAAGCTGCTGGTGATCCTGCAAGCATCATATTAAACAAATCCTCTTGTAGGGCTGATCTAAAAACTTCAGACTGAGACAATGGCTCGCTGTAAACATTTTCTTTTTCAGCTGTCTTCGGTGATTTACCAAGTTTTTCAGAGCTTAAAAACTTATTTTGTGTACTCTTCAGCTTTCTTTTAAAATTTAAAGAATTTCTGAAGTTTTTTCCACTTCCATCACCAAGAGACTTAACCGAAGTTTGTGATGAGGACTTATTTTTCATAAGACTCCCTTTTAGTGACGATGTGATACCATGAAAAGTTAAGTTTTTATAACCAGCTTCTTCATCTTCATTGTGCCCTGTCATTATATCATTTTCTTCTTTGGTTCCATGCTCCTTGTGAGAAGGAGTATAGTTCATATTATCTTCATCCGCAACTTTGTCTTCTTCATTCTCTTGTTTCCCATATATAAAATTAAAAATCCCCTTTTTGCTTGGATTCTCATAAGATCTTCTCACATCGGTTTCGGAAACCTGTGTTCTTATTGTATTCAAAGAAATTACATCTCCAGAATCATCATTGTTTACATCTTTCGATTTGTTTATTTTACTTTCCTTTGTTAAAGTTTCGTTCCCCTTAGAATCTTTATTTTCATGATCTGGACCACTTTTCAAGGTCTTAATTATATCTTTCGGATTGTGTAAGTCCATGATAATGTTGGTTTAAAGATCGATGTGTTACTATGATTAAAAAGTTCCTCTGGGGCTTGTTTATTCAGTTTAAAATTTTAAAACTTATTCAAGGGGAAGCTTTCTTTTTTGTCACATCTACATATATTTTTTTAAAGGTTACGCTGATTTTTCATTAGGCCGAAAAGGGCATTTGAGCACGTGTATTTACCAAAAGGGATATTGAACAGATACGTATTAGTGATGCCGTGCACACATATGTAGTTGACTCTTAATTAAAACCAGCTTAATATTTGGAGAAAAGATATATATTTTTATTTTGCTATTTAGCTTTTATCGTCGTAAACAATGTCGTCAATGTGATTTTCACCGACAACTTCCAAGAACTCGTTGTCGGACAGGTTAGATCTTGGACCTTTGAAGTATTTATGTTGGAATAATGCATAACTTATTAAAGCCAATGTTAATATACCAAAGGTACAAACAATACAGTAGTTCATTTCTTGTTTATTAGGTTTATTTACAGCTGGGAATAAAACTATGATAATCATGAATATTTGGTAGCCAACAGCAACCAAGTTTATGATAAATGACCATGTTTTTCCTAGGTAGAAAGGTCCAACAGCATGAGTGCTTCTAGCGTAAGTTAACTTCAAGGCCATTGGAATTATCAAAGCCATGTAGAAACCACAAACAGCGATGGAAAACAATGATGCAGCACCTTGTTCTTGGAATATCAATAACCCGAATAGTAGCGAAGCCAAACAAGTACCGTACATGGCTCTTACAGGTGTCTTAGTTTTTTTGTTAACGACAGCAAACCAATCAGCAGCAAAAGGCGGCAAAACTCTATCTCTGGATATAGCATAAAAGTTTCTGGAAGTGGCCAAAATCAAGGAAACACCCATGAAGAAACAACCAACAGATACCAACCCCATTATAGCCAAAGTCCATTTTTCCCCTAATGAATTCATAAAGATTTGAGTAACAACCGAAGAGAATGAAGAGTTCATAATATCATCTACTGATGGACCCATGCATGCGTATAAACACAAAAGCATGCACCAACCCAAAATACCACAACTGACAATAGACAATATGACACCAAAGGCAGCAGGACTAGCTTTTGGATCTAACAACACAGATTTGGTTAAGTCTCTTGGCTGATAAATAGCTTCTTCAGCCATGTGAATTGGGGAATCAAAACCGGCAATAGTCCAAGCTGCTGGAGCTAGAGCATTAAGAATCCAATTCCCACCAGTTGACCAATTGGAGTAGTTTTCAACATTTCCAAAGATGAATTTTCCTTTGTTGAATGGGATTCCCTTGTTACTAGTACCAATAGGTAAAGCTATGAAAACTAAAACCAATAAGAAGCAATTGAAGAAAATAGAAATTTGCTGGATTCTTGTGGCAATACCACCTGAAAGAGTCCCGACACCAGCACCAAGTAAAATAACAGCTACATAAACACCATATTTTTTACCATTGGTAACAACAAAATCAGGATTTGATACTTGTGCACAAGACAATATTTGACCTGCACATGAAGCAAAGATAGAACAAACACCTGCGGTCAATGAAATAGAATCTAAAATACAAACACAATAAGCAGAAATGTCTTTGTATTTTTCAGGAGCAAAGGTCCAAGCGGATAGATAAACAGCTGATGCAGAAGGGAAAGCAGAACCAAGTTCCGATAAAGCTAAACCAACAGGAAGAATCCCTAGTAAAGAGGTAAATAACCAACCCCAAGCAGAAGAGGCACCTGCGGAAGTTGATTGGTAGAAAACAGCACATATAGAAGGTAGCAAACTCATAACAGAAAATGCGATACCAAATAGATCAATGTATGTGTACTTTCTCTCAAGTTCTTGCTTATAACCCAGCTCTTCAAGTGCTAGCTGATTATTTATTGATCTAACAACATTAACTCTGTGCCCGTCGGCGGACTTAAAAGATGATAATTGATGCGATAAATCACGGACGGGGTGTGATTCAAAGGCGGTAGTTGTGCCCTGACCGGCGTTTTTTATATCCTCAGATGACTCAACAGAAGACATATGCAGTATAAAAGTTATTGGTTTATGTACTTTTTTGGTGTTTTTTTTTTATTTCAAAATATTTTTGAATCTCTCTTAATACTTCATACAAAATCCATACTGTCTACGATGCCATTAAGTACTAATCTCAAGATTGGCATTTCGGTGTTAAATCATCGAAAAATCTCGCTTAATTAAACTTAATCATTCTTAATCACTGATATGTATAGTGATAACACCTCTTAATCTAATCAGGGCCTAGTATTAGGCCTAGCCTACAATACTGATATGACTCTATTATTTGTTCACTCGGGAACGGGATAATTCATAAGAGGTGGATTAAAAATACGTGAAAAATTCGACAATTAAAAAATAAACAAGTGAAAATTAACTGTTGCCGTTTTTTTAAAAACTTAAATTCTTGCTGATTATGAGCATTTTAAATTTCCTTTTCTGTTTTAGGGAACACTAATAGGAGCCGTAAGCGATTTGGTGTATGAGAACTCCGTTGAAAATTTGATAATCATGTGATTTGATTGATTCTTGACACAAATAAAATCATTCTTGATACTAGATTTTGCTGTATTTCAATTGATAAGCATAGTTGATACGATCAAAACAAAAATCAATCTTTTGTATTTCTTTGTTTTTTTTCTTTTTTTTGGGTTCTTTATACACCCTGTGCTTGTTTCATAAACGATTTTAGCTTGGAATATTAGTCTTTATCAGTGGCAAAATGACTTATTCCTATCTTCCAAAAAAAACATCTAACGTCTTTGTTTTTAATAATTATGCAAATAGTTATGAATTGGCTTGTGGTATTGGACTTGTTGTCTTTTTAAGAGGTCACGTGCTCGCGGATTAATCACCGATTCGGATTTAACGAAAGAGAACTAAATAAAGAAAAAAAGGGCCAAACAGTACGCCATAAACGTCCTGCGGTTATACAACCATAAGCAAATGGATCTAACGACATATAGCAAGTTTGCTATACTAGGGTTGGTCAACAACTCCTTATATGTAATAATTTTATCTTTGGCTATGGATCTAACGTCTAAGAACACACCAAAATCGTTGATCTTGCTATTGAACATTCTTCCTGCTTTGATTCTAAAGTCACTTGCTCCCATTATTATCCACAATAGAGTATCTCATGTAAAAAGAGTTGTTTGCTTGATTATTATCAATTCTTTGGCAATGTGGCTTATAGCCTTCAAAAAAGTATACCTAGGTATTATTCTCGCAAGTTTGATGTCTGGTTTAGGCGAACTTACTTTTTTGCAAATAGCTTCCTCAAAGTTTGGTGAAAATGGAATAAATGGTTGGTCTGTAGGTACAGGATTTGCAGGAATCTGTGGATCTTTATTTGTTTTGATAATAACCTCATTTTTTAGATTTTCTATAACCACATGCCTCTTGGGTAGTAGTTTAATACCGTTAGGATTTTTTCTTTATTGGACCTTACCCCAAAATGAATACCATCAAATGGACAACATTGATCTTACACAAAACAGCATGGCCACAGAAGAAAACTTTGAAGATGATCATATAGATAAACTTGGATTAGTTAAAGAACTTCTTTATCCTTTTATGCTACCGCTGATGCTTGTGTATTTCGCGGAGTATTTGATCAATCAGGGAATAACACCAGTCCTTTTATTTCCACTGAAAGACCATTCAATTATTTTTCGTAAATACAGAGATCAATATGTTTTATATGGCACAGTCTACCAACTAGGAGTATTGATTTCTAGATCATCCGGAAATTATATGAGAATTAAGAATGTTTGGTTTTTGTCGATTTTGCAGGTCATAAATTTGTTTATGCTGCTGATAGAGGCTCTTTACTTCCCTATTGAATCTGTATACTTCATCATATTTTGTTCATTCTATGAGGGATTATTGGGTGGATCATCTTATGTTAATGTGTTTTTAAATGTAAATGAGATTTACCGCAATAGTAGTTCACATAAAAGAGAATTTTGTATGGGTGTAGTGACGATTTCAGACTCATTTGGTATTCTCTTTGCAGCTTTAACCGGGTTGGTATTGGAACCTAACTTGTGTAAACATCAAGTTGCAAACGGCAGAAACTATTGTAAGAGTTCTTAATAGTGGTTAAAAAAATGTGAGCAATACATATATATACTCAATCTTGTCTTTAATTCTAAACGTAATCACTGCATGTTTTTTTTCCTCTCTAAAAAACAATCATGTTCTCTCTTAATGTTTTAATCAAAACTTTCAATATTTGTTGATTTTTGTCATCAAAGTCTTTTACTATACTTAGCTCTAAAACACCCAAGCACTGTAAAAACAACAGCTTATCGTTATTGGTCAAGCTCTTTTGCTGTTCCAAGAAGTTTTTAAAGATTATGGCATCATAATTTTCAAAAATGGGCATGATCACACAATCTCTAAAAGTTTCCAACAACATTGTTTTTAAGTCTGATTTGACATTTGCATATCCAAATTTCTTCAAAAACATCTTGGTGAAAATTTGAAAATCATTGTTCAGAATTAGCATATTTGGAATATGTGTAGAATTGAAGTTTTGCCATATAAAATTGAGTCTTTTTATAGGGTTATTAAGAATTTTTTCGTCACTATTTCTATAAATTAGTTGGTTTTCCATCATATAAATTAAGTCTTTGAAAATCTTGTTGTAAAAGTTTATCAAAAATGTGTAGATCTTCTTAGTTATGTATTCAAATTTTTTTATGGGCATTTTAATTGCAAACAATTCCTCAACGGTTGTTGCATGAATGATACCAAATAATAAACTGTTGGATATGACTGATGGTGATAATGAAGATCCATTATTCACTGTATATTGTTTGTCTTTTGAATTATCTTTGTTACTGTTCACTTTAGACTTGTCTGATTCAATGCCTGTGTTTGTTTTTCCCTTAACGTGCTTTTTCTTCAACTTTGGGTGCTTTTCTTCAGCTGACTTATTACCTGATGAATAACTGGATTGAGCTTGAAAGCTAATTTGATCCAAGCCATTTGCTGTGCTTCCGCTATTTTGTTTATTACTAGATTCAGATTTATAATAAAAATTTTGATCTTTACCATTATATTCTTCTTCTTTATACTCTAAGGAAGTGTTCAAAAAACTTAGTTTAATACAAAGAAAAATGATTTTATGGAGATTTTCTGTTTTTGGAAGCATGTAATCTTCATTGATAACTGCATAGTTAATATCATTGATGACCAATATCAAATCGTTAATTATTTTGGTCCTCGATTTCAGCTTCAGAAATGCAAATTGACTTTCTAAACCTGAATAGTTTTTCAGTAAATCATACATATAATGGTATTCTCTTTCCGACAGCATTGCATCTTGTTTCATTAAATGATCCAAGTTTGCATTTGTGTTAAATCCAACATTTTTTGCTGATTGAGAATTTGAAGATCCATAAGCACCTATGCCAGCACTATGGTTTAGAATTTTTGAGACATTAACTAGCTCATTTTCCGGGTCACTTGCTGATAACATTTCGTTTAATATCTTGTTACTGTCCAATAAAGAAACTGCATTTTTAGAACTGAATTTTTTGTCTAGGAACCAGTTTTCATGAAATTTATCAGCACCGCTTGAGCCTGCTGAATCTTTATTTCTTCCAAATAATCTAGAAAATTTCTTGGCCTTGTTTTCACCACTGATATTTCTACTGTTGCTGCTTCTTTGATTACCTTCTTTGTTTGATGTATTAGACAATTTTAATGCTAAAGAATCATTCTTATGAACATGTTTTATATTATCTTGGTCATCATTGAAAGAATCAAATGAAGAATTGGATAGCGATACTTGAAAATTTGTACTCAATAAAGTGTTGCTTCTCTTCTTAAAACCTTCGTTTTTTATAGTCGTTTCGTTATTAAACTTTGTATTAGGCGGTGTAGTAGACTCATTTGCAGATATAGATGAAAGCTTTGCTGTTGATAAGTTATTGGAACTTGTTGCAATTGATTTGAAGCCAACTGTACTTAAAGCACTGGCCGCTGTATTGCTTCTATGTCTTGAATTTGGTAACGAATTTTTATTTATATTATCTATCATCAATACTTGGGGAACTATTTCTTCCAACAACGAACCCAGTATTGTTTTATTATTTCTTCTGGTGAAATTCACGTCTTCTTCTACCATGGGCTATAATAAAACTGTTTATGCTGATCTTATAAAATTATTGTATGGGCATTAAATGTTGATTATTTAGTACAATTTCGATGTCTAAAAAAGAATCTGTCTTCTTTGTTGTTTTTTTTGGGTTGATATTCAAATGATTTATGTCGTATGGTTCATAGATTTACTGTAGGATTATATTATATAGGAAAGAAGGTACTATTTCTAAGGCTAGGAAAAACAGCGGGTCATTTAGAGGTCAATCACGTGCTTAATATATACTGAAAATGGATCTATTACAGCAAGAAAAACCCCCCATATGTAAACATTTTGACATATGAGAGAAGCAGTAAGATGGCATTGGTCACAGCTACCCACGTCTATTTGACCTCTTTTTCCAACATTCTTACAATAGATCATCCTGTCATAACATTTTTAGCTATTTGAATTGCTCACGACTGAGTGAAAAACAGTCATTACACGTGACCAAAGTTGAACATTTTCAAGTCTTCACTAAACGGGAATCTTGAACGTTTTGAACAAATTGAAGTCTTAATTTTTCATAAAATTTAAAAAAGACATATTGCATTATATACAACCAATATAACCGATATTACCAAATTGCACATATTTATGGCAGACCCATATTTGTTTTGTGTTTCCCATCTTCCGCCTATACACATACTTCCTGAATACCTAGTGATTGATATTCTTGAATATTTGGAACCAGCACCTACAGTGAATTTTCAAGAAGTCGAGCGAGAATTTCATCTTTTAAGTCATCCATCGCACGAATGGCTGGTGAATAGTTGGAATGGAGTTCCATTTCATGATAGAAACGAAATAGAATTTTACTCTGAAGTTTTGTTTTCTATGGTTCCATCAACTTCCGAATCTGAAATGATTGAGTACTTAACCCGTTTGCTAGGTCATCCCCATGTTCATTCATTCGAACAAAGCGACGAAATTTTGGACAAAATTTCTAATCTTATTGCTAAATATTGCGGATCTGCCGTTTCAGGTGGGTCTTTTAGAAACTTTCTTTTGTCAAACAATGATGCTTCTATAAAAGTGCCAATACAAATTAAAGAACTTGGAATAGCCAACGATAATATAGGGTGGAAAACATGGGGAGCTTCATATCCATTTTCACAAAAAGTCATACGTAATAACACACTATTTGAAGACATTGCATCTCATCCAGAAAACGTACACAGAATTTTGGAACTTGGATCAGGTACAGGATTGGCTGGAGTCAGCATAGTAAAAAAAATGCTATTAGATGAGGTTAATAATTGGACTCTTCATTTAACTGATCTACCAGAGATTGTAGAAAATCTTGAAGAAAACATTAAACTGAACAAAGCTGATATCAAAGACAAAGTATTTGTCAGACCTTTAGATTGGAAAGATCCTTCGGACTTTAAAAAAGAAACTCAAAACGTTAAGTTTGATTTTGTTGTCGTATGTGATTGTTTATACTCTCCTGAACATCCAAAACTTGTTGCAAATACAATTGATGAATTTTTGAGTGGAAATGGATTACTTTACCTTGAAATTCCTTTAAGAGAGAAGTATGAAGAAGAAAGAAATACCTTGTGGAACCTACTTGAAGAATTTTGAAAAAATTTTGGAACAGAAAGACGAAGGGTTTGATGATTATGGTGAGACAGACTATGTCTTTCAATGTTATAAAAGAAAATAAATAAATTAAATGAATGATATATTTTCATTGCTACTGATTGGCAATGTTCCGTTCTATGTGAGTATTTTGCTTTTCGACTTCATCTATTTTATGCATTTTTTTTTTATGATATAGTAAACCATCTGATGTGCTAAATGTCTTGTTACATAAATCACAAACACAACCTTTATATTTAGAATGTGATTTCAAATGTCTTAATATCTTTTGTCTTTGCTTGAAGAATTTGCCACACTCGGACCAACAACACTGGTATTCTGCTTGTCTCTTGGGTATATGCGAGGCTAAGTGCTCGTCAAGATCTTCTTCATTTTTACAAGTAACACCGCAATTCTTCCATTTACATACAAATTCATTTTCCAAAGTTTGTGGTAACATAAGAATGTTGTGTCTATGTGTTTCATTTGGCCTTGCTTCCAATGCGTTTTCCAATGGATTCATTTGAATGTTGAATTGAATACCATGTGTATCGTTTATATGTTCAACTATATCACAATCGTTTTGGTATTCAAACCCACAGTTATCCCAAAAACATCTTTCATCATCATTGGTAGTCTTTAAGGCCTCACTAGCATCAGCATTTTGATTGTTATGTGTATGTTTTTTTGAATTATGTAAGTGATCGAATATTAAATGTGAATGTAATTCCATCAAAGAATTGAATGTTCTGTCACAATTCTCCCATTTACATTTTGTGGTATGAGTTTTGTCTGCAGAGACAAGATCATTCCACTTGAAGTCCAGGTGGCTCTTATCTTCTTCTGATTTGACCTCAAAATTTTCAGAATTTGGGCTTTCGCATACAAAATGACAGTCCAAGGAGTGTTTCTCTTGGTCAATCTTTTTCTTTATTTGGTCAACTTCAAGCTCCTCATTTTTAACTTGGTTATGCATTCTGTGTGTATGCAATTCCAACTTGTGATGGTGATGATTATGGTTATGATTACCATTCTCAATCAAAGATTCCTCTTTCTTGGTAAATCCTACATTCAGCAGGTTCTCTTGATGAACTATCTTACCATGGGTTTTGTTTAAAACAGGGATATCGTACATTTTGCTAATATCCAAGAAATTCATCAAAACATCTTTGGAAGTTTGTTTGTTTTCTGTATTACAGTCATCTAAAAAGAGTAAATCCTTCGGGGTATATTCAATTAAATTGTCTTTCTTAGAAGACTTGACTTTCTTCTTGACTGGTTCAAGATGTTCGATATCACATTCATGAGAGGACTTTTCATCCGCATTATGATCAGAGTTTTCACAACAAATTTCAATGATTTGAGGATCACAGTGACACTCTTCCATTAACATTTTGAGACTAGGATATTCATTAGATTCATCGGTATTATCTGAATGTGAGGAAATCGGTAGTTCGTTTGCTCTTTGGTGATCAATTTGGCCCACATTTTTATTCAGATTTATGAATTCAAAGTGTTTATATGAATCATCAAAGGATTTTTCATTTTGCTGATTTGAGTGAAGATGACCATGAACCAAGGTAAAATCTTTATAGTTGTGGATATGACCATGGACCGTTCTATTATCCATTATCGAAAAAAAAATCGAAATAAGAAAAATTAGGTTATTATACCAAGCTATATTATGATTTCTTAGGTTATTTCATCGCAATGATTTTATTTATCTTGAAAAGTTTATTTTAGGACGAATAGTTATTTCGTCGATTCAACACAACTTTTCAGTATGAAAATGTCTATAGTATTAAAAAAAAGTTTTTTAAAATAAATAAGTCGAAATAACCTCTCTGAACGAGATTTTCATATATGGCTCCCTTTCTTTGTTGTTTTTTTTTTAAAACTGCAGTTTATGCTTATAGCCTATATCCGTACAAGGAGTGATGATGCACGTGATGCATACCTAGGGTGTGGTCACGTGTGTTCAAAGCTCGGATATAAGATGGTAAAAAATAAGACATATCTCCGACAAGCGGGTATAAGATTACAAGACATAGAGATAACACAAAAGGGATACTGATATATGTGGATCACAAGCAACTGTCTATTAAAGTTAATTTTTCATAAATTAGCTTCAAAAATAGTGAAAAAACCAGCATCAAAACTAAGCTTTTTTTTATTAAATGCCCATATGAGGTTCTTGACACTCGCATTTTTTGTAAGGATATCTCTGAAATACGGATATAAGCATGTTTTGAGTATGGGATAAACCAGTATGAAAGTGGTGTATATGTTGGAAATAAGCGCAATAAAACTGATTTGAGTATACACAAACTTTAGAGTAGCGCCAGTTCTAGCGTGCTTTCTACCAGATATAGCCTCATTATTATATATATAATATAAATAAGCGCAGTCGTACCGCATTCATTTCTCCATAGGAAATAACTCTACTACTCATATAATCAATAATCACTCTAAGAACAGCACCTTTACAGAGACGCCCATATTCAAAATAAACGCTACAAAGTTGGTATATATACTAATTAAAATTAGCGCTCCCATTACAGATATCGCTCCTGTGTACAAACAAATCTCTGCTCTTATCTACATGAAAAAAAAAATATAGCGAATTGTAAAACGGAGGTTATTTTCCCGATGGGATTTATCAGCGTTCTACAGCCAACGAAAAAAAACGCAGCAAAAACAAATAAACTAGTCCACTAACGTTAAGAGATACGCTCACCTCTTAACGTTAGTGGACATAAAACTGGATATTTCCAACTTTTGATTATTTGATTATCTTTGATAATATATATTTTTTCATTATCTTTAGGGAAACGTATTCACCTGTTGGTTCTTGAATTTGTATATAAGGGGCTTTGTTTAATCATCTCTATTTCGATACTAGTTACTCTGTCAATCTCTATAAGCTATTTTGCTTTCACTACAGAGAAAAAAAAAAAAGCAGCTTTAACCATCGCCCATTCTACTGATAAAGATAGTATCATTAACATAAATCTCTAATATCCGATAAGACCAATGACAATTAACCCAAAACAATATAAATATCAACAATTTCTCTCCAATAAAGACTCAAAAAGACGTTTGCCAGCTTTTTGGGAACATGGACCTTTTTCTGAGGAACTTCAAAAAAATTTAAACGCACTTGATCCAAATGAAAAGATATATTTATCCTCAGGTGTTCCAAATAAGGAACTATTCAGTGTAAAGAATATATCCGTTAATCATACTTTGGATTTGGGACATGAAAATGTAGGTACACCGGGAAATGATGTTTTAACCAATACTTTTCACATTGGTAATGAAGCCTTTAGCAAAAACACATCATCCAGTGACTATAACTCCAATGTACCAATTGAATCTGTATTTGAATACTCTGATCAAACTCACGGATTGACTTCAACTGTTGACTTGTACAACAAGTTGATCACCAAATTTAACTATTTCAGAGAAGACTTGCCAGCAAACAAAGAAAGAAGAAAGAATTACGACGTGATGATTACCTCTGGTACTTCTGCCTCTTGCTTTTATTTGACTCAATTATTATTGGACCAAAACAAGACCATTTTGGTTGAGGAGTTCACCTATCCTGTTATTCTAGCCAACGTCACCATGACAGATGGCCATTATGCTCCTTTTAATTTAAACATGCATGCTACTGAGGAAAATGGTGAAAATCCAATTGATGTTGTATACCTAGACAACCTACTGAGTAACTGGGAGTCTATTCATCCAAACAAGCCATACCCTACTTGTCTATACACCATACCTGTACAAAATCCAACCGGTTTGGTTCAAAGTTCAAAACATAGACAAGAAGTGTATAATATCTGTAAAAAACATAATGTTTTGATCATTGAAGATGATCCATATGGAAATATCTTGTTGACTGATGAGATTGAAAAAGACGTTAACAAAACGGTGACCACTTATGAAGATTTTTCTAATCAAAAGGATGATTACCTGAACAAGTTGGAAACTGCTGCTTCTTACTTATCTATAGATACCGAAGGGATTGTATTCAGATGTGAATCTGTTTCCAAAATATTTGCCCCAGGTCTGAGAGTAGGTGTCATCATTGCCAATAAGTTTTTTATCAGTAGATTAAAAAACATTGTTGAGTGTAGCACCAGAGAAATCAGTGGTGCCAGTATGACCATATTCAACGAATGTTGCTATGGCATGGACAAGCTACTAGAAAGACAAGTACAAGAATCAAACAACATCAAAGAACTAGATGGCTGGATCCAATGGTGTATGAATTTATCTCACAGATACAAGTTGAGACAAGACATATTACTGAATAAATTATATGAAACAAAGGCCTACAAAGAAAAAAACCTGTTTGAATGCATTGAGCCAAAGTTCGGTATGTTCTTGTGTATCCAATTGAATCTAAAGGAGAAGAAGCCATCAGTTTTGGAATCTGCGGAAAATATGAAAATGGGTATGCAATACATGGACTACAAATTGCTTGAACACAATTTAAGTGCCATTGTTGGTCCCAAATTAAGCATAGATGTTGAACACTCATTCAAAAAAAGCGGTTTTATAAGAGTAACTGTTGCTCAAGCCACTGGCAAAGAACAACTATCATTGGCTGCGGAAAAAATAGGCAAAGCCATAGAAGACTTCTTTGACGAGTACCTAACCCCTAAACAAAAATATGATGTAATTCTATAGCTCCTATATATCTCTTATATATCTCCTCCAACTGCATTGAATATTCCTTTACCACCCTAAAAGAAGTCAACATTTTACCTCCGAATGACTTCTGTGCTTTAAAAGAAGTTCCCAATCGGGCCTATAGTTGTGACTGTGGTGGGCGTAAAAATTTTAAAATTTGTTTCTTTTTTTTCACCTAACGACTGTTGAAGTCCCAATGAGTCGTTATTCTATGTTTTTTTTTAAATTTTTCAGAGATGACTAATATTTGTAAGAAGTTTCAAGTGTGAATTTACTATAGAATAAGGGCATAGAAGACCAATAAATACATAATGCTATCTAGAACGATCATCAAACAATTCAATAAACCAGCCTTGGCTCAAAGATTCCAAAGCAACATAGCTAGTTTAACCAACCAACAATTGGTTAGCAAGTCTTTGAAGGCACTTGATCCAGAACTAAACAACTTTTTAGACTTGGAAAAGAAGAGACAAAGAGAATCAATCACTTTAATTGCTTCTGAAAATTTCACTTCTACCTCTGTTTTTGATTTATTAGGATCAGAATTCCAAAACAAGTACTCAGAAAACAGACCTAATGATAGATACTATGGTGGTAATGAATACATTGATCAAGTCGAATTATTGTGTGAAAAGAGAGCCTTAGAAGCATTCAACTTAGATCCTAATGAATGGGGTGTCAATGTTCAACCATTGGCTGGTTCCGCTGCCAATTTGATTGCCTTTTCAGCAGTCTTGCCTGTAGGTGGTAAATTAATGGGTTTGGATTTACCACATGGTGGTCATTTAACCCATGGTTACAGTACAAAGGAAGGTAAGAGCATTTCAGCTATTTCCAAGTACTTTTCTACTATGCCTTATCAATTAGATACAAAGACTGGATTAATTGATTATGACACTTTGGAAAAAAACGCTTTATTATTTAAACCTAAAGTAATTGTTGCCGGTGCTTCTGCTTATTCCAGATTGATTGATTATAAGAGAATGAAGGAAATTACCAACAAAGTCAACAAAAACTGCTATTTAGTCACTGATATGGCTCACATTTCTGGTTTGGTTGCTGCTGGTGTTCTTCCATCTCCATTTGAATACTCTGATATTGTTACCACCACTACTCACAAGTCTTTAAGAGGTCCAAGAGGTGCCATGATTTTCTACAGAAAAGGTATTAGATATACTAACAAGAAAGGTGTAGAAACTCCTTACACTTTAGAAAAGGACATTAACTTTTCTACCTTCCCACAACATCAAGGTGGTCCATTTAATCATACCATTGCTGCTTTAGCTGTTGCTTTGAAGCAAGTCATGACTCCAGCTTACAAGAAGTACCAACAAGATGTTGTTGCCAACTGTGCCTTCTTAGCTGAAGAATTAAAAAAGAGAAACTTTGAATTGGTTTCAGGTGGTACCGATAACCATTTGTTATTGATTGATTTAAACAACTTTGGTGTTGATGGTGCCAGAGTTGAATCTTTATTAGAAAAAATCAACATATCTATTAACAAGAATACCGTTTTCACTGATAAATCTGCCTTATTCCCAATGGGTTTGAGAGTTGGTACTCCAGCTATGACCACCAGAAACTTTGGTAAAGAAGAATTTGCCAAGGTTGCTGAATTTATTGAAAAAGGTGTTTTATTAGCCAAGAAGTTGCAAAATGACCAACAACAATCCGCTGAAAAGGTTAAAGGTCCAAGAGGTCAATTAAAACAATTCAAGCAATTAGTAGCTGAATCCGAAGAAGTCAAACAATTAGCTGAAGAAGTTAGATTGTTTGTTAAACAATACCCAATGCCTGGTGATTTGTAATTTAGTTATTAATGGTTTATATAATCAAGACCAAGTGTCTGCATAGTACAGTCACTTTTTTAAATAATCTTCTCCATTCTAAAGGATCTCCTTTCGATTTGGAAAATGTAATACATTTTATATTTTCAACTTGTTCAATTCTTATTACTCCTAGTAATGGCATCTTTCGTGTATCAAATGTTTTGATTTTTATTGTTACAGGCAGAATTTCTTCTTCATTCCAACCACTAAATTGTGATTTCAAGTCTGATAAGATATTATTCTTTACATTCAATTTCATTTGTACCAATATCGTCTCTAAAGTCTCAACTATTTCCAAAAGATCTCTATTACTATAAAATCTTGTAAAGATATTATTCACGTTATGATTAAATATTTTCAAATTCTTTTGTTTCTTATATTCTTCTATGTTTTGCTGAGTATATTGAATCATGGAAGGATCATTTTTTAACCAATCTGTAAGCTCTAAGCTATCCAAGCCGTCAGAGGCAACTTGTGAAAAGAAATTGTTTTCAATTTTGGGCAGATATGAATCATTATAAATATTATTTTGAGTAAAAGCAAAGTCATTTATATTATTAAGTTTTGCTGGCTGTGTGAAATTATTAATATTATTTTGTATATCAACATCAAAGCTGTCTTTGACTTGTTGAGTGCATTGCTGATAGTCATAGTCAGACAAGCTGACTTTTAATTTCTTTGTTAGTTTCAAAAACAGCAGTTCAGGATCTGTGCACAAACCTGTATATTCGTCCGCAAATGAAACTGGTTTATTGACCCACATGTGCTGTTTTATGCCTATCAAATCTATTCTGTCTTCTGGTGAAGGTTGCAAAATTTTTCTTAATAAATTTAGTTCACTCATTCCAAGTTTGTTCCAGGTTCCATCCAATGGTTTGCTGTCCTTTGCTATGAAGTTGCAATACCAAATATCATTATTAGTTGGTTCAAACCAAGGAGTTGTTCCTGTTAATAATACAAATAACAAGATACCACAAGACCACAAGTCTGACTTCCAAGGATAATATCCATCAATTTTATTTAAAAGATCTGGGGCAATGTATGGTGGTGAACCTACCAATTCATATGATCTTTTGAGAACAACGTTTGTTTCTCCATTCTTTTGTTTCTTTTTGATCTTAAATACAGTAGCCAACCCAAAATCTGCCAATTTTAAGTTACCTTTGGAATCAATTAAAATATTTTCAGGTTTTAAGTCTCTATGTGCTACACCACATTCAATGTGCAAATAAGAAATAGCAGATATCAGTTGCTTAAAGTAAAACCTTACCACTTCATTGTCTGATATACCAACGTCCGGTTCAATCTTATCAAACAAATCACCACCTTCGGCTAGGTCCAGACATATCCACATATAAGTTTTGTTCAAATCACAAGTAAGAACTTTTATGATGTTGTCATTCTTGGAGCACTTTTCATGGATGATAACTTCTTTGGCTATGTCATTTTCTGAAAGTCCAAACTTCTTACTTGTACTTAGATGAATAAATTTTATGGCAAAAACTGTGTTTGGTGGTGTTAAAAGTCTTGCCTTTTTTACAAAGGCAAATGATCCCTGCCCTAAAGTCTTCGATATTTCCACATTTTTCAGTCTGGGAAGTGTATCTATTTGTGAAAAGTGTCTATTTTCTTGCATTTTTGATGTTATTTTGAGTATTAATCATTATTGTTTTTTTATTGGTATGGTGATTTGTCTTTACCACTTAATTACTTCTTTAGTTGTATCAAGAAGATTTTGCTAATGAAAAGCTACTTGTTGAGATGTTAGAGAAAAGATCTATCAAAAAGTCGAATTAAAAAAA
>ERZ794946.259-NODE-259-length-23280-cov-4.751690_pt1 | contig 23280 bp, 29 predicted proteins | sample MGYA00433072_ERZ794946 | MGnify/ENA primary metagenome ERZ794946 (study PRJEB30137, sample SAMN04331413) | food metagenome | isolation source: Y3 must sample point D1 replicate A | place: Australia: South Australia | collected 2014 ...
TGAATGTTGTTGCGATCGACTGTGGACTCTCGCACTCAAGAGCCGTATCAGACCTGATTGTGCAGTTGAAAGAGGTTTCGCCTGGAACAAAAAAGAGCAGAAGAAGCTGGCAGACATCAAGGGCATGAGGACAAGGGGCGGAGCTATGTGGCATCAACACATCGCTTGTGCAGATGTGGTAACCATGCTGCAAGGTGGGAAGATCACAAAGTTGTTTCGATACAGTCAAGCATGTGACAGCGCTCGGGAAGAGATGTCGGTGAGAGAACAAATTAAGAAAATTGTGTTTCAGCAGTCTGAATGACGCACACAGCCCCGCAATCGTTCACGATAAGGCGATAAGAGGCAACATAGCGACAACGGAGTGGCCTCCTATGACTTGTTCTCTTCATTGACAAGTCAACCTTTCTTCCCTTCACACATAAGCTTCCGATAGTAGGACACAACAACCATGGCCGAAACAATCACTACAATCTCACCCATCACCAACAAGGGCATCATTGAGCGCAAGGGCCTCAGTGACTCGGAGCTGAGTGACTTGGCTAGCAGATCCGCCGAAGCCTTCAAGACATACAAGAAGACATCGCTGGACGAGCGCAAGAAGTACATCAAGAAGGCTCTGGACATCATCACATCCAAGCAGGATGAGCTCGCAAAGGAGATCACTGAGCAGATGGGTCGACCAATCGCATACACAGCCGTCGAGGTGAAGACTGCCGTCGCTCGTGGCGAGTACTTGCTCAAGATTGCCGACGACGCTCTATCAGACACTCCTGGTGAGCCTCAAGAAGGCTTCAAGCGCTTTGTTCGCAAGGTCCCCCTTGGTCCGGTCCTCGTTCTCTTCCCTTGGAACGTAAGTCTTGCTCATGTCTGCCGTCTGGTAGCTCCGTGCTAACCATAGCTCCTGACAGTACCCGTACCTGACCCTCGTCAACTCAATCGTACCCGCTCTCTTGTCCGGCAACAGCGTCATCATCAAACCTTCGCCTCAAACACCAACCATTGCTGAGCAAGTTGTCGCTGCATTCAACGAAGCTGGCCTCCCCAAGGACGTCATCCAATTCTTCCACTGTGGTGATTTCCAAAAGATCGAAAAGCTCGTCAAGAACCCCCACATCTCGCTGGTCTGTTTCACAGGCTCCGTCGCCGGCGGTCTCGCTGTACAGAAGGCCGCAAGCGACAGAGTCGATTCTCGTGTCGGTCTCGAGCTTGGCGGAAAGGATCCTGCCTACATCAGACCCGACGTCGACCTTGCATGGGCTGCTGAGGAGATTGTGGATGGTGCAGTCTTCAACTCGGGCCAAAGTTGCTGCAGTATCGAGCGTGTTTACGTCAACGAGAAGGTCCACGACGACTTCGTCAAGGAGGTGCAAAAGGTCCTGGCCAACTACAAGCTAGGTGATCCTTTCGACAAGTCTACACACGTTGGGCCAGTTGTCTCAAAGCGATCGGCTGAGACTATCCGCGCTCATGTCAAGGACGCTGTCTCCAAGGGTGCCAAAGACGCAACCCCCCAGAACGCATCCTTCGAATCGCCTCCCGCTGATGGTAACTACGTGGCTCCTGTTCTCCTGACCAACGTTTCGCACGATATGGATGTCATGACTGAGGAAACTTTTGGCCCTGTCATTCCTGTCATGAAGGTCAAGGATGACGCCGAGGCCATTAAATGGATGAACGACAGCCAGTTCGGCTTGACTGCCAGTATTTGGACAAAGGAGACTGAAAAGGGTTACGAACTTGCTGATGAGGTCGAGGCTGGAACTGTCTTTGTCAACAGATGTGATTACCCTGCTCCCGACCTTGCTTGGGTTGGTTGGAAAGACTCTGGCAAGGGTCAGACCCTTTCAAAGTTCGGATTCGATCAGTTCTCCAGACTGAAGAGCTACCACATCAAGAACTACCCGAAATAAAGGAATAGCTCCACGTGGGACTGTGGCATTTGATATATGCAAGTATCGACAAAGGGCCATGTGGATTCCTTATCTCGAAACCTTAACAGGAAGGAATGAGGCACGTTCACCATCACCATGCAGAGGGACGTTTAGTTAGTACAGGGGCCAAGAGTGAGACAACACCCCTCTCTTAAGCACGATCAGACTTGATAATCGCAATAATGATAGTACTCGAAGACCAAACATTTTCGCCTGCTGTTCTGACCGAACTTGAGAGTGAACACATCCTCGTTCGAGACAGTCTTATCCGGGGTTATTCTGTCAACGATTTACGCATTCCTCGGCATGCCGAAGCATTCCAGACATCTTGTTCGGCAAGGTTGTCTCGGAAGGAAGGAAAGAATGTGCCAACCATCATGTCTGATGGCCTGTATCAGTCAAAGATTGTCCTAAGCAAGGCAACTGCAACTGTCAGAGCTTCGATATCTGCCAATAATTCGGTCTCTATCAAGCTCGTCGGGTCAACGCAATCTTCTGCAATGTTCAACCTGCAGCTAAATGGCAGGTCTGCTGATTTCGGTTGTTCCTTCGACTTCTGATACCACTTTGTTCGTCCTGCTACTCCAGATTCTTCTTTCTTGTGCCTTTTTGTTGTACCATTTGCACACAACCGGTCGTTTCTCTTCGCCTGTTATTGGGACTTGCCCTCATGTCCCGCTGTTCCTATAGACTTTCGTTTCATCTTTGGCGTGCTCTTTGTCCCTCGTCTTAGTGCTGCTAAAATTGCTTGCGTGCTTCTTTGTCCCTTCCGGAACTGTCTTGACTGCATCGACAGACCGTCTCTCCTAGCGCTACAAGGCTCACACACTTTTTGTCGTCGAACCCCGGGTCTACCAGAGAAAGTGATACTTCCCCGGCTCCTCGGACCGCTCGTGTTGCGTGAGCGTACATAATCCTTTGTTTTCTCCTCGACTCTACGCTCATCGCATCGACATCGAGCGACAACAGAAAACAACGAAAACAAGACAGCATGTGGGCAAAGATCAAGACCTACTTGTGCTGCGGCGAGGAGGATGAGCCCGAACGCCCTGTGTTCGTTATTGTAAGTGCCACGGCGTTCTCGACGATGACTCGACTAACGTGTTCGCGTCATAGGGCGAGCCCTTCGGATTCGAGCGCAACGAGGTCATCCTCCCTGGCCTGACCGCCGAAGAGTAAGCCGCATTGACTTCACGAAACACATCAAGGCACACTTACTTATGTGACGAAAACTAGGCAAAGCATGATCAACAGTCGCCCTGTTGCACCCACCTACCCCATCAATCCTGATGGAACTGCCCCTATCGCTCGGCTGGACCGTGCCAGAGCTCATACTAGAGCTATCAGCTCCTCGCTCAGATCAGCCAGATCCAATGCCATGTCCAGTGTTGGACACAGGAGTTCGGGGTACTCGGCTCTTGCCAACACTAGTCCTTCCACTGCACAGCCTCACAAAGCCGATGACGATGAGGTTCCTCACGAGATGAAGGAGCTACTCCCTCGCGACGCTGGCGGCCCCGAGACCAGCAGCAGCTTCACCGGAAAGGGAAGCGTTGAGACTGCCATCGCCGGCTGTGAGGAGGACGATGACGGTGGCAGAAGCTTCGGTCGTACCAAGTGAAGAAGTCAGCGCAAGACGTACCCCAATCGCAGTTGGAGGTCGGCAAAGTGAAGCTTGAATGGAGAGAGCAGTAGATGGGTTCGTGAAGAGCGATAAGCAAAGAGAGCTGCATACGGATCAGATACAATTTCTAAAGATGAGGGAAAGAGCCGGCGGGCTGTGCAAAGCTCTAATTAAAAGTCCCGGATGTCGTACTTTTCTGTCCATGGTTATGCCATGATTCCCTTCCAAGTGCCTGTGTTTGGCATACCAGTAATCGCTTTTTGCGTGACTGTCGGCTTGTGTGGGGGGTTTGGCTATTTGTATGAAGCCAGAATAGTTTTCATGTGAATGTCAATCCAGTGGTAAGTGACGCGGCTTCTGCCTTCATGATGTGTCCATGGCATCGTCCAGAACGCCGGCAGGTATTCTGCCTTCGTTGAGAGCCTTCTCCAGACGAGTGATCTCGGCCAAAGTCTTTGCGTTCCTGATCAATTCTTCGATGCGCTTTCTCTCCTTGTCGGTGAGCTTGACACGCGAGATCTTGTCAGCCCCATTCGCATTGGCTGTCGATGAGCCCGTGTTGATTGATCTCGATGAACGGGAGGAAAGAAGCTTCTGGGCGAGTTCGGTTGGCTCTGCCACAGTGCCAAATAGTTCGGCGGCTGTGCTGCGCTCAGCATCCTTGACCTTCTGGAAATCGAGAAATCTGACAGATGGACATCTCGCAATGACCCAGTAGCGGTAGTTCTGTGTGATGTCAGATGGATAGGTTCGGCAGATGGGCGACTGGGGCATGACTGACCTCTCTTGAGGCAACGGGGTTGTCCAACAAGGTCAGATGTGTCAACTTCTTCAGCTCAGCCAACGGGTCGAGGTCGCCAAGTTCGGACAGGGAATTCTGGGTCAAGACAAGAGTGTCAAGGTTTGGGATAGAGTTGTGCAGGCCTGAGGCGATGGCGGTGATGCGGTTTCGGGCGAGGTATAGAGCCTTCAATCTGTGGTTCTTGGGGAAATTGGCCAGTGCCGGGATGTCGTTGTCGGTGAAGTCGATTGCATCTTCATTCTGGCAGCGCAGTCGCATCAGCTTCACGGTCGTTGTCGCAATGCTTGTGGGCGGGCGTACATACCGTGATGAGGCCCAAGTTCTCTAGAGCGGGGATTTTATGACCTTTTGTATGCCTATGAATCAGCTAGTTCAAGTATAGTATCTGTCCTTTCATGACAAGGGATGGTAGTACCTCGCAAGTCAAGTTCGCGCTCCTTGAGCGGGTTGAGGTATGAGAGCGAGTGGTGCACAAGCTCCGCTGTGAGTCTCATTGCGTCGTGTGTGTCGAAGGTCTATTCGCGATGCGGATGAGCGTCGTATATGTGTGTCGACTGAAGTATGAGAGAGGGTTGCTGCACTCGACTTGGTCTTCTGCCATTGTTCGAGGCGTCGCAAAAGTGTCGGCGCGCGCAGCTCTTGGCATTCTCTGTATCCATCATGCGCGCTTTCCAAATTGCTTTCCATCGCCGACAGCTTCTGTACATGGCTTTGATTGCTTTTATATCTACTCCTTGAGCGTGCTAATTCTTCGTCTCTCTTTTGCTCATATCCACGTCTTTGTGACATTTGTCCAACCGTTTCCGTCTCCTCATTCAGTACAACAACCCCTCTGCTCCATTTCCCATCGCTTGTCGTATGTGTACATCGCAAGTATGTGATCAATCCCGCCGTATCTTGTACACTGTTGCCTCTCGATCCATTCAACCGATACCTTCTGCCCTCTACACTTGCTCGGCTCCCCAACCTGCGTCGGCATCCCTGTTGTCGCGTGAGCTTTTTGATCATGACAGCACTCGTCGACTCTTACCTCATGTTGGCCGGAGGCTCGATGCTGGGCACGTATTCGAGCACGACATAGGCGATACCAACGAGTATGATGACACCACCTACCAGGTACTTCAAGATGTTGTCCGAGAAGCAGAGGCCTCCAACAAAGATGTAGAAGACTCCGCGTCCGATGAACGAGAACATAAACGAGGCATATCTGGCGACTTGAGGCGGGATTTGGAACTCTGCACACCTCGTTAGACTTGGCCGGTGTAGACCTAAGGGGGCCACGAACCAAGAAGAGCATTGGCAAGACCGAAGAGGATGATGTAGACGGCGCAAATGGTGCTTTGCACGCTGACATGGGGCCAGAATTGACTGATACCTCCAAGAACCTAGTGATTGACTTCCCATCAGCACACGCTCAAGTCCACCGAGTAATGCGACCCTACCATCAAGGCTCCGGTTGCTAGGTTGACAATGCGGCTGCTTCTGTTAGCTTTCGAATCCATGGTAGACGTCGATTGCCTACGCACAAGATATCTGAGAAATCCATGACGGCGATATTGCGAATTCCAAGATGCGCAGTCGAGTAGCTGTCAGGGAGTTGTGCGAGAGACAAAGAATGGCAACCTGGAAGCTGTCAATAGACAGCTCGAGGCTGGGGTCTGCGCCAAGCTCCACCGTCGTCACTGCCGTCCTCAGCCACGCGCTTTCCCGACGGGAGTGCTAAAGCCAGCTTCTCTTTGTGCTTCAATCGCAACTTCGTGAACGCTACGTAAAGTCACGTAACTGCGTGCACACATCGTTTCCACGCGTATGCCCATACAAAACTTGATGCTGAAACGAATCTGAAGCTGAAGCTGAAGAGACCACATCTCTGTCAAGGATTTGATTGTTCTTATGTACTGTTCACTGACTTCTCGGACGGCTAGCTTCTACAGGCGAGCTCTTTCAGCCAGAGACTCTTCGACAAGCTTGACTACGGCGGCAGCGCAGCCCCATGAAGTCTGATATCCGTATCCTCCGTGACCGATGCTGTGGACAACCTTGATCCCATTGCCATCTGGGCTCTTGATGGTCTCCCTCTCGGTTCTGATCCCGCCCTTGCGCATTGGTCTCAGCCCAACGCCGTGTCTGATGATATCCAGGGCCTCAATGCCTTTGCCTTCGGGTACAAGACTAGGTGTAAGGGCAATTGCGCGCTTCATGATGCGGGTCGCTAGATTGGGATCTACGGCCGAGTCCCATCTGTCTGCCTGCAAGCAACCTCCGAGGATACAACCACCTCCCGCCGCACGGTGCATAATGTAAACTGCTTCATCATCGCCATCGTCTGTTCCAGAAGTGGTGGCCATGTATCCTGGATCGTTGCGCACGAGAACGATCTGTCCGCGAGCTGGGTACATGTTCTTGTCTTGCACGCCTTCCATGAACAGAGAGAATAAGCCAGTACAGTTCACCACCAGGTCGGCCTTTTGTCCAGAGTGATGCAGTGATGTGGCATCCGCAATGTGCTTTACAACGCCTCTCTTGAATATGACGCCATTCTTGAGGCACTGTGAGACCAGCCAAGGGAGATAGATGGCAGTATTGATACAGACCGAAGTGAAGGAAGTGCCGCCATCCATACCTTCGGGCAATTCTTCCTTACTGAGAACTTTGAACTATGAGATCAAATCGAATCGTTAGTAATCATTGGGCAAAGATGAATGTGGTAGTGTCATACGTTTGGCACAACCTTGCTGAACCAAGCGTCTTCACGAATGAGTTCTGCAAACCATTCGCTAACAGGTCCCTTGTCCTTTTCTCTGCGATAGATGAGAGTGTCTGCAGGGGCCAGTTCAGCATTTTCTCGTTTATGTTTTTTGTCCCTCAACTCACCTTGGAAATGAATACCAGCTTCGGGATGCTGTTCAGCAAGCTTCGCTAGTTCCGGCCATGTGTTTCTCTCATACTCTTGTGATGGAGTCCCTTCCTTGCCAACACTTACAACGTCAGTCTGGTTCAAACAGCAGAGATCGTAATAGCCACGTGAACTAAAAGAGTACAGACGTACGGTAAATAGTTTGCACCGGCCCATGGAGATGCGTATTCAATGTCATAGTCTCCAGGCATGTGCTTCGCCGCAACAGTGATGCTATAGTTCTTGTTCTTCGATAATGTGAAAGCTGCCGTCAGACCCGACACTCCAGCTCTACAGCTTGGTCAGCAGGACGTCTTTTGAAGGTCTGCTTGCTGTTCAAACTGACCCTAAGACAACCACCTTGTGCTGAGGTGCCATGATGACTGGATTTGATCAAGTGATTGGTTCAGTGTGGATTGCTGCCTACTGTGAGTCTATCACACGCAGTGAGTTTGAGCAAGTGAGCTTCACGAGTTGGAACGTTGGCCAGAATCAAGGCAGCTCGCACTTATATTCTTATCCTTGCTTGTCCGCTTACTTCTTACCCTCGTTGTCCTTCAGTCATCAGTTTCCCGCCCCGCACCGCCGCATTATCTCTCCGCTGGCCGCAAGCCGTGATCGGCTCAGATAGACTCCTGATCTTGCCCGCCAATAAGCGCACCAATTACCAAGAAGCGCACGATCAGATAACGGCAAGTCAGAAACGGAGGAGAGGCTCTGGCATCTGGCATGTAGCTGACTCAAAAGTACGAGTAGCACCAGCACGGGGTTAGCCCACGGCAATAAGCGACAGAACAAACACAAGAGAGCCGTGAGTTTTGATCCGTCCATGCGCTCATGATTTGGCGGCGTCTTTTCTCGTGAATCTGTGATGAAATGCCAAGCCCTCCAGCTTTCCAATTCTGCTCCTTGTTCTTCACTTACAACTCCTGATCCCCGAGCGTGCTGCTCTACACTTTCACCTGTCATGTCTTTTTAATTTGCTGTTCAATTCGCACCCATGCCTGTCTGCTGTGTCGTTGACTTTGGTTCGCTGATAAACCCTCCCTTACAGCACAATGGGCGGCAGTCAAGAAGAATTTCCACTCTTGAACAGCCTTGGCTTGTATGCTGCCAACATACTCGGTGATGGTATGGAGTCTTTCCATATTCTTTGCCTTCACCCACTAATGTAGCCAGGAAATTGCCTTTTCCACGCACTCAGTGATCAGTTGTACGGACACCAAAGAGAACACCAAGTCATACGTTCCAAGGTCATTGGATACATGCGAGAACATGCCGACTATTACAAGCAATTCATAGATGCTCAGCCTGGAGGTGGCACCCGAAGAAATCCCAAGAGAAAGAATGTCGGTTCATTCTCTGCCGTCTCGGCTGCTCCCTCCGAGGCAGACATCGACCATACATTCCAGAACCACCTAGAGAGGATGGCAAAAGGTGGCACATATGGTGACAACATGGAGATTTCGGCCTTTAGCTCTGCATACAACGTGGATGTCAAGATCTATCAGAGGGACTTTGCCTACATGATCTCAGGATCTGGTGACGCAGGCGAGAGGGAAATAGCCCACATTGCTTACCATGTTGGTATCCATGAGCTCGCCATTTCGTACTCATGCTGACGCTTCACAGGCCTGGGAGCATTACTCGTCCATCCGTAACCTCAACGGCCCTCACTCTGGCCCACCCGAAGTCACTGTCAAAGCCTTGTCGCCGGACGAGGAGCAGAAGCAGAAAGAGAAGCTGGCACAAACACCTCACGTGCTCCCTTGGATGGTCGACGTCGTCTCGTCTTCCTTACCCTTCCTCGCAGACAAGCCAACCATCAAACGCACACTTGAAGAATGCAAAGGCAACATCGATGCTGCTGTCGATAAACTCATGGGTGCTGAAGAGAACGGTAGCCTTTCGTCTGCACAAGAAAGCTCAAGCGTCGAGCGTGAGCCTGACAGCGATGAGGAATACCCTGGCAAAGATGGACCCAACAAGAAGCGAGACCGCAGACCGTCGTCTCGACAGCAGTCTCGAGAGGCCAACTCAGATGAGATGCGAGCCAAGTTCGAAACCCACAACGACTCCGTCGAATCGGTCAAATCCGAGATTTCAGAAACTCCAAGCTCACAATCTGACAAGAAGGGCGAGGCAATTCCTGACACACGCCCCAGACCCACTATCAGACTCAAGTTCAACTCACAAAAAGCTCCTTCTCCAGCACCTGTCCCCGCCAAAGGGCCTCAACGACAGACTGCCCGAGACAAGAAAGACATGAAGAAGCAGGCTCAAAAGGCTGCTCGTAAAGAGCGGGAGCAGGCCGCAGCTGACAGCGATCGCCCTGACAGCCCCAACACATCTGGTATGAAGCTGCGCAGCAAAGGCATGGTCAACACTCCACCCATCGAGTCTGGTTTCCGTACCCTCTTCATCTGAACTGGATGCTTTTCATGCCTATGGCCTTTCGGTATCGGATGAAGGGCGGTCATGCCGGTACATGAGCAACACGCCCTCACATCCTCTTTTCTTCTTTTATGGCTCTCAATGATGCATAGCGTGGGCACTTTGACGGTCCGGAACTGTGATTTTTCTATACCACCATGAGCATGGCGACGGCGTACACAGGAGTAATGGTGGTGCATTTAGGATACGAATTGGCATCGATATGCCAGAAGCATGGCATGATGACACTAGACGGGTACTGTAACCCGAGCTTCTAATCTTTTTGGTTTCATAGCGATCAGTAACACTCAAGACGAGGTGTAACGCAATACAATGTCCCTCTGATCGATCAGTGCTTCGCCCTGAATATGAAGTTCTTGCACTGTGAAATTTTTGCGTTTTCGGCTCGCGAGTCCTGTGTTCGTACGAATTTTCTGATATTCTTGCTGTACAGTACCACAGTCGCGGCGATCTATGCCTGTTCCTGTTCTTGTTCAAGATAACGTCATCGAAATTCGTCTACAATGTCCACATCGCGCAAAACTGTTGACCGAGCTTCGATCTCGGACTCCGGTCAGCAAGTGTCTCTCAACAAAGTCCTACGAGTTTCTACCCGATCAACACATGTCGACCCCCATGAACTACCTAGTAACCGGCGCAGGCAGAGGTATTGGACGCGGACTCGCCCGCAATCTCCTCGCGCAAGGCCACCGAGTCTTCCTCTTGGATAGCAACGAGAGTGAGCTTTCAAACACTCTTTCACTTGCATCAGACTGGGCAAAGTCCTCCTTTTCGGTCTCTAGCAACAGCCTTTACAAAGGCAAGGTTGTTGATCTCAGAAACCGAGAAGAGATCAAGAATGTTGTCGGCGAGGTGAATGAGTTCTTCGGCGGCAGACTACACGCCTTGGTAAACAATGCATTCGCAACTCCACACACATGGAGAGACGAGAAAGGCATGGAAGATGATCCATCGTCTGACGACATCATGGATCAATGGGATGATAAGATCGCTGTCGGACTGACGGCTCCATTCCTCCTATCGAGACTCTGCGTGCCCATGCTCAAAGGCAAAGGCAAAGAATCAAGTGCTGGTTGTATTATCAACATTGCCTCCACTCGGGCAAAACAGGCAGAAGATAATCACGAAGGCTATAGCGCAGCCAAAGGGGGGATCCTTGGGCTCACACAAAGCATGTCCATCAGTCTAGGACATAGGCACAACATCCGTGTCAATGCGATAATCCCTGGCTGGATCAATGTCGAAAACGAGAACAAAGCAGCAGACGAGAAAAATGCCAAGTGGGAAGACGGCATGACGGATGAAGATCACTCCTGGCACCCCGCTGGTCGAGTCGGAAAGGTCGAGGACATCTACAAAGCAGTCAAGTTCCTCGTCGAATCTGACTTTGTTACTGGCGAGGAAATTGTGGTCGACGGCGGTGTCACTCGAAAGATGTACTACCCAGAATAGGACACACCGAGCTATACGACTAATGTAACGTCGAAGGTTCCGTTCACATGATCAAGGTGCAGACGATATTATTTGGCTTAAGCACGCTGTCATTTATAGCTCATCATGAGCGGATTCTTGATGCAGTGCATTGCACACCTCCAACGTATGATATTGATGAAAGAGGTCTTCAGGAACATAGATACTCAAAAAGCCAGACGTGTTGCTTAACAAGAGTACTAGAGGACGACACGGTTTCAGCAGCCGTTGAGGAGGTGCAATTATACGCCTCTGTTGATTGGAAATGCTCGCGGCGACGTTATTCTGTTTCAATGGATATCTCAAGGGCTTTCACAGACGTTTGCGAAAGAGCGGCTTTGCAGTTGTGTAGTTTCTACAGAGCACCTGGCCGGGTGAGCTCAATTCATTTCCGCAGAACTCCGCCTTCTCCGTTTAGATCCAACCACAAAGCCGCCCTTCCTGACGCTGCTTCTTGGTATGATCGCGAACCGGATGCACGGGCCCGCGATAGGAAACGAGCCAACCGATTTCGGCCTGATTCATAAACGAAACCCGCCCTTTCCATACGCCTAAATTCGAGAGATGACTATCACTCTCATGACCATACTAGCTGGGAACTGAGTATCATTTGTTTGATGCTGATATGGCGATGAGATCAATCTGATCAGGCAGATTATGCCAAGCCAAGTTATCAATCAGATAAAATGGCGCGGATCAATTCGAAGCTAGTTCACTAGCGCGGGGCTCATGGTTCCATCCAAGCCATCCATCGTGCTTTTCTCCTTCCACAGGGCGTACAAACCTATCTACGTGGCCGATTCGGCGTTATACAACGGCTGGCGTCAGACCATCTTATCATTTGTGGGAGAGCTATAAGTTCAGGAGGTGGTAGCATGGCTGTGCTAACGCTCCATCGATATGAGTTTTGCTCGAGGAATTCTCAGACCACTCTTCCTGCGTAGCTTCGGTAGGAATACCAAGACTCCGTGCTCGGCAGTTTTGGAAACGCCATTTCTTTACAACAAAACCTTTTTGTCCCCTCAACTCCGATTATTCACATCCACCCATCGGTTTTCTTCTACCATGCCATCCAACGAAGGTCCCAACGTTCTTCAGAACACCCCCAAAGTTCTCATCATCGGAGGCTCGTACTCTGGTCTGGCAGCAACAGTAAATCTTCTAGATCTCTGTGATGGGAAGCCACCTCGCTTTTCCTCTACACCAGCAAATGACGACTCCAAATCAATCTCCAAACTGCCTGTTGATATCACTATTGTTGACGAACGCGATGGCTACTGTATGTGATATCTGATCAGTCATTAGCAAACCTGAGCTTACCAGTCTCTAGATCATCTGATTGGAAACCCACTAGCATTTGCTTCCGACGACGCCGCCTCTAAGAGCTGGACCAGGTTCAGGGACATTCCTGCCTTGAAGCTACCTAACGTGCGCTTTTTGCAAGGCAGTGTTGCCACAATTGATTGCGAGAAGAAAGTTGCATGGATAGTAGATACTGTCACCGAGCAACGACGTCAAGAGCCGTACGACTACCTTCTTGTTGCTTCTGGTCTCAGAAGGACCTCTCCTGTTGTACCACAGGCATTGGATAGAGATCAGTTCCTTGCCGAGGCTAGAACGCATACGAAATCCATCAGAGATGCTAAAGAGGGCGTGGTAGTCATCGGTGGGGGTATGTCAGCTCGTTTCCAAATACTCAGCTAAGTACCGTACTAACTGTCCTAGGTGCTGTTGGAATCGAGATGGCGAGCGAGATAAAGGTTATTGAGCCCTGGCAAAAGGTCACTCTCATTCATTCGAGAGATAAACTCCTATCTGCAGAGCCTCTGCCGGATGACTTCAAAGAACGTAGTCTTGAAGTGCTCAAAGAGGCCGGTGTAGAGGTTATCATGGGACAGAGGGTGACCGACACAACGACTATCAAGACCGACGCCGGTTCGAAATCATGGAGACTCACTCTAGCCAATGGAGAGCAAATTACGGCTGGTCATGTCATCACAGCAATCTCAAGGAGTACACCGACATCCGGTTATCTCCCAGCCACAGCTCTGGACAAGCACGGTTATGTCAAGATCGACGCCTCGTACGTGATACGCGACTCTCCATTTATTTCCCACTGACTCCAATATAGACTAAGATTCACCGGCGACGTTCCAAACTCACAAAGTCATTTCGCAGCTGGAGACATTGCCTCATGGTCCGGCATCAAGCGCTGCGGAGGAGCCATGCACATGGGTCACTACTGCGCCATTAACATTCACCAAGACATGCTCAAGCATCGCTATGGCCAGCTGCCCACATACAAGGAACTTTCAGAGTTCCCGAATATCATGGGTCTTGCTGTAGGTAAGAAAGCCGTCATCTTCGACTCGACAAACGGAACTTCTTCTGGTGAGGATCTCATGGGAAGCTATTTCGGCAATGATCTTGCAAATTCTAGTATGTATCGTTGGTCCTCGGTTGTGAGTCTCACAATACTGACATCTATCACAGTCTGTTGGAACTACATGAAGCTTGGGCAAGCTATCACGGTGTAAATTGAATGTTTATATGTATTGAGGAATCCAAATGATGCTTGCATGCTCTGGCAGCACATGTACGCGCATGTGCTCGAATAAGGATCGTTTTATTCTCTGATCTCCGTGAGAAGGTCGCCGAATTGAGGAAAGGCTCGATGAAGGTTTCACAGCTATCTCGATGACCCAAAACGAACGAACGATTTTGACGATCAAGGAAAGCGCAGGGCTTTATTCAACGAGGTGGCCCCTCTTCGCACCAATGAGTTGTAAGGAGATCAACTCAGCGGACTGAAGACGGTAAAAGAACTGGGTATAAAAGGTATACTTGAACTAAACAACAGCGTTCCACAAACAAAACGCGTTACTGCAATCCAAGTGTTCATCTCTTCCTTCACATGACAACGCACTCGGCCTCGTCTCTCTTTTGATTGCTTCTAGTCAAGCGACCTTGATTGGGCTGTGGTCTGCCAGCTTTGCCTTTACGGATCTCTTCAAGCCTTTCTACGGCCTTGGGGAACTTGTACGAGGCGGCTCTTGTGTACCACTTCTTTCCCTCCTCCAGACTAACAGGACAACCAATACCGTTCTCAATGTAGTAGCCCAAAGCATACATGGCCTTTGCAAGAGGAGGTTCACTGACCGCAGCTTTGCGTGCCCAGAGATATGCTTCTTGATCTGATTGGTTCAATATGCCTTCTGCGCCCGTAAGATACCAACCGGACAGTGCGAGCTCGGAGTTGTGTTCTCCCTGTGCTGCAGCTTTCGTGTACCATGCAATAGAGTTTCGCGAGTCGACCGGTAGACCCAACGATCCATACTCGAAGGCTTGACCTAGTCTGAATTGCGATTGCTTGTAGCCCATCTTGGCTGCTTGCATGTACATTTTCTGTGCGTACTTCTCGTCGGGCTTGACTGCTGCGCTAATGGCGGGATCAGGGTTACCTGCTTCATGGAGACGTGCTAGCTCGTGGATGGCATGAGGGTTGGTGGAATCGGCGTTGTCGGCAGCTCGTTTGAGATAGACGACTGATTGCCCTACATTTCTCTGCTGGCCGAGCAGACCTCTGAGCAGAATCATGCCCATCTTGAACATGGCTGCCACGTCTTGAAGTTGTGCGGCGCGTTGGTACCATTGCACGGCTTTGTGGTAGTCCCGCTTGGTGCCGCCTCCCTCCTCAGCACCCATCTCACAGCACATGGCAGTTCGGTAAGCTGCAGCACCATGTCCGGCTTTGGCCGCACTTTGGTAAAGCGAAAAGGCTTGTTTTGGGTCTGGTTCTAATCCAAGGTCTCCAGATCCGTAGCAGTCTGCAAGGTAGAACATCGCTTCTGGGTAGTTTGCGGCGACCAACTTCTTCACGCGCTTATGAGCATCTAACACGTAACGCTCGCTGTTCTTTGCGGTTGATTTGGCGTCAAGACGACCATTTTCTGATGCCAACACGGTTGAAGCTTCGACAAGTTTCTTGACCAACGCCATCGAGGCCTTCATGTCGTTGGGATTGGCATCTACTTTTGAACGCAGCAGATCGAGCTCACTATTTGTGACTGGCCCAGATGTGCTGTTATCATTTCCAGTAGGAGACTTTGGCAGTGAAGTCTGAGAACGAATGCTTGATGAAGTATCTGTATTGTTGGCGTAGTTGCGCACAGGTGCAGGTTTTGGGGGTTGCGTGGGAGGAGCGTTGTTTAGACCAGGCCTCACAGGAACCGGATGACTTGGTAAAGCATCAGGATTGGCAGACTGGCTGTGGCCATATTGCTGAGCTCCTGGTGCTGTCTGTGGGGCAGATCTCTGTTTGCCGAGTGGAGCACCAAAAGAGCGATCGGATGATGGCGGTGGGGCAAAGCCATTCTGAGTGGCAGGCGCACTCGGAGATCTGTCATCCATAGGAAAGCGTTGATTTGGTGCCCTTCCATTCATTGTTGGATCGGGAACATAACCATATTCAGCTTGTCTACCTGGGGGAGGAGCAAATCCACTCGCGACTGCGGGAGCACTTGGAGCTCTGTCACCAGAAAACTGGCGCTGAGCAGGGGCTCGGCCATCCATTGGCATGCCTGGTCTTAAATCTTGTGGTCCTGGCATTGGCCTTCTAGATGGGGGTCCCCGAGACTGTGACCGAATTCCACTGTTTGACGGACCAGATTGCATCGGCTCCGGAGGCATGGATCCTGGGGGCATTGGTCGGGGTGGTGGTGGACCACGACGAGCTTGCCCATTAGGCATAGGTCCCGGAGGCATGCCGCCCATCGGACCCTGACCTGGAGGTATTGGTCCCCTTTGAGGTGGCCCACGAGGCATTCTTCCGTCTGAAGCTGGGCCAGGCGTGTTGCCGTTCATCATGGGCCCGCGCTGCATGCTAGGATTCGGCATGGGTGGTTGTCCGTTGAACTGCTGGCCATAATGTGGATCTTGGTCGTCGGAAGTGAAGGCTCTTTGTTGTTGAGGAGGCCTAGGCTGCCTAGGGCCAGGGTCGTCATAACTCTGGCTCCGCTGTTGGTTCTGCGGCGGCATCATATGATTCTGACTGGGATATTCTTGTTTGTACTGATGTCCTCTCAGAGGCCGTCCAGATTGATCTGTCCTTACGTCATAACCTTCGTTACGCGGCTGACTATATATTTGGGGCTCGTGTATAGAGGGCTGGCCGTTGTGACTGTAGTCATGCTGAGGGTTTTGTGGCTGGTAGTGTGTCGGTGGTGTGGGCTTTGAGGGTTGCTCGCGATAAGCATGATCATGTTTGGGAGGTTGTGGCGGCCTCGTAGAAGCAAGATATTGATCGTCGAGATTGCGATTATGTCGTGGGTCTCGATGTGACTGAGTTTGATGGTACATGTTCTGAGCGGGGTGGTGTGGGAGAGCGTCAGGATAGTTCGGCTCGGGAGACTGAGTGATCTGCTGGCCCTGGAAACCAAAATCGAAGGCATTAACTTCTTCCTGTACAGGGGTACGCTGGCGCAAATCTGGTGTTGACTTGGCCGAGTTCAGCTTGCTGGAAGCGGTTTGGTAGCCAGGCGCCGGTTGCGGAGGCAAAGCAGGGCTCTTCATGTTGTCGAGATCTCTGTCTATGGTAGGCTGGCGCTTGTGGATAGTCGGTCTGTCAAAGTCGGGCATAGCGGCTTCTATCTCATCTTCGCGGTTCATGGGTCGCGGAGGCTCTTGATAGTAATCATCGTAGACGCCGCCCAGGCTTTCATGCTTGTCGCCATGATGATTCCATGGTTGCTGAGGCTGAGTGAAGTCATCTTGGTAGGCTGAGGCATTGGAGAGATGGGCTGCTTGCGATATGCGTGCTTCGTAGGGGACATGTGTGACGGGAACAATGGCTGGACGATGGCGTGCCGTAACACTGCTCAGTTGAGGAGACTCTATGACGTGTGCATCGCCGGCGATTCTCGTATCCAGGGGAGCCAGGAAAGGACGTTCACGACCGTTTGCCGAATCGCTTGTTGAGGGACGGGACGAAGCTGAATACGGAGGACTGAAGGTTGGCAGAGGTGCGAGCTGGGCTGGCGCTCGTTGTGGAGGACTGCGGTAGGGATCGCGTTGTTCATCCTGTCTGACGGCCCTAAAGTCTTGTACATGTGCGTCCTGTCTGATGGGCCTCGGGTCTTGTGCATATGTATCCTGTCTGACAGACCTCATGTCTTGTGCATGTACGTCCTGTCTGACAGGACCGATATCTCGTGGACGAGCATCCGGTCTGGCGTGTCTCAAGTCTTGCGGAGGGGCATCCTGTCTGGCATATCTCAGGTCTTGCGGAGGGGCATCCTGTCTGGCATATCTCAGGTCTTGCGGAGGGGCATCCTGCCTGGCATATCTCAGGTCTTGCGGAGGGGCATCCTGCCTGGCATATCTCGAATCTTGCGGGGGGGCATCATGTCTGGTGGGTCTCGAGTCTTGAGGATGGGATGGTGGGGGTCCAGCAGCATCTTGTGGACGAAGTTGTGGGATTGGATGGGCCGAGTCTTGTGAGCGGAAGTGCGGTATGGGGTGCGGCAGATCTTGAGGGCGCGAATGCGGTGGAGGACGTGGAGCATCGTCGGCGGTCGAAGGTCTTGAACGAGAGGTGGGTGGTGCTTGTAGACGTTCGGGCTGGTTGTTGCGCGGCCTGGTCGCATCCGGGTTTGCATTGGCGGTAAATGGGCGCGACTGGCCATGACCTTCCCTAGGCCTGGATGGATCGCGGGGTCTGGATGGATCGCGCGGCGGCCTTGTAGGTTGCGCGGCGGCAGCAGCAGCAACAGAGCGCTTGGTAGGAAAGACGGGAAAGGCGTTGTCCTGGGCCATTGCTGCGGGTGATGGTGAATCAAGCAAAGGCTTGCGGGCTCCTTCGCTTCATCAGCCTGGGTCTTCTGTGTCATAGCCTCCCTTGTCTCACCTGGGCGTGATGGGTCCCTTCTGCGCGAATCGTCTCTTCCTGGCCTTCCTCGGCTCGTCTGTGCAACCTTGTCTGCTACGAAGCGCGACTGTATGCCATGGTCTTGATCCTGTAAGTAATCCTCGTGTGCTGTCGCAACTGATCTGAATCCGGATTGCTCTACTTCCTGGCCATGTGTCGGTTGTGCGTATGCAGCTTGCGGTGCTTTCTGGAGGTAACCCCGCGGAGGGGGAATGTATTCGTTTCCAAAGTCGTACGCCATTCTGCTCCTATCCCTGCGTCTGCGTCGCCGTTGAAGCCAGCGTGAAGCTTATAGTTGCGCCCTGGCAAGCCTGGAATTCAGTCTGCTAATTCTTCGACCAGAAAGAAGAGAAAGGTCAAGATCTGTATGTCGACAAGCAATCTATCCACAACAAGCATGAGATTACTTCTCCTGCTCCAGCATCGTCACACCGAGTTTCAGATGAACTGCCCATGGTTTCGGACCTCCTGTTATTACGCGCCTGAGGAGCTTGGACGCACCACAATGCTGTCAAACCACGTCGACCAACGACATGGTGATCCCGACTTCTTTCCAAAAGCACTCCCATTCTTGTCATGCTTGTGAAACGACATGCACTTTATAGGTGCTCCAAAACACCCCTCGATCCTTCCCAAAATATCTTGTAACCAGGTCCGCAATGGCCGTGCGAGCAAAAAATCGTCGGTGGCTTGCCGAGGTCCGTAGAACACTTGGCCTGTGTTTGAGCCGCATCCAACAAACACCTCAACCGAGTGTGCTCATCTTGCTAACATCGCTCTTTGAACTCTCAGAGCCATCTTTTGGTCGACTGCTTCGGCAAAGTATTTTGCTCTCTCTCGATTTCCATCTCACCATGTCGTACGGATGCTTTCTTCGTGGCTCGATCTTCGGCATGCCTGAAGCCGAGCCATCTTTGACTGCAGTACGACCCTGAAGCATACGACTCTTGTGCTTGCTACTTGACAACCTTTAGACCTGTACACACGTGCCGTCTTGCTTAGCTATCAACGGCTATACCAAGTACCTAGGTCTTTTTGTCTGCTAGTGATCATCCTTCAGCTCTTTGATAAACGCCCTAGTAGACCCCGCTCCATATTTACGGCCGATTGATGATAAGTCAGCCGGCCGAGAGCCAAGGGTAAATATACAAGCACGCTGGCTGTTGAACAATCTGTTCCATCAGACCCCATAATCTGCCTTGTTGCTCCGCCTCTTCCACATTATGGACATAGGTAGACTATACTGCGTATTGTTGTATCATCTACAGAGCTCACGCTTTAACAGGCACTGCTACCGTTGCCGGCGCCGCCGTTGCTGCTGCTGCGTACATTGACGGCAAACTTCAAATTCGCAAGGACTTGCGAGATCTTTGGAACGTCAAAAGAGCTCAATTCGAGTGGAATCGAGCAGGTAATAATACGTGCGATTTTCGGTCCATCACAGATCTAACAAGCGTCGGATTCAACAGTCAAGAAAGGGGAACCTTCTCTCTGGTCCCAATTTGAGAAGCAAGTACAACGTCTGCCCTCCTCAACAACATGTCTCTGGTCCAAGACGGGAACCTATACCTGGTCCGAGACACGTGCTCAAGCATGTCGATATGCAGAATTTCTCTCAACCCATGGAGCTCAGTCTAACAAACCGGTTGCTATATATCTCCAAAACTCTCCCGAGTTCATGTTCTCAATGCTTGCCACATGGGCACTCGGTACTGCGCCTGCGATGATCAACTACAATCTTTCTGGTGATGCATTGTTGCATTGTCTGAAAATCAGCAGCAGCAAAGTCCTTGTGGTCGACGAGGATGCCGGATGTCGGCAACGTGTCGAAGACGTTCGTGATAGAATCGAGCAAGAATTGGGTATGCAGATCATCATCCTGGATTCTTCAACAAAGGCAACAATTGCTGCGATCAGCCCGAAGCCGGTCGATGCTCGTTATAGAGAACATGTTGACGGTGAAACACCCGTCTGCCTAATATATACTTCCGGCACAACTGGGCTTCCTAAGGCTAGTCACTTCCATCTTGAAAGAATCTGGTTCCTTGGCGACTACCGTAGACGTCTCACCAACCAAACTTCCGGACCAAACGGAGATGTCTTCTACAACTGCATGCCGCTGTATCATGGCACAGGCGGTGTTCTCGCTGCTGGCTGTATGGCTTCTGGCCTGACCTTGGCCATTGGACGCAAATTCTCAACCTCAGGCTTCTGGGATGAGATTCGCGAATCTGGGGCGACCGCTTTTGTCTATGTTGGAGAAACCGCACGTTACCTGCTGTCTGCACCTCCATCGTCAAGAGACAAGGACCACAAAGTTCGCTTGATGCACGGTAACGGTATGAGACCAGACGTGTGGAGAAAGTTCCAGGAAAGGTTCGGCGTGACAGATGTTATGGAGTTCTTCAATAGTACTGAAGGCGTCTTCACTCTGAACAACTACAGTCGAAACGACCATTATGCTGATGCCGTCGGCCACCACGGAGCTATCTTCAGGACCGTCTTCCACAAGACTTACGTCCCAGTCAAGCTGGACTACGAGACTGGCGAGATCTGGAGACACTCCAAGACCGGATTTGCTCAACGCCAACCATACGAGGAAGGCGGAGAAATGCTGGTAAAGGTCGAAGACGAGAATGTCTTCAAGGGTTACTGGAATGCGCCTGAAGCCACGGCAAAGAAATACGCTAGAGACGTTTTCGAAAAGGGAGATTTGTACTACAGATCTGGAGATGCGCTGCGAAGAGACAGAGACGGAAAATGGTTCTTTATGGACCGTCTCGGAGACACTTTTAGATGGAAGGGCGAGAACTGCAGTACTACTGAGGTTGCAGAGTGTCTGGGTAGATTTCCATCTATCCAAGAAGCAAATGTTTATGGTGTTGAAGTTCCTGGTAAGTCCACTGCGCATCGTTTATGAATGGTCACTTATCAGATTCCAGGCCACGATGGTAGAGCATGCTGCGCTGCTGTCTATATTGAGCCCCAAGATCGTGCATCTTTCGACTTCAAGGCATTCCTAAACCACAACCAAAAACTGCTGCCCAAGTACGCTGTGCCGCTGTTCCTGCGATTTGTCTCTGATGACCAGGCGCATACGATGCACAACAACAAGCAGAACAAGACTCAGCTAAGACGGGAAGGTGTGGATCCTGCAAAGGTTGCCAACGGGCAAGCTGGATCTAAGGATGTGCTTTACTGGTTACAACCTAAGGGCACTACCTATGAACCATTCGGCGAGACCGAGTGGAAGAGAATAGTAGCAGGCAAGGCCAAGCTATAGTGAGTGAGATCGGGCCTGAAAGTTTACATTGAAGCCGCTGGACTGCACATTAAATCATGTAACGTTCCTGTAGCCTAATTATCTCGATACCTATTGCTCGCGACGCACGATTGCTGTTTCAACCAGTTCAAAGATTATATGTCAACCCCTTCACGTACGAGGTACTGTCTCCCTCGCCATCATCCCTCAACCATCTTTGGAGACGTTGAAGCTGTGGATACGCACAGCGGTTGTCGTCTTGCCTGAGTCTTCCATGGACTTGTGCTACTCCGCACCTTTCCTCTACATACGACTTCAGTCCGAACATCATGGTGCATTGCAGCAGCCTAGGCATGACAGACCCTAGCGCACGTGGAAGCATCATAAAGCCGGTCGAGTTTCCAAAACGTGTTCAATGAATAAACACGTCCATCGGAGTGCATATTCTCTGGTTACTTCTTCACTGCCTTCTCGGGGTTCTTCTCATAGGCTTTACACCATTTCTCCCATTCACGTGCTGCTTTAGTCATGACAGTCTTCAAGTCCTCCTTGACCTCCGCAGTCTCCCAGTGCTCGTCCTCCCAGTTCTTCGCGTCGCCACCAGTTTGACTGGGTGCCCATCCAATAGCTTGGAGACAATCTGTCTCGGTCGGAGCAGCGCCGAACGAGGGGAAAGTCTTTGCATCTTTGTCATGGCATTTCGCCCCTAGGTATTTGTCCAGTACTTCAAGACGAGGAGAGGGCGTGAAGGAAAGCTTCAAAGTGTCTTCGTCATGCTTGCCGGTGGTGGAGGTCGACGTGAGTCGTTTCGTCACGTTACGAGAAATCTTTGCACCTCTGATCGAAGCAGCTGCCCAGACTGCGTCAATCTCCAGCAGTCCTCCGAATGGCCAGATCAACGTGGCCATGATATCGATGGCGGCAGACACGGGTAGCAATCCGGTGGCGATGACAGAGTCTCTCTGAGCTTTACTCTTGCTTCTCATCATTGATTGGACAAACTCGATCTTGAGCTGATCTGGAGAACTTTTGATGCTGTTAGGATAGATAAGAACCATCTCTTCGAGCCCGACTGTACGGTGTGTCTCTTGATCTTCCGGGTGTCCATCTTGTGAGTGCTTATTGGTGCCTTTGTCGCCTTCGATATTGATTCTGTTGATGAATTCCAGGTTGGAGCTCTTCGTCCAGCCCATAGCTACATCAATGGCTTTTGTCGCTTTGCTCTTCACGCCTTGCCAACTTGCAGTTTTGGCAGTCGAGGTTTTTGCTGAACGTACTTCCTCTTGCCATTTTCGTTGCAGTTTGTGGACCTTGGCCTCCTTCTCTCCTTCTTTGGGTGATTTCAAAGGAGGAGGTGGGGGCGTGTAGATTAGGAACCTGGCAGGAATGGCCTCTGGTGGAATGCCATGAAGCTTTGGTTTGGGGAAGGGCACCAGATATGCCACAAGTTTGTGCGGGTCTCGGGTGTAATGGACTGGTGATGAGATATCTTCGGTTGATGACCTCGCGCTCAGCAATCTCTGAGGGGGTGCTGGATATGATAGCTGTCCGCCGCCTGGCTGCAATGTGCTTGACGTGCTAGCGGTGCGAGGAGGCACAGGAGGTGCCTGCTCATAGTATGCTGGAGGCTGTGCATATGCCTCTGAGTGTTTCTCCGGATTTTGTGGATCCATGTCTTTGACGATTGCTGATTGCTGATACCGGTTGCAGCTTTCGTGATGTCGTTCAGATGGGAAACTGTTGAGTAGGACGAGGAAAGCGCGACCGGCGTTTAAATATCAATAATGTAGCAGAAATCTCGAAACAGCATTTACCTTGACAGCATCTACCTTAACACAGCATCTATCATGACGACGATGGCCGCAAGGTTGCATACGCGGCCACCTGTGTTTCCTGGGGCGTTGTTCGGAATC
>ERZ794946.260-NODE-260-length-23165-cov-4.581220_pt1 | contig 23165 bp, 19 predicted proteins | sample MGYA00433072_ERZ794946 | MGnify/ENA primary metagenome ERZ794946 (study PRJEB30137, sample SAMN04331413) | food metagenome | isolation source: Y3 must sample point D1 replicate A | place: Australia: South Australia | collected 2014 ...
GCATGATACCCCGTCTGCGATACCCGGATAATCTCCTTGTTGTTCTTTTCCTTTCTAATTAATTCTCTATTTGTTCCGCTCATTTTGGCTGAACCGCCCTTTTAACATCGTCTCATTTTTTGAACAGACTGCTGTGCCCCAGATCTCGTCTACTATACTTTCCTGTATCTCAGATCCTCGCTGTAATGGCTGCATTCACATATTCCGCAAGCATCTGCTTTGGTCACATGGCCATTATGCGCTTCCACGGATAAGAACAGTACGCGTCGCGAAGAATTAAGTTGAAGATGAAACAACGAGGTGACGTGACTATCATTCAGGAACATGCGTTCCAAGCCGCGGTGGATTTCTATACCGCCGATCTAGTGTACTTCTACAAAGCACTTTTGGTTTATACACATCTTACAGATTGGAGTCTAACAAAGTCTTCAACTGAGAAGCACCTCTCTTTGACCATCCCCATCTGCATCAAAGTTAGCAAAATTCAGAATAATGCGTGGGACTCAACTCACCTGATCTGGTTTGGCATGTTGACCTCAACACCGAGTTCCTCCGCAAAAGCGAAAACAACGCCAGGGTTCTTCTGGAACAGCCGTCCAACCATGATGACATCAAGGCCCTCCTCAAGAAGCTCGTTGGCCAACTTGCCAGTGTGGATACTACCGACAGCGCTGACGGCCATCTTGTCACCCACAGCCTTTTTGACTGCCTTACTGAGAGGTGCTTGGTATCCTGGGGCTGCATGAGGGTGCTGCTTAGGGTGGTTACCGCCAGAGCTGATGTCCATCAAGTCAACGCCGCGTTCAGCAAGGATCTCTCCCAGCTTGACGGTCTGGTCAGAAGTCCAGCTTTCCTTGATCTCCTCGACCTCCTCGAGCCACTCGGTTCCACTGACTCTGACGAAGAGAGGCATGGTCTCGGGGATGATCTCTCTGACAAGATCGACGGTCTCAAGCAAAAGTCTGGTTCTGTTTTCGAAGCTTCCACCGTACTTGTCGGTACGCTGGTTCGATGTGGGAGACAGGAACGAGCAGAGAAGGTAGCCATGTGCCGCGTGTACTTCGATTGCATCGAAGCCCACGGTCAGAGCACGGCGAACAGCGTCAGCGTAAGACTTCTTGAAGCTCTCAATGTCCTCAAGGGTCATGGCGCGAGGGTTTGCGTGGTGCTCGTTCCAGGGGATAGCAGAAGGTGCAAGAACGTTGTCTGGCCATCCGTTCTGCTCCTTGGGTGCAACAGCAGCCGCGCTCAACCAGGGAGCTACACAACTTGCCTTACGGCCGGCGTGTGCAAGTTGGATTGTGATAAGTTGGTTCTATGTGCATCAATCAATACTTGCTTGGTACTTCCATCACACCATAACTTACCTGGCTGTGGGCGAAATCAACAACACGTTTCATGGGAGCGATCTGGCTGTCCTTCCAAAGACCGACATCTTCGGGGGTGATTCTGCCCTCCTTGAGAGAAGTTAGCACGTTTCTCGTACTTTTATAAAATCTGCTTTCAGATTCATCAACGAAGAAAAGCAATGGGAGAGGCGTATCAGGCATTCTTCTCGGGTAAACTGCGAACTTACAGGAGTAACGGCAGTGGCTTCGATGATAGTCATACCGGGGCCACGCTTCACGATACCACCGATGTGTGCCAGATGGTAGTCGGTCATATGTCCGTCCTCAGCACTGTACTGGCACAGAGGAGACAGGAAGATGCGGTTAGGGAGAGTCAAGCCACGAAGCTTCAAGGGCTGGAACAATTTGGGCACTGTCTTGCCATCCTCGCGGACAAATGCTGCACCTGCAGGAGGAGATTGAAGAGGAGTAAAGTAAGGAGCCTGTTCGTGAACTTAGTAACCTAGATGCTTTTGACATTCTGTCAAAGGACTACAACATACCCCAGGAGCAGCACGGTTAATGTGCTTAGACTCTCCTACGACGTTCTCAGTAATATTATGGTGAGAGATTGCTTCAGGCATGATGAAATTGGGTGATGTGTGAAATCAAGTTGATGCTTTAATCCAAAGGGAAGTCTGCTCACAATATATACAGTCGGCAATCATTAGCTCTACTCTAGGGTTGGGGGAAAACGTCGAACACGGTCATGGTTTTGCTTAGAAATCAACCGATTGCACGTCGTTGGAGACAGGGCGCCCAATAACGACATGAAACTACCGCGATGAACACAAGCTTAGACAATAAATTAGTAAATTCAAATTTGTCATGAGGAATACAAAATTTCGAAGGCTCTACACCGATATACAGCCCTATTCGAGCAGTTCGGGAGCAGAGGCAGATGGGTAAGCAACGTGAGAGAGGCGTGCGCGCACGGGGGCAATGACGATGGCGGCCGAAACTTCGCCGAATCTCCGTAGATGCGCTGGCGCCTTCCCCAAGTGGCAAGTGCAGTTCCCCAACTCCATAGAGCCTCTTGCTCTTGGTCATCATACGTACTTGTACACCCTGGGCCACTTTTCGAATCGACAACTCCAAGACTTGGAGCACACAATTCTCTGGGGAAACATGCCACCGAAGCTTCCGATCCTCATTAGCTCAGCGGTAGCATCTATACTGCTGGCACACTTCGCGCCTGGATACGGCTCGCGCACTCAGACCTTCTTCCTGGTCGCTTTCACAGAGTTCATTGCTTGGGCAACATGGCGAGTGGTCATCTATCCAAACTTTCTCAGTCCTTTGAAGGGCCTTCCTGAGCCTTCGGGAGGTAGCTGGTGGAATGGACATGCATCAACAATTATGGCCCAGCCATCGGGGCATCCAATGCGCGAGTGGATAGATGCTATACCCAATGACGGTCTCATTAGATACACCAACTGGTTTAACTCTGAGCGCGTGCTTTTGACAAACCCAAAGACTCTCGCCGAAGTTTTATCAAGCAAGAATTACGAGTTTATCAAACCGGCCCATTTCCTGGACATAATTGGTCGCATCCTAGGCATTGGCCTGCTGTTCGCAGAAGGCGATGAGCATAGAACTCAGCGCAAGAACCTGATGCCTGCATTTTCATACAGACACATCAAAGATCTGTATCCTGTGTTCTGGTCCAAATCCAAGGAGATGGTCGAAAGGATGTCTGACGCAATGCACGAGGGTTCTGAGACTGGCAACACGTCCAAGGAGAGTATACCTGAAGGCACTAAGTCCTCCAACGTTGTCGAAGTCAGTGACTGGACCAGCCGAGCTACATTGGACATCATCGGAGTGGCTGGTATGGGTCGTGATTTCGAAGCTCTGAAGAACCCTGACAACGAATTGAATCAGACTTATAAGACTATTTTCCATCGTAAGTAAGCCGAAGATACAAACACGGCGAGTTGGTCTTGCGCAATTGACTAGCATCGATGAGATGGGGTCCAGGATACCGTCTCGTTTGTGCCGAAGTCAATTTGTGAGCTGGCTCGTTGAACAAGTACCTGATCCCGCTCTTTCCGAAGTACTTTGCTAATTGTGCCCTCACCTCAAGCACCAAAGTCGGCTAGATACTTACAGGTTGCCGGCATGTTCTTACCTCGCTGGTTTTTAAAGAGCCTGCCTATCAAGCGTAACGACGAGATTTCAGAAGGATCTGCTCTGATCAAGCAAACATGCCGTGATTTAATAGCTGCCAAGAAGATTCGCATGGAGAAAGGCGCCGCAGACGAGACCGATATCCTCAGTGTTGCTTTGAGGAGTGGCAGTTTCGCTGACGAGAATCTTGTCAGTCAGATGATGACGTTCTTGTGAGTCTTCCTACATTCTTGCCTGCTGAAGTCCATCACGCTTGCGGCTATAACAATGCACGATGCTTTTGTCTTGCTCTAGTCGTCTCCAGGCATAAGCCACTCGAAACGCTCTCACTGGGCACGACTGGCCGGGAAATCATCTTTCATCTTGACAGCTGCAGGCATGACATATATTGGGGCTCACTGAGAGGCATTATTGACTGTTGACTTATTGCAATGCTAACCGTCTGATTAGGGCTGCTGGACATGAAACAACGAGCTCGAGCATGCAATGGGCCATATATATGATGTGTCGCCACCCTGACGTACAAAAACGCGTACGCGAAGAAATTCACGCGAAATTGCCTTCCGTACGTGAGCCTCAGGCTCAGATCACCGCCGCCGACATCGACAACTGTCATTACCTCCAAGCCGTCTGCAAAGAGACCCTTCGTCTCTGGGCTCCAGTAGCTCTAACAATGAGAGTCGCTGCCCGAGACGAAACCATCAACAACCACCCCATTCCCAAGGGCACGCTGGTCGTTGTCGCACCACTCGCAATAAACTGCAGTAAACATCTATGGGGCGATGACGCAATGGAATTCAAACCAGAACGCTGGTTGACAGAAGGCATCTCCAACAAAAACGGCGGTGCCGAGTCAAACTACAGCTTCCTGACTTTCCTTCACGGACCCCGATCATGTATTGGTCAAGGTTTTGCTAATGCCGAGTTCGCTTGTCTTCTTGCTGCTTGGATTGGCAAATTTGACACCGAATTTGAGGATCCGGAGTATGTTCTTGAGGTCAAGAGCGGTATCACTTCTAGGCCTAAGAATGGGTTAAGGGTTAAGCTTACTGAGGTTGAGGGATGGTAGATTGCTCGAATGGCTGTTCTGAAGTAATATGCTTTCACTTTGGACCTAGCTATATCACAGTATCGATGTGCACCTGCATTCACACGTCTCAATATGACGACACAATCGATCTTCGCGTTTCGGCAACCATCGATTTTGGTCTTGAGTGTTGTCGAAATCTCACGCTCACTGCCCCGGCAACCAATGCGGTATTGTTCTTTCTACCTGCAAAAGAACAGCATGTTCCCAGGACTTGTTACGCAAGAGGTCATGCGACTGTTTTCAGAAGCTTTATAAGCCTATGTGAATCTCCAAGATGGTCGGTCCATCATGGCGTCAAAGACTCGTGGTTGAGTGCAGACGGAGCGTATGAAAATACGAACAGGGTCATCACGACAACAAGTGACTTGGCTGCTGCGAGAAACCGCTTCCAAACAATGCGGCGGTCAAACAATCGGCAGCGACGAAAACAGTTTGATGATGCAGAAATATTCTATAAGTGGAGACGAGTTTTAGTCTATCGAGTTTGTACGCCTTCGCGACCGAGAAAACAATAACAACCGCTGTTAATAATGTTGACCATGGAAAAAAAATCCCCCCTTCGAACTTGCTGTGGAGCGCGCAATATCCCAATCACCAAGCCATTACATGCAAAAACGCCATCTTCAATGCTAAGAATATACTCTATCGTCGTTCATTAGTCACATGGTCTTACTCCACTCTCGCTCTCAGCAATCGCAATCGATGGTCTTCATGCTGAGAATGCAGCTGTGTTGGGGGGTGCAGTTGTGTCATGGGAGTGAGGCCATTAGGAGCATAGCTGCCGGGAGTGACGGCTCCACCAGTGAGTGTTTGAGTACTCGAATGAGACCCGGGAGAACTCAAGCCGCTTCGAACGTGGACAGCGCCGGGACGCTGTGGAAGCTGGAGAGTAGGACTTGGCGGTCTGCTGGTTGCTTCCATGTAACTTGGAGGTCCGTCGGCGAATGGAGTGAAGGGCCCAGGAGTTCGAACGGCAGCTCCGTAACTGGGTACTCGTGATAATGTGCCCATGTCGTAATCATCTAGATGGGGCTCGTGGTCGTCAAGCATGTCTTCACCGTCTCCAGAAGCTCGTCTTGACTCGGGAACACTATGGGATGGCGACTGGTGCGGTGGTGAGGCATGGTTCGACTGATTGAAGTGGGCAGCAAAGTATCCGCCCGTGTAAGCGGGGGTGTTACCGCCAGATGGAGAGTGGTGAGCCACGGGTGCGGCGCGAATCTGCCTGCTCGAACCTTGATCTTGCAGATTTGCGAGACGTGAGCGCAGCTGGGCTGGTACAAAGTGACTCTCGCCGCCACCGAGTGCAGACATGGATTGCGAGTGGTGCATGTCTGCGACGCCGTTCAAAGACTGCAGGTTCTCGGAAGAGGCGTTGCGACTCTGAGCGTAGAAAGGAGTGGCAGATCCACTGGGCGCACGACTCATGTATCCACCAGTGTTGATGTCGTTGTAGAGGGCGTCTAGTTGATGTCTTCCGTACTCGGGCGGGGCGTTCAGTTGAACCTCTTGTTGGTTGAGTTCGGCATCTGTCATGGTTCTTGCGGCTACCTGAACCTCGTTCTGATCATCGACTGGCAAGTTGGGGGAGATGAACAGCTTGACAGGAAGACGGCACACAAGCTGAGAAACGTGGCCTTCGGGATTGTGGATATTGACCATGAGCTTGAAGCGGTGGGTGATGTTGATGTTGTGCGAATCCACATCTTGTCTGCACTGCTTGAGAGACTTGGGTAGTTCCAGCGTGGCCTTGAAGACGTATTTCTCATCCTCCATGATGGGATTGTCCGGATTCTCCTCGTCAAAGGTGACGCGCGAGTTCTCAGGAAACTCCATGTCTGCTTTTGCGACATCTGTCTCGTCAACCTTGCATCTATCACCGCGCTGGTCGGGTACTTCGGCAGCTTGTATCCTTTTGGTCACAGCTTCGATAAGCCGCATCTCGATCTTGCCGAGCTTGATGCCTTTTCGAATGGGCGAGAGTTCAACATCTGCTACGATGGATGTTCCGAAGACTACGGCGTCTGTGGGGATTGAGATGCTGTAGCTGAGCTTGTTGGCCCAGATGTCGGCGTTGGTCTGTCGGCCGAGTCAGCGTGCTTGTTGTGGCTCTTCGCATCTGAGCACATACCCTTGAGCGAGTCGTCTCCATTTGTTCTCCACCCAGAGTCCTGACAATGCGGATGTGCTGGGTCGTGGTGATGTCCTTGGCGTTCCAGCCAGGTCGTGAGACGCTTGCGTGCAGGTAGTAGACGATGTAGGTGCTGTTCATGCCCTCGATACTCTCGGGCATGCTGGGGTCGAGCGTGTATTCGAATGGCCATTCTATCGATCCCGAGTTGATCTTGTGCGTGCCGGACGTGCCCAGAGCGCGTTCCTCCCGCCAGAACGTCTTCTTGTCCGACACTTCGCCTGCTGCCATGCCGCCCATGTAGAACCAGCTGTGCACGTCAGTCAATCCGAGCCGACTGCAAGTTGCCCTGATCAAGACCTACGAGATTCTTCGCTTGCCTTCAAGCCAGATCTTGACGTTCTTGATACTCATAGCATCCGGTGTCGTCAGACGGACAACACCGTTCAGCTTGATGGTCTCGGCTTCATGCTGGTCACCGTGGAAGACGATAAAGCGGTTGTTTGGGCTATCGGGCAAGGGTCAGCCGTGGAAGTTCCTATCGTATGCTGCATGGCAAGTACATGATCTCAAGCACGGGCTTGGCTCGAGGGGTATGCACCATGGCGGCGGCGGGGTCGTGGTTGATAGGTCGCGAGCGCGCGCGCAATCGGAGTAGACAGAAATGATTCGTGAATCTTCGCGACAGCAGCAATGGACAGAGTAGAGGATACAAAGGAGAGAGTGAGGCGCCGAGGATACAAAATGCCAAAAGCTTGATCCGAGATGACGTTCTCAAACAACCCAAGAAGCTCGTGCCCGATTGAGATAAAGATTCGTTGGTGTCGGCGCGACACGGGAGGCCGTTCCTTTGTTTGACAGAAGCAACCACGAAACATGCCTCCAGGGACACCCACTCGAATCAGCCCCTTTGAAGATCCCTCTGCTCCGATGGACTCTCACGCTGTTCACATGCCGCATGTGCATTGCGCTTTTCAGGCCATCTCGTCGCAGAAGGAAACAAACCATGCACACTCTCACATGCACATGCAAATGCACATGTAGAGCGATCACGACTCACGCCTGCGGCTCTCTGGTGATCAAGCTTGCTGCTCAGCGGACGGTCCCGCCTCGGTCCTACCTCCAAAGAACCCTGGATTTTCTTGTTGGTCAAAGATTTCTTCCATGGCTTCCCACGTGTTGTCCGTTTCTTCCGTCGTCTTATCGTCAACAAATCTGCCCATCCCGCTGTTGGGATTGAACATGTCCATTTCTTCTGCTGTGCAACGGTCTGGGCTTTTGACCGCTATCAACACTATGGCGTGATGGACATGACTAGCGACATGCTGCTCCTGAGGTCTACATGAGCACATCGCACACCGGCAGAACGTGATAGATGGCTGCACTCTCGAACAGTGGGCAAAAAGAGTGCCTCAGTTGTGTCCTTGTCCAAGATCCTCTATCGTCGTGACAGAGCCGTTGCTATTTACACCCGTGGCGTTTACCTACTTTGACACAATAAACCGAGCTATACATTATAGGGCTGCTCCTGACAAGCTCTTTATACAGCGACACTTGTGTCGGATCTCATACTTGATTCAAGTAGCGTTCTTCTCGGCATCGTTGGAGTAGTGTCCGTTTTCTCCGGTTCCCTCCTTGGGTCTATCCCAGGTATGAATGTGACCTAGCGATTCGTGTCAGCCCAACGTGAAATTTATCAGACGGCCCGATCAGCTCTGCGCGACGCATCAAAGACGCGCAATTGACACCATTGTTGTGGAGCTTTGGGCATCCCAACACGAGGTCGCGAAACACTTACCATCTTTGCATGCTGTCATGATGCTGTCCTCCTGAAACTCCAACCAGCTCAACGGATGGTTGTCTATCTTTTTTGACTGCAATCTCACCATCAGTACGGACAAGGGAGAGTTTTGTGAAGCGACGTGTTTCGACTCACCATGACGGGCGGCAATATGGCTGTGCTCGCCTTTGTTCTGAAGCCGTGAACTACATCTGCTCCATTCACCGCACCATCACCGTCTTCGGAAATAGTCGAATGTGATCTGATGCGTCCGACTGTGGAATTGGTCTCCTTGCGAGTTATGGCATTGGACGTCATGCTGCCTCTATGCTTGATTGACATCTGCGTAGGTACCATTAACAGGTTGCATCGTCGAGAAGAGCCCGGAATAGAACTTACTGCTCTCGGTCGACCGAGCATACCAACGGAAAAGTCCCAAAGTAGTAGCTTGCAATCTTCGCCAACACTACCAAAGCGATAGTTGCGTTCATCACATCTCCAAGGATCAAACTTGACATCTGTCACCCAACTGCTGTGTCCTTGACAACGCGCTACTAAAGTGGCATCGGCGAAGGACCAGATACTGACAATGTCATCCTGACCACCGGTAAGGATATAGCGGCCGTCGGGAGACCATGTCACAGTAATCAAGCCACCGTAGTACGAGGTAAAGGCATCTAATAGCTGTTCCTTGAGGTAGTCGATGATGCGCAAAGAACCGTCTTCCGAGACGATGGCAAGATGTCTACCATCAGGAGAGAAGGAAATACAGTTGATTTGCTGGTTGTTGATCTTCCAGACGGCTACAGGGTTGGTCTTTTGGTTGCGCGATTGGACCGACTTTTTGATGACAAAAGATGCCGGACCGGATTGAGCATCGCCATAGTCAGAGGATTCTTGCTCGGGAACGAAAGGAGCATCCTCCTTCTCCTTGTCATAAACGATCAGAGACCCATCCATGTGAGCGGCCAAGAAGAGATTCTCGCTGTTGGGCAACCACCAGATGGAAGAAACGGCAGAAGAGTTGATGGCACCATTCTTGTTGATGCGAGCATACTTCTGGGATATCGGCTCGTACCAGATGATGTCTGAGGAAGAAAAGCCTATGATGACGTCCAGGTGGGTGGTGCTTTTGGTGAAAGGATTGACATGATGACACAGAGCATGAGCTTTTGTGAACAAGATCTTGGTGAGATTCTCAGTCTTTGTTTCGGAAGAAAGATCTAGCCATTGCAGAGCTCTGTTGATGTTTGAGAAGGCAAATAGACCTTGAGGGTTGCGCTCCTGAAGGCGTTTCTGGAGGGCTTCATGTGGGATAACTCTGGAGACGAAGGAGGAGTTGCTTTTGACAATATTGTTCTTGGGCTTGCGCCTCTTTGAGGGGTCTTTGGAATCTTTTGTAGGAATAGGAGCCAATGCAGGGTTGTTGTCTCCAAAGACAGGGGTAGATGAAGATCTGAAGAACGAGGCCGAGTCGGTGGTGGGAGTCAGAGCTTCCTCTTGTAGACTCGATGGGACAGCAGAACGCTGGCTGGTGACAGTGGTAGTACGAGCGAGGGAGTTGTCGGGAAGCTTCTTGGGAGCCACTATACACAGAGACAGTCTAGTGCCTTGGGTTGGAGGAGCGATAGTGGTAGCAAGTGGGTTGCTGTTCGGCACGGGATTGTCTGAAGGATGCGGAGGAGGAGTGGCCAGGAGAAGCTCGTCGCGCTGGACGTATGTGCCCTCTCCGACGACTAGTTGATATTCAGGGCCGCTGTGTTTGGCAAGCGTGTTGTTCGTCTCGATGATGGCACCGGGTGGGTAGCCAGTGTAAAGGTTCCCACTTGGGTAGCGCGGCGGGGGTGGTAACACACTGATGACATGTCAGAGATGGCTGGAGGACGAAAGAATGGATTGGACGTGTACACACAACATTGCGACAGCCTGTCGGGCGGCGGTGGTGAATGCGCCGGATGATCTGTAGACGACGTGGAGGCTTCAAGGCGGGTCAAGTCGAGGCGGCACGGATGGTCGTCGGGACCAAGGTGCGGACAACAGAGCCAGGAAAATGAAGCTCAGTCTATGTACAGTTGGGACAAGTATCAGGATATTGCAGGTACAAGGACAGGAGAAAGCGAGCTTCCAGGTCGCAATGGAAGTCGAGAGATGGTCCAGAGTCCAGACGCACGCGATAGGCACACCAAAGGCCGAGGCTGTGGGGTCGGACCCCCGATGGCGGGGAAAATGTTCCGCCTCGTGCATGACGGCGGACGGCGGACGGCAGCAGCAAGAAGCAGAAGGCTCGACCGGAGCCGCGAGAGTCGGATGCTTTCATCAACTCTCGTCATTGCACGTACGATTACAGCACAACCATGGCGACGGTGCGTGTCTGTGTCTGCGGCGACGAAGGCACGGGCAAGTCGAGCCTGATCACGTCGCTGGTCAAGGACGTCTTTGTCACAAACAAGATCCAGCCTGTACTGCCGCCCATCTCGATTCCTCCCACCCTAGGCACCCCGCAAAGTGTTACTACCACCATTGTCGACACATCCGCCCTCCCCCAGGAGCGCGACAACTTGCGCAATGAGCTTCGCAAATCAAATGTCATCCTCCTCGTCTACTCGGACCACTACAGCTACGAGCGTGTCGCCCTCTTCTGGCTACCATATTTCCGTTCGTTAGGCGTCAACGTACCTGTCGTTCTTACTGCCAACAAGGCCGATTTGTCCAAGAATGTCTCGACCCAACAAGTCGTAGACGAAGAGATGCTCCCAGTCATGCAGGAGTTCAAGGAGATCGATTCGTGTATCCGCACCAGTGCCCGCGAGCACCACAACATCAACGAGGTCTTTTTCCTCTGTCAAAAGGCCGTCACCCACCCCATCGCTCCCATATATGACGCAAAGGAGTCCTCCCTCAAGCCCGCTGCTGTCTCTGCTCTCCGAAGGATCTTCTACCTCTGTGACAAGGACCAAGACGGCCTGCTCAATGACGCCGAGATTCACGACTTCCAGGTCAAGTGTTTCGAGAAGCCTCTCTCGGACCAAGACCTCGTTAGCATCAAGCGCTCTGTACATGCACACGATGGCGGCATCGACATAGATGGCTTCATCCGCCTCAATAAGATGTTTGCCGAGAAAGGCCGTCATGAGACCATCTGGATCATCCTTCGCAAATTCCAATACACAGACAGCCTCAGTCTGAAAGACACCTTTTTGCACCCAAAGTTCGACGTCGCTTCCTCTTCCTCGGCCGAACTAAGTCCTCAAGGTTACCGCTTCTTCGTTGATTTGTTCTTGCTTCATGACAAGGACAACGATGGAGGTCTGAACGACTCTGAGCTGGCTGCTTTGTTCGCCCCAACCCCTGGCCTGCCCAGTTCCTGGATCGAGCATGACTTCCCGTCCTGTACCGTTCGCAATGAAGCTGGCCACATCACTTTACAAGGCTGGCTAGCACAATGGAGCATGACAACCTATGAGGAACCCAAGGTCACACTGGAGTATCTGGCCTACCTTGGTTTCGAGACTCCTCAGAGAGGAGGCACGACTGCTGCACTAAAGGTCACCAAGGCTCGGAAGCGACGCAACAGACCTGGCCGCGTAGAGCGAAATGTCTTCTTGTGCTACGTCATCGGCGCTGGTGGCAGTGGTAAGTCGAGCTTACTATCAGCCTTCCTCAATAGGCCCTTCAGCACTACCTACCATCCCACCATCAAACCGGAAATCGCTGTAAACAGTGTTGAATTACCTGGCGGTCGTCAATGCTATCTGATTTTGAAGGAGCTTGGTGAACTAGAACCGGCCGTTCTGGAGAACCAGGCCAAGCTCGAGGCATGTGATCTGTTGTGTTACACCTATGATTCCAGCGACCCGGACAGCTTCGGTTACATTGTCGAAATGCGGAAAAAGTATGCTCATCTTGAATCTTTGCCCGGAGTGTACACTGCTCTGAAAGCAGACCAGGACAGGGCAGTTCAGAGAAGTGAGATGCAGCCGGACCAATACACCGAAGAGCTGCGTGTGCCAAAACCGCTGCATGTGAGTGTGACATGGGCAAGCGTGTCAGAATTCTTTGTACATCTGGCCGAGAGCGCGACATTCCCATCAACAGCATTCCCAAAGAACGAAGAATCGGACGTGGATCGAACGAATCTGTACATCGGGCTAGGAGCGGCTGTATGTGCCGGAGCGGCTCTGGCCATCATGTGGAGGAAGAGTATAGCGGCTAGCAATTAAGGCTATGGAACAACAACAATGCATGGGTGGAGTTATAGGTGGATTTTAGCATCAAGATACCCAGCTCTGGAAATTAGATAGACCGATCACAACAACGAGACATCCGCCAGTCCCAAGCGAGATAGCAAACAAGGCAAGCAGTGTCTGATGTTCTCAGACGGGATGGTTGGATGGTTCGTGAACGGATCGAGGGATCCGGCGTCCGAGTGAACAGCGTTTGCCAAGGCGCTGCTCCTCAGGCCCCGAGCAGTTCAGGGAAAGCGAAGAATAAACATTCATGTAATATTATTGCTTGTTTATTCCTATCCTACATCTCCAGTCCGAACGATAGTGTGACTCCGCCAGCAACTCTGATGTGGCGGCCCATGTCGCGTGTATGACGGTCTCCTGAAGTGTTTGGCTTCCCCCTCGACTGCCTCTTTTTCCCTTAGCCATGCAGGTGCGTATCATCAGACGAGCCGCAGACTCGCACTCGCAACAATGGCACAGGCTGACGCGCTGCAGTCCTCACACGATGCGCCGAGTTATGTGCGCAAGCATACGCCGCAGATTTCCATATCCGACGACAATCACCATGTCACAGAGGCCATCGGAGGCATGTACGGTAGCGACGACGATGACTACTTGACGCCCTCGAACCGCAACTCGCGACCACTCAGTTTTGTCGGATCTGCTATAGAGGCCTACCAGCTCGCTCCTTCGTATCTCGATACCAAACGCTCCTCACCGCCCCGTTCACCCCTCCAACAGACAGGCAGCAATGAGAAACTACCCTCGTCAGACAGTGTCACGCGCAAGGGAAGCCTCGGCTCCGAAAACCTCCCCTTGGATCCGTCTTCTCCACCGCCCTTGTCACGAAAGTCCTCATCGTCGGCAGAGACAGCAGTCCAGCAGTTTCCCCTGAACGACATTGACTATGAGTCGAGTCCTGCCGCCGTGGCTCAAGAGCTCAACAACTTGCAGGCCATCCGCCGAATGTCCATGAGTGTCGACAATGCCGACCCTGACTTGCCCAGCTTTGGTTCTCCTGCTTCTCCTGGTTCCACTTCCCCAGAGGCTAGCGACGAAGATGAGGCTTCACGGTTGTTTTGGGTACCAGCGCGCTTGCACCCAGAACTTGCCCCCAAGGAATTCAAAACATTCGTAGAGGACCGTGTTGATCGCATAAGGAAGCGCTCAGGGTCTGGTGACTCTTTGATGCCTGGTGTGGAAAGGTCAAACTCCGGTAGTAGTCTCACAAGGAAAAAGAGCATGCTTTCACGCCAGATCGACTCGTCCAAGGGATATGAAGACGGAGCAGAACGCCTGCAAAGAAAGCGATCAGAAAGTGGACAGTCGCCAACATCACCAACTGCTGAGAATCTACAAGAGTTGGAAGGTCTGGTCAGCAACGTCAGTCTTGATTCGGCTAGGAACAGTCTTGATTCTGGTGTGCAAATGGCCGATGCACCAATATTGCCTGCTCCAGGCCCCGCCTTGAAGCGTTCCACAAGGACGTATATGCGCAAGGATCGCACGCCTTTTTCCAGGCGAGCACTCAGCCGTCAGTCCGACCACAGCAAGCAGTCCGAGTCTGATGGAGAGGGAGGTCGCGCGCCCTCGCCTTCACTCTCAATTCGAGAGCCTTCTTCTCCGGGCATCACCCGAGTACAGACCGAGCCCGCTCTTGCTCGTGATGCTGCTGCTGCTCCGGGAGCCGACCGCCTGACATCTGCCTCCTCTGAAGACGTATCTAATCAAAAGCCCAAACCCAGTCCTGCAAAGGACGCTGCTGTCCCTCAGAGTTCTGCTGCCCCTGTCACCACTTTCCATTCTCGAATTGCCACCAATGGCCGTACTACTGCTCAGATTCCTGGTGCCAGCAGTCCAATTCCGCAGATAGTAGAGACCCCACCAGCAGCCAATACCTTCACCGTCCCAGAAAGGAAGTCCTCACACATCCCACCCTCTGCCCCGCAGTCATCTCAGCAACATTCAGCCCCTCATTCACATGGACCGACACAGCATCATGCCCCACCTCGTGCTCGTCCCAGCGCGCGGGGTGCCCATTCGAGACCACCCCTCGTTCATTCTGCTTCCTCTCGTTCGAACACGAACAAGTCTACGTTGGAGGACATTTCCTCGCATCCCTCACCCCTGCCCGGCAGTGGCAACACACGAACCGATGCTCTCACAATGGTACCTATGTACGAAGAGAAGAAGGTCGAGAAAAAAGACAGCCGCAAGACTAGCTGGAACTGGCTTCTCGGAAGTGAAGAGAAGGACAAGGAGAAGGAGCGCAAGACTGAAGACAAAGAGCGCGAGAAGGAAGCCTCGAAGAAATCCAAGGCTGCTGCCAAAAATCAGCCCAAGACTGCCGAGAAGACTCGTCTGGACGTGCTGCAGTCATCCATCGACGGAAGCCCTACTGTTCCAAAGGGTCGCGAATCACTCGTGCTCGATCGTGAGAGCTTCAAGCTCGAGGAAGAGCGGAAGAAGGAGAGCTCACGGAGGTCAGCGGATGGCAAGAAAGACAAGGATTCTGGTATTTTGTCGGCCATTTTTGGAGGCGGTAAGAGATCAAAGGAACAGAAGCAGCATCACCAAGCTCCCAAAGAATTGCTTCGGGCGCCCTCTCCAGAACCTGCCCCAAGGATACTACGACCAGACATTGACTATAACTGGACTCGATTCAGTATCCTGGAAGAACGCGCTATTTACAGGATGGCCCACATGAAGCTGGCCAACCCTCGAAGGCCACTGCACAGTCAAGTCCTGCTCTCAAACTTCATGTACAGTTATCTTGCCAAAGTGCAGATGTATCACCCTCAAAGCCAAGTACCCGTCGCGCAAAAGACGGCACAAGCCAGACAACAGCAACAAATGCAACAACAGCAGCAACAACAGCAGCAGCAACGGGAGCAAGACGCTGCCGACGCTGAGGCAGAGGAGAAGCAAGCGCAGGAGAACAACAAATACCAGAATTGGCAAGAGGTACGTTCTCGGCATAGTCAAGTCTCACGAAAACGCAGCTAACACGATCAACAGCAACGCAAATCAGGTGATCAGTCAACTCCCGGTGCGGTCCAACAACACTCTGTCCTGGAAACACCGAGCAACGCTTCTGGTCAAAAGGACTATCTAGGATACTCAGCAGACTCGCAACCATTTGGTGACCAAAGTAGTCTTTGGCAAGACGAGGAGAACAACGAATTGTGGTGATATGTCGAAGCAAGCAAACGCATTGGGAAAACGGAGTTCTTGCGATCTTGCAGAAAGAGGCGTTGTTGGTTGTCTTTATTCTTGGAAGCATTTGAAATTGGCGTATGAGTTGTCATTTCTTCTCTCTTTCTTCTATTTCTCCTCCATCTCTTGATTTTTCATCCTGCTTCTTTGCGGCCGCCGAATATGAACGAGAGCCACGATTTCACTTGCATTCTATCTGTCCTCTACCAATATTGATTCCGAGTGTTGTACCCACGGTCTTTGACTAGACTAATCAAGACGCCCGAGATCACGAGACATCATGAGGTCTGACACTAACCCAAAGAAGATTGGCCGCACAGTCTCGAGAGGTCGGGCTCACGCTCAAGGGGCTTCTCGCGACAAAGGACACATCATGTCAAGTCACATGTGAAATGGGGATAAGTTCGTCGTGCGTCTTGCACTCAATTGTAGTCTGTTCTCGTGACCCAGTGATAACGATTTCGGTTCAGAGGGACATTCTGAATATTTCCTGTATTCCTTGGTCTCCAACTTATTGCAGAGAACCTTGAACCCATCAGAACAGAAGAGGTGGCCTCCGCGAGCCTTTTGGGAGCCGTTGGACTCGTCCCAGAGCTAATCGCAGACAAAACATAGAGACGCCTTTGAGAAGAATCACCCAGCGGGCCCCTGAGAGCTTCTCAGAGCATTTTCTGGTAGTTATGCCAAGCTGTCATTCCGATCACTTGCACTTCCGCTCTGTCTCCGAGCAAAAATGCCGACGCGATGGTTTCATGGTATGTCACTTCCTACTCACCGCCGAATGAATGCTTTGTCACTTTGTGTTTGGGTGGAGTGGCTGTATTTACCAGCCGTTGTAGTCTTTGTGGCTTGACCTTGTCGCAAGATTTGAAAGGGTCTGTTGGCTGGGGAACGCCATGGCAGCCGGTGGTCTCGAACTTGGGGCACGAGCCCAAAGTTTACGACAGTGGCTTGAAGGCTATTCGTCATTGAACGAATTATCGACCGGGGTTCATAGGGGACTCGACGTTTGCGATCAGCGGGGTGTGGCAGTCTTGTCGAGCTGCGCCTTGAAAGAACGGTGATATAAACACGAGGACGTCCCACCAGATCTTGGAGAGACTCACTCTCTACATATCTCACAAGAACGACGGAATCTTCACAGATTGCATCTTGGAACGGGTAAGCTTCTCATCTCATTTACCCCACGTTGATCACACGGGCGGGAGTCCTTACCGCCTTTCTGTTGTTGCGCCAAGTTCAAGACCCAGCGTGCCCCTCGCTGAAAGTGCTCCAGCTGATCTCTCGATTGCTCAGAAACATATCATATACCATCATCACATAAACAGCAGCCAAAATGTCCCACGCAGAGCAGAACCTTCCCACCAGAACGGCTACCAATGCCACGGACGACGATGCCATTCCCGACGAGGACACGAGCGAGGTGACCAAGCTCTTCCACGAGCGCCTGCAAGCATGGAAGCACGCATGTGGTTACCTCGAGGACTACATCTCAGCCACTGAGAAGTTGCAACACACCCACGCCAAGGAGTACGAAAAGGTCCTTAAGGTTAGTCGTCCATCCCGCCCTTGAACTCTTCAAGATACTAATTGGCCGCGGCAGACCGTATCGCATCCCCTCAAGGAGGGTCACCACTTCGACCAGAACCTCGGCGGCATTGCTGGTACCTTTGACACCATTCGCTCTAACACTCAGGTATGCCTGTAACATGGCCGAAGTTATGCGAAGCAGAATCTGACCAGCGCTAGGGTATCTCCAACTCGCATGCCGAAACCGCAAAGACAATCAAGGGCTCGGTCTTGCCCATCTTCGAGCGCCTCCATACCGAGATTAAGAACAAGACCAAGGAGCTCACTAAGGGTGCTGGCAAGGGCGGCAAGCTCGTCGACAAGGCTCGCCAGACGTCTCAAAAGCACATCGAGCAGCTCGGCCAGCACACAGCCGCCTTTGACAGCACTGGAGGCAAGATCCACGCCCACGAGGACCCCTACATTCTCCAGCGCGGTGTCTACCACCGTCTGAACAAGCAGATCATCGAGGAGAACAACAACCGCAACGATATTATCGCTGTGCAGAACAGCTTTGCTCAGTTCGAGGCCCACATTCTCACCACCATCCAGAATGGTCTGGGTCAGTTCAACCAGATTGTCGGCAACCAGGCCGAGCAGACTCGCACCATGTACGGCAACATGACCAGCACCGCCCAGCAGATCGCTCCCGACTTCGAGTGGAACGGCTTCGTCCAGCGCAACAACCAGGTCCTGATCGACCCCAACGCTCCTCCACGCAGCATGTCCAACATCAGCTTCCCCAACCAGAACCACAGAGCCACCGAGCCTTTGATTGCTGGCTCCCTGGAGCGCAAGGGCAAGCTGCTTAAGAAGTACGAGGCCGCTTTCTGGGTCATCACTCCCTCCAAGTTCATGCACGAGTTCAAGACCGACGACGATTTCGCAAAGGACCCTACTCCCGAGACCTCTCTGTACCTTCCCGACTGCATGGTTGGTGCCGTTGATGGCCTGAAGTTCCAGGTCAAGGGCAAGGATGTTTCGGGCAGCAGCTTTGGCAACAAGCTCTCCATGGCCCACGAGTATGCCTTCAAGGCCCACACTCCCCAGGAGGCTCAGAAGTGGTGGGAGACTCTGAGAAGCTCAACCGGATCGACCACCAACGAGCTTCCTCCCACTAGCCCTAGTGAGAGCAGACAGCCCAGCGCTGCCATGGGTTCTGCCGTCACCCCCGAGAAGTCTGCATCTAGCGAATACCCTTCTGAGCCCACCAAGGTCTTCACCGAAGAGGACACCCGCCCCCAGACCACCGATGCCGCCGCTCTGGAAGCCGAACGCAAGGAGGCAGCATACTCGGCCGCTGGTCCCACCGACGGCGTTGCTACTCACAGCAAGGTGTAAATGATGCAGAGATTGATCAACATGGACGAATAATGGACGGATAGAAATGGTACACAGCAACGATGATTACGAGCGGTTGATTGATTGACTTGCATGATACCTCTTGAGACTTAATAGCTGAGCAGCAGTAATAATTTGATTGTTTTCATCTCTTGATCATGTTTTTCCTTTGCCCGCGTTCATACTGATCTCATAGGTGACGAGGCATGGCTTGGTTTGGATCTTCTAAACGGGCTTGTCATCCTTCCTCAACATCCACCTCATCTCATCAGCCTGCTCCTTTGTAACCAACGCCTCCAGCCTCTCCACCCTCATAAAATCGTGATCACTGTACTCAAACCCAGGCACGACCGTCTCGCTAATCAACAAACCCTCCCCATCCTTCTCCTCCCCTTCCAACGGCAACAAGAAACTAGATTTGTATTTTCCACCATCCACGATCCACTGAAGTCTTTCACCCTTTTCCACATCATGGCCCACGATGAATGTTTCTACTCTAGCTTTTCCTCTTATACCAGAGTGCGTGTCGTACGAGGGCAGTACTTCGTCGGCGTGGATGATTACGTAGCGACCTCTTCCGCGGTGGAGTGTGTGAATTGTCCGTCCTCTGTTGCGATGGAAGGCTCCCATGGGCGATTCCGGGGTGAGGAGGTAATGAATGCTTGTGCTTGCGTTTCTTGTCTTTTCCCCTTTTGAAGCATCTTTGTTCTTGTCTGGGTCGACCTCTGTGAGCTTGTTGGAGAGGTTCGCGCTTACGGCGCCGGTAGAAGTGTAGAAGGTTGTTTGTTCATTGCTTGCGGCCGAGGGAGAGGTATTGAGGAACGGGTTTGGAACCCGGTTAACATCGCGATCGGTTTCGACAAAGTAGCCACCTTCGATGTGCTGTTGGAGTTGCAGGGTACTGATCAACTTTGCGAGTTTGGGTGATTCGTTACGCGGAGCCGAGGCGTCTTTGGGCTCGTAGACGGGCTTGAGAGGAGGAATCGAGGAGTCGATTGTTGAAGTCATTGTTGTCTAGTTGCGTCTATGGGTATTAGAAGTGATGCTGAACTTGGGGTTCGAAGGTCAGAGGGTGAAGCTTCATGTTGATCTTCGAAGAGCTGTTTCGTCATGAGCTGCGTCAGGAAGTGGGACAGCTTCTGGGCTTCATCATCTGCGTGCACATCACCAATATATTCTATACAACTATAATGAAACATGACAAGCTGCGAACAGAGGCCCCCTTCGATGTTTGGGAACATTGATGGTTCATGAAATATGTAATTCAATGGTGCTCCGAATGACACTCAGTATTCAACGAGTCATGATCGGATCTGATCATTCCCACATCTGTCTGACATTGAGATTGATCCTTTTCCGTGCCATCCATCCTTTCCAGTGTTCATGCGTCTCTTCGCCAGTGCCCTCTCTGTAAGGCCAATCTGCCATCCACTCTGGGCATGTCCCTGCCACTATTTGCGGAACACCGTGCCAGGCATATCTCGATGGACCCGACATGACAACCGCATCTCCTGAGCGTAGGCGTATCGCAAGACCCTTCCCACCCTCTAAGCCCGCCATGAAAATTCCATCGCATCCCAGAGAAATGCTGACTAGTGGCCTGTCGCATTCTTCGCTTACATCCCGATGTAGACTCAATGTATCACTCGGCGTGTAGAGATTAACTATCGCCGCTTGTGCTTTCATGGATGGGAATAGTCCCTCTACCAGAAAAGCGACATCTTCAGGAAATGGCGGCGGTGCTGACGAAGGGTAGACCTTCTGGGTCCAGTCGTATTGGCCGCCAATAGTGACCCAACGCAATTTCCTATTTAGGCAAGAAGACATGGCTAGAGGTTTGTGGACAGCAGAGTCCTTGGGTTGATGAGATATGTTATGCGCTTGGTTGGAGAAGAAAGAAGCCGGACTTCCATCAGACTTCTGGGGGTACGCAATATCATAGTGTATGTGTAGATTTGTCTTGTGAGTGGCATTGGAGAGGTCGCGATGTAGTAGCTTGTCCAGCAAAGAGAGCTGGACTTCTTTGGGAAGTAGTGATGGTATTATGAAAAGACCTACCGCAGACTCAGAAAGAGAGATGGAGTCGAAGCAGACGGTCGGCACCTACCTGGCACGTCCGGGTGTTCGTAAAGTCTGGCAGATTGAATTGACGTGGGTGGTGTATTGAGAGGTTCGCCAAGGAAACGAGAATAGATGTTTTGAATGGCTTCAGGCTCTCTTTGATGGAAATTGCGGTCGTCATAGGCGTTCAGATTGCGACGGTGAGCATCAAACAGGACAGGGTCTTGATCTAGCGCGTGGATCGAGGCTTTCTGATAGTGCTTGTATTGCAAACGCAAAGCATCAGGCGGACGGGCATGGGCATCGAGATGTTGAGTCATTATTGGAAGAGAGATTTTGTTGTCGAGTAGGCAAAGGAAGGTTGTGGATTTTGCTGTTGTTGATGCGGAGTTTGTGGTTGTTGTGTTTGCATCTTGGCTCTGTTGCCCACTTTGTGTTTACTTTTGGTGGGGAGGCAACTTGTTGACGAAAATAAAAGGCTTTGATAACATCGATCAAAAGCAATTGACAGGTTGACAGACGCTTCTGCTCCTGCTTCCAAGCGCTTCACTCTTTCACCCGCCTTGTACTGACCTGCAGCAAACCTTGCCGCCATTGCCACCACTTTGAGCTGCCCCTTTCCCTTGAAGCAATCCAGGCACAACGGTCGCTGCTACAATCCCCAGGCCCAGCACATCACACAGCACACAGCACACAGCACACATCACGCTGCTCGATCCTCAGCCAGCTTCCAACACTCGACTCACTCCAACACGCACACAACAAGCGCCGCCATGGAGAACTACCAGAAGATGGAAAAGATTGGCGAGGGTGCGTGATCCTTCTCTGCCTCTCGCAAGCTGCCGCGCTTAGCATGTGAAAACTGACACTGCTCCACCCAGGCACATACGGAGTGGTTTACAAGGCGCGCGACCTCACCACACCCGACAACCGCATCGTCGCACTCAAGAAGATCCGTCTGGAGGCCGAAGATGAAGGCGTACCCTCGACTGCCATCCGCGAGATCTCGCTCCTCAAGGAGATGAGCGACCCCAACATCGTGCGCCTGTTCAACATCGTCCACGCCGACGGCCACAAGCTGTACCTGGTCTTCGAGTACCTCGACCTGGATCTGAAGAAGTACATGGAGGCTCTGCCCGTCTCACAAGGAGGTCGTGGCAAGCCTCTGCCCGAGGGCTGCATGGACGGTCGCGCAGGACACATGGGACTCGGCGAGGCCATGGTCAAGAAGTTCATGCACCAACTTTGCGCCGGTATCCGCTACTGCCACGCCCACCGCATCCTCCACCGCGACTTGAAGCCCCAGAACTTGCTTATTGACAAGGAGGGCAACCTCAAGCTGGCTGATTTCGGTCTGGCCAGAGCCTTCGGTGTGCCTCTTCGCACCTACACCCACGAGGTTTGTCGCTCTCAAGTCCGACTCCGTCCCTGCATTCAAAGCTAACATGGTCAACACAGGTCGTCACCCTCTGGTACCGCGCTCCCGAAATTCTCCTCGGTGGACGTCAATACAGCACAGGCGTCGACATGTGGTCGGTCGGTTGCATCTTCGCCGAGATGGCCACTCGCAAGCCCCTCTTCCCCGGCGACTCTGAAATCGACGAGATCTTCAAGATCTTCCGCATCCTCGGTACCCCTGGCGAGCAGGACTGGCCCGGTGTCACCAGCTTCCCCGACTTCAAGCCCAGTTTCCCCAAGTGGTCGCGCAACCCTGACGACGACATCATCAACCACGACGGCGCAAGAGTTCTGGGCGAGGACGGTATCGATCTTCTCGAGTCGCTGCTCATCTACGACCCTGCCGGCAGAATCTCAGCCAAGCAGGCCTGCTTACACCCCTACTTCAACGACTCGAAGTACTACGGTGCGCGAAACGGTTACCACTGATTGACCCCTCCACGCCTCTGATGCCTTTTCGTATTTCTCTCCGGTTCCCCTTCATGTCATCAACAACGTCCCCTTTTTTTCTTTAAAAATTACCCAATTCTCTGCATCGGCATGGTTCGATTTTTCACTACTGGCGTTCAGGGGCGAACAAGGAGCGAGCTCGAGTGCTCGCTTCATCTGGGTTCTGGTACATTTCTCTTCTATTCTGTGTTTTCGGTTCCTCCATCTCTTCGAGCCATGCCGGCTCATGCCCCGCTTATGTTCAGGAAAGGCTTTTTGGGGGGCGTCTTCTTGATAGGCTTCTTTACTCGCAATGAATCTTTTTCTATTCATGACTTGCGTA
>ERZ794946.261-NODE-261-length-23164-cov-3.115539_pt1 | contig 23164 bp, 7 predicted proteins | sample MGYA00433072_ERZ794946 | MGnify/ENA primary metagenome ERZ794946 (study PRJEB30137, sample SAMN04331413) | food metagenome | isolation source: Y3 must sample point D1 replicate A | place: Australia: South Australia | collected 2014 ...
TGCTGGTCCATTAAAGTTAGCTGAAGAAGTCTTAAAGAAAGATGCTTCTCCATTCTTTGTTTTAAACTCTGATGTTATCTGTGACTACCCATTCAAGGAATTAGCTGCTTTCCACAAGGCTCACGGTGCCAAGGGTACAATTGTTGCTACCAAGGTTGATGAACCAAGTAAATACGGTGTTATCGTTCATGACTTAACTACCGAAAACTTAATTGATAGATTCGTTGAAAAGCCAGTTGAATTCGTTGGTAACAGAATCAATGCCGGTTTATACATTTTAAACCCAGAAGTTATTGACTTAATTGAATTAAAGCCAACTTCCATTGAAAAGGAAACCTTCCCAATCTTAGTCGAAAACAAACAATTATACTCCTTTGATTTAGAAGGTTACTGGATGGATGTCGGTCAACCAAAGGATTTCTTAACTGGTTCTTCTTTATACTTAAACTCTCTATCTAAGAAGTCCCCAGAAAAGTTAGTCAAGGACTCCGAAGTTGATTACGAAGTTGTTGGTAACGTTTTAGTTGACTCCACTGCCAAGATCAGTAAGGGTGCTAAGATCGGTCCAGACGCTGTCATTGGTCCAAATGTTGTTATTGGTGAAGGTGCCAGAATCACCAAATCTGTTGTTTTCAAGAACTCTCACATTAAAGAACACGCTTTAGTCAAGTCCACTATTGTTGGTTGGAACTGTACCATTGGTAAATGGGCCAGAACCGATGGTGTTACCGTTATGGGTGATGATGTCGCTATCAAGGATGAAGTTTACGTCAACGGTGGTAAGGTTTTACCTCACAAGACTATTGGTGCTAACGTCGAAACCGAATCTATTATCATGTAAGGAATACGAAAAAAAAAAAATACAATTTCTTTCATTTTTAACTCTATATATAATACCATTAATAATTCTTTAGTAACAATATAACGTTAACAGATTTGTATTTTAATCAAGATAAGCATATCAACATAGGCTTGCTTTCATTGTTTTTCTACTCTCTTATTTATCATTCCTATAGAGGCTATTAAGTATTTTTAAAAATCAATTTTCATACACGAAATTAAGTCTTATTGACACCTGTCAAAAAAAACACCAAAGAGAGGTTAACAAACCCTCTTGTTTCCTTCGTTACGCGAAACCAATGGTGTGTATCACTACTTTCGGATATAAGAAATAAAATCCGATATAAAAAACGCGCTTAATATGTTTTTTCCTCTTTTGGAACTTTAACACGAAAAGGGAAAAAAAAAATAAATTGTGTAATTCTATATCCTCATGATCTATCCTAGGTTACCAGCTACAGTTAAATCTGTGATTTAAAAAACAGCGTTATTTCAAGGTAACCAGTTGAAACCAAAGCAGCCTTTTGATTCTGATGTCTTTGAAAAGAAAGTTGGTTGATACAGAAAATAGCCTTACGGACATAACCGACGGTAATTCCTTTTCTTCTGACAAAGATGAGCCTCAAAGTAAAAAGGCCAAACATATGTCTAATGATACCATTTCTCTAAATGAAGACAAAGAAAGCTCTGAAATGCTTGATGATGATCTTGGAATTAAAGCCGGATATATAAAAAACTTGAAGTTGATCAACTTTATGTGTCATGAACATTTTTATATTGAATTTACTCCAAATTTGAATTTTATCATCGGTAATAACGGTACCGGTAAATCTGCAATTTTAACAGCAATTGCTGTTGGTTTGGGTGCTAATGCTTCCCAAGCACAAAGAAGTGGTCAATTAAAAGGTTTGATTCAGCATGGTAAAGATAAATGTTCAGTTACCCTGACTATCAATAATGCAGGAGACTTTGCCTATCAGCCTGAAGTTTATGGAGATGAAATAATTTTGGAAAGAACTATTTCTCAAAAACATTCTTCCTTCAGAGTAAAGATTGATAATAAATTACAAGATTTGAAATCTTCTCATTTGAAAGCCTTGCTGAATTATTTGGGTATTCGAATTAATAATCCTATGGTATTTTTAACTCAAGATATGGCTAAAAAGTTTTTAACGGCTGCCTCTAAAAAAGAAAAGTATGATAATTTTGCTGCAGCAAATTACTTTGATTATGTGTATAATAGCTATAATGAAACAGAGCAAAATTTAGCTTCTACAGCCATCTCATTGAAAATGATAAAACCAAACTTGGATAGATTGCAAAAAGAAGCTGCTGAAGCTAAGACCACTTTAAACAAAGTTCGTGATTCCAAAGAAATGATTTCAAAAATTACTCTTTTAAAAAGGTATAATTCATTTTTGGAGGTACAAGAAGAATATAAGGAAGCTAAAGTAATGCTTGAAGACTTAAATCGTTTAAGAGAGGAGATTGAACAATTGGTTTTGATTAAAGAGTCTAGTGTTGAAGAACAAACAGAAGACTTGATTGCCAATAAACAAGTGGCTGAGGAAAACATAAGTTCTATAACAGAAGAATTGAACACTAATCAAACAATAATGAATAATCACGAATCAGAAATTCTTGAGCTTAAAGCACTTATCAATTCTTTGAAACAAGACGAAAAGACATCTAATAGAGACTTCCGTACAAATACTCAAATGCAAAAACAGGTTAAGAAGGAGTATGATATTGCTGCTGAACAGTTTGCAAAGTCATCTGACGAAAAAAACAAAAAATTGATTGAACACAAAATAACTATAGAAAAGGAAATTAATCTTTTGAATGAAGCTTATTCAACTTCAAATGAGAAGATAGCTTCTTTGGTAGATCAGCAAAATATATTGAGAGTTGAAAAAGAACAAAAACTTCGACAAGTAAATGGAACCATAAAGGAGTATATGCAAATTCTATCAAGCCAAAAACAGAGTAAAACGGATGTTTACGAATCCTTTGGTCCGAATATGAAAGCTTGTTTAACAGAAATTAATTCTCTTGTAAAAAATGGACAATTTTCTTCTCCTCCAATAGGTCCATTAGGTTCTCTTGTTACTATTAAAGAAGAATATGAAGCTGAATGGGCTGTTTTAGCACAAAATAGATTAAGTGCTCAACTAAAGTCATTTGTCGTCAGTAACCTTAGAGATAAACAACTGCTTCAGAGAACTTTAGCAAAGTACAACATGAGAAATGGTTTTAATTTTTTGATAAGAAGTATGAATACTTTTGATTATACAAAGGATATTCCAAAAACGGCTTTTGGTGAACTGAAAATGACGGATGTTTTAGATTTTGCTAATGAACAAGTAAAGTGTGTTTTTGTTGATTTAGCAGGTGTTCACACTCTAATTTTAGGTAAAGATTATGAAGACGGTAAAAGTCTTTCTATCAAGTATCCGAAAAATACTGTCATTGCTGTTACTAAAGAAAATGGTTACATAGCAACTTTCCTACATTCTAGAGGTTCTGCTATTGTCAACAGATACGTAAGTAAGCACATAACCATGAAGAATCAAAACAAATATTTAGTTAAATTAAAAGAAGAATTGCTTTCTCTTCAAAGAGAGCTGAAGAATATCAGTGCTGAATACGATAAACAAATTTTTGAATTGCAAGAAGAAATTAACTCTATAAAAAATTCACAAAGTACTTTCAGATCCGACAAAAGAAAATTAATGGAACAATTGGATATTGTCACTACTGAATTAAATTCCATGCAAGATTCTGATAAAGTTGATAGTTTACATAATGAAGTTATGAGATTAGAAGAGGTTTTAAGGGTAACACAAAGTTCCTTAGACAACTTGAGACAAGAATTACAAGAAAGTATGTCTCGATTGGAAACCAAAAATGATGAGTTATCACTTTGCCAAGCTAAACATAAAGAATTGTTAGCGGAAATGAATGAACAAACAAGCTTAATACAAAATATTAATAAAAACATTCATGAGGTTAAGCTAAGAATTAAGAGTGCCGCCAAAGAATATGAGATCAAACAAAAAGAGTCTGATGTGTTAACTGAAAAGCTAACTGCTAGAAGAAATTCTTTAAAAGAAAAAAAAAAGTTTATAGAACCATACCAGGCAGATATATTATCTATTAAAGATTCTTTGAGTAACGATTCAAAATACCAAATTGAGCAAAGAATCAAAAAGTTGGAAAACCATTTGAATGAAAACTCTGATTTTTCTATGGAAGACTTGGCTGATTTAGAACTACAAGCTTTGAATGCAATTACCAAGTTCAAAAGAGAAAGAGTCAATTTTAAATCTTTTAAGTCTCTCTTAGATAGAATGCATAATCTTTTACATCAAAAGAAACTAGCATACTTGAATCATCAAACTGATTGTTTCAAAGAAACGAATGCTATGTTTGTCAAATTCATGAAATATAGAGGATTTGTTGGTAACTTATCTTTTCAGAATCCTAATGCTTTAGATGCTTCTGCTATGAACACTAATATTCCAATATCTAGAAATAAAGGAATAAATGGTTCTGCTCTCACGGAAGGTGAGTTAACCATTTTTGCAAGATCTAGAGAAGAAACAGAAACTAGAGATGTTGATACCTTATCTGGAGGTGAAAAATCCTTTGCTCAAATGTCTTTACTGTTGGCCACTTGGGGTGTTATATCATCAAGAGTTATTGCATTAGATGAATTTGATGTATTTATGGATAATGTCAACAGAGAAATCGGTACTAAATTAATTATTGAATCTTTGAAAGATAGAGTCCAAACACAAACAGTTATTATCACTCCTCAAGATATCACAGCTATTGCTGACAACTACATCAACGATCCACATATCAAGATCCATAAAATGAGTGCCATTAAAAGAACTTAACTTTTTTTGTATTTGACATATATTAGATTATTTATATAACATAACTATTCATCATCACTGACATGGCCACCGAGAGCCTTCAGTTGATCTTTATACATTTTCTTCTTAGATTCTAGATCATCAATTAGCAATAGTAAGTCATCATTGTCCTCATCCTCTGTTCCAGCGGTCTTGCTAGAATTTTTTAATTGGATAATTTCTTGATCCTTGCTTGTAATCTCACTTTCTAAAGTATTGATAATTTCCATCACATTGTCAATCTCCTTGCTAACTTTTTCAATTTCAGATTGCTTGTTTACAAGCTCTTCATCTTTAGCTTCGTTTTGTGTTTTTAATTCTTCAATAGATTTAATTAATTCAGATACCTTTTCTTTTTCTTCTGCAAACTTTCCTTCTATAGTCTTTTCAGATTCTTCAAATTCAGTTATTTTCAATTTCAGGTCTTTAATAGAAGCTTGCAATAATTCTTTCTCAGATAATAAAGCATTCAATTCGGTTTCTAGTTTAGTCTTTGATTCTAAATCAGATTCCAATTTGGTAATTCGTTCTTTCAAGGTTGGCAACTCTTTGGATGTTGACAATAAAGCATTTAATTCAGTATCTTTTTCTTTTATAGAATTTTCAAAGATAGATATTTCTTCTCTTGAGGATAATAAAGCTTCGTCTTTTTTAACAATTTCAGACTTTAAATTCTCAATTTCTAATTCTAATTTATCTGATTCATTGCTTGTTTTAGCTTCAAATGATTCTAGCTCTTCTTTTTTTAATGCCACGGTCTGTTTCATTGATTCCAATTCATCATTCAATTGCTTGATTTCTGATTCTTTCTTTGCCAATTCAGACTGTTTGTTATTTTCAAATTGAACGTGTTTTTCATTTAAGTCTGCAATTTGAGATTTCAAACTTGTATCGTTTTCAACTAACTTTTCTTCTTGCTGTTTGATTTCAGATTTTAAATCTTGAATTTCAGCAGTCATATTAGAAATAGCAGTTTCTTTACTTTCTAAATCAGTAGTCATTTGTTCTATTTGTTTCTTGAAATCAATTATTTCAGTCTTCAAGATGTCATCACCCTCAGCGTTCTTTTTAAATTCTGCTATTAAGTTTTCTTTGTCTGTTAAGCTTGACTTAAGTTTTTCTATTTCAGCAACTGTTTTGGTTGATTCATCAGTTAATGATTTAAACTCTTCAGTAATAGCACTTCTTTCCGACTCTAACTTTTCAAGTTTTAGTTTTAGATCAGATGCTTCAACTTTTAAAGCATCAATAATTTTAACATCAGTTTTTAATACCTCAACCTTGGCTTGTGATTTTTTCAAGTCATTGTCTTTTTCATCCAAATTTGTTTTTAAAGATCCAATTTCAGCTTCTTGATCGTTGATTTGAGTTTTTAATGATTGAATATCTTCAGTTAATGCATCAACAATTGACTTTTTCTCAGATAACTCAGTATTTGTGGATGCTAAAAGATTATTTACATCTTCCTGTTGTGCTTCCAAAGATTTGATGTTTTCCTTTAGATTTACAATTTCAGATTTCAAAATTTCATCACCTTCAACATCCTTTTCCAAATTTTCAATCTTCACCATCTTTTCAGATAGATCTTTTTGCAATTCTTCATTTTGTTTTTTCAAACTTTCAGCTAGCTGTTGTTTTTGCTTTATATCAGTAGATTTATCATCAAGAGATTGATTTGTTTTGAGAATTTCTTCGTCTTTTTTGCTTATTTGGGAATCCTTGTCTTCAACATTCTTTTTCAATTCAGCAATTTCAAGTGCCAACTTTTGACTTTCAGTTGAGGTGTTTTTTGTATTAATTGTTAACTCTTCAACAGTACTTTTTAAAGTATTAATTTCCAAAAGTTTATTATCCCTCTCAGCCTCTAAAGAATCTAGTTTATCCAAAAGAGTTTTGGCTTCATTCTGTATGGTTTCAAGTTTGTCATTCAACTCTTTATTTGCATTTTCTTCTTCTTCAACTTCTTTGGTTAACTTATCAATTATAGCATTCTTAGAGTTAACCTCGCCCAACAAATTTTCTAACTCTTGATTCTTATTTGAGTGTTCTGTTTCCAGCTCTTTGAATTTTGTAGAAATAGATTCATGTGCACTATGCTTTTCAGATAAGTCCTTGCTCAAAACTTCAACTTTTTCATTTAATTCATTGACACTTACACCATGTGATTTTTTCAATTCGACTATTTCTAATTTCAATGCTTCTATTTCACTATTCAAAGAAAGTATAATATCTTCTTTCTGTTTAATGTCGGAATTAGAAGATTTCAAATCAGATTCCAAATCATTAATTTTTTCTTCATTTTCAGCTAATGTTGTTTTTAAACTTGTTAATGAGTTTTCCAAAGTAACCTTTTCATTTTCTAAAGCCTTGTTTTTTTCATTAGAATTTGATAAATCTAAAGAAATATTCTCTACTGTTGTTTTAGCTTCAGATAATTCAGCTTTCAAAGAATCCATAGCTTTAACAGCTGTTTTTTGCTCATTTAAGCTCTTTTCACTTTCTCTTAATTTGTATTCATAATCAGATATCTTGTCATCCATATCTTCCACCTTTCTTTTCAAAATTACAGATTCCTGAGCAAGAATGGCATTAGATTTGTTTTCAGTAGATATACTGTTCAATTGATCTTGTAAATCTTTAATAGTTTTTTGAAGTTTTGTTTCCGTTTCTTTAGCAGTGGTTGTTAACTGCTCAATTTTAACAGCATTTGAAGAATCACTTTCTTTTAAAGAGGTCATTTCTTTCTCTAAATTATCTTTTTCAACTTGTAGTGTATCAAATTCAGCCTTCAAATTATCATATGAAGTTTGATCTACTACTTTTTGAGATTCAAATTTTTTTAATGCCTCTTCTTTTTCACCTACTTTTTCTGTTAAACCATCTATCTCTTCTGACAATGTCAACAATAATTGATCTTCTTTGTCTTTAGCTGCCTTTTCTATAGTCTCAATAGCAATATCCTTTTCTTTTAAGCTTTGATTAACAGTATCTAGCTCTTCAGATATGGTTACAATCAGATCATCTTTCTCTTCAAGCTCTTTGTCCTTGTTTTTTACCATTTCATTAAACACTTCATCTTTCTCCTTCAATCTGCTTTGAAGTTTTGGGATCAAACCTTCATTGCTTTTGATTTTGTTTTGAGCATCTTGCAGTTTTTTCTCTAATGAAGCCTTCTCCTTTTCAAAACTATCAACTTGGCTTTCTAATGCTTGAATTTTGTTATTTAGAGCAGCCATGGCATCAGAATTAACCTTTTTTTCTTCGATTAAAGTGTTTACTTCTTTTTCTTTTGTCTTCAAAACTTTTTCATGATTATTGCTTTGTTTCTCAAGATTTTCTTCTAATAAGGCTTTTTCTTGTAGTAAATGTCTTAATTCTTTGTTCATCTTGTTAACACCTTCTTCAAATTCTGTTCTTGAAGAATCAGATTTTTTAAACTCAGAGTCTAACTTTTCAAATGCCTTAGTCTTGGCTTCTAAAGTCTTTTCTAATTCCTTAATTTTTTCTTGGTTTTTTAAAGTATTTTCAGTCAAAACTTCTTTATCTTTTTTCAACTTTTCAATGTCTTTATTTTTATTTTCCAAGTCTAGTTCAAGAGTTTGTTGCTTTTCAGAAACATCTTCAAAGCTTTGACTTAAATTTAATAGCTCTGTTGTAATCTTGTCAATCTCTTGACTTTTAGCAGTAATATCTTCACTCAAGTTTTTGATTTCAAGTTGTGTTTGTTCTTTATATGTAGAATACTCAACATTCAAATTAGACAAATTCTCATTCAAAATATTGTAATTTTCAAAGCTCAATTTTTCTTGAGGATCAATCATTGGATCCTGTTTTAAACTTAAAACAAACTGTGAATGATTTGAAATCAAAAAATCATAGAAATCGTAAACAAAGTAAAGATTAGGTAAACCTGATGACTTTTCAATGTAATTAAAAGTGTCATTATTATCACTGTCTTCACTGTTCAACAAATAATCAATTCTGGTAAAAGACTTTACTATGTTGTTTTCATACATTTTCTTTATGTTATTTTTATAGTTTTCAACAGAAGTGGTTTTTAAAATCAGCTTATGCAACTCTTGTCTTTCTATAGGAGAACTTTTTCTACTAAATTCATAAGCTGTACCTATTAACAAGTACAAAAATTCTTTCACAATAGTCATTTCAGATACTTGTAATTGTCTATCATTCAAATAGCTTAGAATTTGTTTTAAATTTAACTTGGACTTTAACAGTATGTCAGTATATTTAAAACTTTGAAAAATTGTGTATACTAAAAACTGCAAATAAAACAATATGACTCTTAAATTTTTGGAATTCTTGGAATTTAATTGAGTTAATAGCAATTCAAGAATTGTTTCAATGAAGTTTACATTATTGTTTTGATTTAATATCAAGTCCTTGTTTTCAGAATTCTCATTAAACAAAAAGATGATTATATCTAATATGAAATACAATTTGTAGGAATCCATTGAAAGATTGGAATCATAATCTAATAACCCAACAAAAATATTGGTATCACTATCAACCATATCTTCATATTCTTTTAATTGTTCAGTTATAAAGTGTTGTTGATTGGCAAAGTTTGAAGAAAAATAAGACTTTAATAAGTCAATACAAACCATTCTTAACTTCAGCGCATGTACAGAAGTAAGCTTTGTAGACCAACTTAATAACACTTTATAAGCCGGTAAAACAGTAGCTTGAGTATGGCCAGAAAAATTCGGATTGCTGGCACTTGTTGTATTTAAAGGATCAATAAGAGGGATATCAATTGATCCAAATTTCTCTTGAAGTACTGCATTTTTTTTTATTATTCTGGATACACAATCCAAAAATGCAATTCTGTAGTTCAGCAAAACACCAGGTTTGAAACTCAGTTGAAGTAATATCATACCAACATTAGAGTTGTTAAACAAATGGTTTTGGTTTTCAGCAGTAATATCAGTATCTTCTTCAACTAATGAATTTATTATAAGAATGATGTTACTCAACATTTCTAAGTCTTCTTGGGTATCTGAGTTAACAACCCATTGGAAGCTACTATTCAAATACTTCAATAAAACTTGAATTATGTTTTCTAAACAACTCTTGTCTTCAATAAAAATTCTTTGATTCATAGTGTTGTATTTAATCAAATTATTGATCAAAACAAAACAGTCATTTTTTACGATAGCATCTTCCTTGTCTTTCAAGATAATATCAAAGAGTTTACTAAAAATCCCTTCAAAGACAATCAAAGACTTCAAGTGTGTGGTATCATATCCTATCTTACTTTCATTATCAACTAATGAAATTAACAGCAATAATGTTTCATTTTTGATTTGAACATTTTCGTCATCCAGCAAATTTATTAAAGTGTTTAAACTTGTGGGAATTTGTATCAAGTCTTCAATAGCTAATTCAGGTCTGATACTAAAAACTGCTTCTAAAGTCAGTATACAATAAAACTTTAGGTAAAAATTTTGTTCTGTGTCTGAGTTTAATGTATCAATCAACAGCTGCAGGGAAAATTTCTTCATTTTCAAAAATTCATCAGTAATCCAAATGGAAAAATCATCGAAAATGTCATTAAAATCCTCATTTAAGACAATAGGAGATGGATATTTTCCATACTGTAGTCTTTTGTGATTTTTCTTTGATTGGTAAACCATCTTGAAATCTTTATTAATAGAAATGTTCGTTGTTCTTAATAGTAGATTCAATAAAGTTTCAAGAACCAATTGGATCATATCTGAAGATTCAGCGTCTTTTTTCAATGTATTCAATATTTGTTTGATACCATTTTCAATAATAAACTCTCTGTTTTCTCTGGAAAAAGATTTAAGCGATTGTATTGAAGCCTTTCTATCTGAAACTAAGTTTGAATTTTCCAGTCTGTCAATCAAAATAAGGATCGTGCTTTGCACAGCTTTGGTGTCAATCTCGTCGGATTTAATCAAAGAAGTCGTAGTATTCCCTATAATATTTTGAAATAACTCCATCTCTTCTACAAATAGTTCTTAGGTGTATTTGGGTTTCCTTCAGCAAAGTTTCTTATTTATGATCTGTATTTAATTTTTTTAAAAAAAGCTTAAGCGTAAACATAGTGAAACTTTTCATACTGGGTGAAAGAAATTTTAAAGCTAAGAAACGGACATATGGTTGAACAGATTACACGGGAACGAAGAACCAGTACTGAAAACACCTAAATTATAGTGCTTTGAAATGGAGTTCCATGATATGATTAATGAGGCTTTGGTTGAGTATGAAGAAGCAGAAGTCAACACAGGGTCATGTAAAAACGGAAGTGTTATTAATTCTAAAGAGACTCTAGATAAACTTACCTATATAATTCGAGACATTAATGTCTTTGATTATAATGGGAAGAGACGATATAGACTAAGCACGCTGATCACAATGATCACAAAGGCGTTTGGATTTAATGGATTTAGCATTGAAATCAATCAAATAGCATACAACAATGACACACTGCGATTTGAAACAATTGTAGACATAATTATAAGATCAGATGACTCCATTATCCAAGGAGTGTCTAAAACACAGAAAGATTTAAAGAAATCAATAACACACGCTATCAAGAACGCACTGGCACATGAAATTGAAAGAATATTCTTTAGCAATCCATAAATAATAAACAAAACAGCTCTTATATAACTAATAGTCTAATAATTCGAATTTGTTTTCAAATTCTGGTACCTTTGGAACAGGAATTTCATCGATTAAATAAATCTCACCAGTTTCTTCATTTACTCTTTGTCTATCGATTTCCTTGATACTGTAGATTTCTTTAACATTAGTCTTCAAAAATTCTAGTACATCCAGTAGGTTTCTTTGTAGTAATTGAGCTTGTTCAAGTCTTTCTCTTCTAATCAACATTTCGATCAAACTCTTCAAATCCGGCATAGTGGTTTTTAATCTATCCACCAATCTACCAACAGATTGTATTAAGTACTCTTCTTCGTAGATAGTACCCTTCTTACCCTTAGCCTTCTTTCTTTCTTCTCTTCTCTTGTTCTTTAAAGTCTTTCTGGAAACACCGGTTTTAGCAGTACCAGAGGTTTTACCAGTATATCTGGTAAAGAATGATTCTTTGGTTGAGGTTTCAGAAGCAACAATGGATATGTCGTCTCTTTGATCAACTAAAATATCATTGTCATAGAAGGCAAATGGATCTTGTTCCTTTTTCAGTCTTAACTCACGTAATCTATTTAATTGAGAATTCAATTGTTTATTGAAATCAGAAACCAATTCGGTTAGAGTACCATAGTTTTCAGACATTACTGGATCAACTAAGTTGACTATTTTCTCTTTGTCACCAGCACAATGGATCATGGCAATGTTGAATTTGTAACATTTGGCAAAGTTCTTGATAGCATTGTCCTTATCATTCAAGAACTCCAAGTATATTTCAGCAATAGAAGCATAATCATGATCGTAATCTAATGAGGAAATTAACTCATCAGCAACTTCTTCTAAAGTTTCAGGAGTGTGTAATCTAGTTAATTGTAAAGCTTTAGACCATTGTTTACCACTAATGTAACATGATTTAGCTAAGTCAAAGTCTTCAAGTAATTCGTATATCAACCCAGCTTCATTATAATTTTGTAATGAATTAGACAAGTAGGAAGCATAGAATTCGTAAATTTTAAATTGATCTGATTTTTCTCTTCTGGTCAATCTCAAAGCTAACTTGTACAACTGGTTTTGTTTCATATAGGTGATAAATCTCTCAGTGACCTTTTCATAAGAGTACAAGTGTTTCAAAGCACTTTCGTAATCTTTTAAATAATCATCAATGGTGAACTTCTTCAAGTTGCTGTCCATATCATTCAATTTAGTCAAAAATGGCAAGTATTCTCTAGGATCCATTTGTGATTTTTGAGCAACTTGTAAAGAGATCTTCAAATCATAAATAGATAAAGAAGTCTTGTAAAGCAAGTTGACATCAGATAAGAAACATAAGTAAGTTAACAAATCGTCTTGCTTTTCTTCATCAGCTTTCAAGTTGGAAATTAATTTCAAAGCATTACTCAAATCACCTTCTGGCTTTTGAACAGCATAAGCAGTAATGATATTTTGTAAGTGAGTTTCTTTCAAATCAGCTCCGTTATTGCTCAAAGCTTCAATTATTAATTTACAAACTTTGTTGACTTTACTTTTGGAAGCATCATAAAACTTAGTTTCAATGTATAATTGCATTTCAGTCTTAGGTTTTTCTTTTTCTATCCAGACATGTTTTTCATTCAAAGTTTCTTTATACTTTGTATTGTTTGTATCTTCATCAAGCAAGGCTGATAAAAACAAATCCAAATATTCACCATTCTTGACAGAGTTTCCAACCTGTTTAACAAATAACAAAACATTTTTTTCAAATAATTCAGGATCCAAATCGTAAAGAATATCTAATTGTACTCTGTGAACTCTACAAATTTCAATGGCTTGTAAATATTTCAAATCTTTAATCAAAGATCTAACTTGTCTTAAAACCATGATTCTTGGGTAGATGGTTTCTAAGTTACCTCTTGGAGCTTGTAATACAACCAAAGAAGATTCAGTGGAACAATTGACTAATAAAGATCCTCTTTCGATAGCTCTGCATCTTTCGTCATTTAACAACTCCAAGTTTTCAATAACTGGAAGCTGTTCCATGGTATTGTATTCCAAAGTTTCCCAATGCAAAAATTGTAATAAATTTTGAGCTGTGGTAAACATTACTAAGTCTTCAGACATTAAAAAGGAAGTAACAGCATTAGTAATTAATTTGTCATTTAAGAACAACTTACCATTACCTGTTATACCAACAGCTAAGTATTGTGTTTCTGTTTTATTTTCATCACTGTATTCATCGAAATATGTGGAAGACTTCTCTCTGTAAACAAAATTGTTACATAAAGCTGGGAATGTAGTTACTTCAGTGACTTCTAAAGTATCTAAATCATTCAATACTTTAACAGACCCTCTAATGGTTTCCCATGTAAACTTTTGGAAGTCAAATGATGGTTTAAACATAACAATCTTTTCGTATGTTTCTAATCTACATACTGGTAGACCATTTTTATCTATAAATACTAAGTATGACAGCCCGTCTACGTCTGAATCTACCAATATACCAATGACATCATCTTTAGCAAAACAAACTTGTCTTAAAAGATCGTTTGAAGAATCAAGATCTAGTTGGGATTTTTCAATTTCGGCAGTAATATCAAAATTGAATTTGTTATTGCTTTTGTCTAAAGAAGCAACGTATAATTTTTCATTGGTTAAACCTACTATCAAGTCATTCTTTTCAGATATGGCTATACCGTTGCAGTTTTCATCTAAGAAGATATCTCTGTAGTAGATAGGTGGAGGAACGTTGGCTTTAGTTAATGGAGTGATATTACCGATTTGACCATCTATAACTAAAGAAGAAGCTATATCATTAGGTTTGCAAATAGGACCAGTAATGTTATCAATGATGTATTGCTTGATTAGAATGTTGTTATCATTGGTTAAAATCATCATTTGATATTCTTTTTCTTGGTGCCATTGCAAGTTCTTGATACCTTCAGGAATGGAAATTTCTTGTTTCAAAAACCAATGGTAGTTCTTGGTGGTCCATAAATATATTTTATCATCACTGACAATAGCCAAAACCTCACTTGTGGAATTGAAACTTAATTGTTTAATGATTTCACTATTTACGTCTAATCTAGTATTGAACTCACCATGTCTTAAACCGTTCTTTTCAAAAAATATTAAATCCAAGGTTTTATCTTCTTCTAACTGCATTTGGCTCTTTCTTTGTATACCACAAATTAAATTACCTGAAGGTCTCCAGCATAAAGAACCTTCCATAAAATCAACTGGTTCAGAAACAGCTTCTAAAGCACCTTGTCTGTTAAATACTCTCAAAACACGTCTATCAACCAAAGTCTCTTCTTCGTCTTGGAAAGATTTACATAAAACATCTTTTTCGATTGTATTAACAACAAAGAATTCTGAGTCTCCTCTCCATGAAACTTCAACACTCATGTAGTTATCAAAGTCGGTTAACAAACCCTTATCAACCATGTATGGCATAGTAGGATCCTTTAACAAATCAACGTCACCATTTAAACCAACACCACCGACAGCCTTCAAGGCATCAGAAGACAAACCAGAGTTTTGTAAAGAATCCAGTAATTCTCTTTCTTGTTGTCTTTTACCTTTACCTCTGAATTGAGTGGTCTTGTTACCCCAACCAACATTAACATTTTTACTCTTCTTCAAATCATCTAATTCAAATGTGTATTCACTTAATATGTCGAAATCAGGAGTAAATAAGATCATTTTAAGTTGTTCGGATTCATTTGATATCTTTGTAATTAAAGATAGTTGCTCTTCATCAGGAGACCAACAAGCAGATAATATACCGGTATCAATGGAACCTACAATAGAAGTGTTGGATTCAACAACACTGTCGTCAATAACTGTATAATAAGTCTCCAAAATGTTACCATTGGATAAAATTGTTGTATATTTGTTAAAAATTTCTTGATTCTTGAAGGAGACCAAAGTAAAGTTGTCTGTTTCATCTAATAAAACATTAGAAATTGGAATAGATTCAACGACCAATAATTGGCCTGTTTTTTTGAATTGTCTGATGGTTAAGTCTTCATCAGATCTGGTTAATATAGAGATGGAATCGTTGATGACATCGTATTGAGAAGAAATAACATTTTCTCCTGGAACTAAACCTAAATCAGGAAGTTTAGCATTATGAAAGTTAAATAGATTCTTCATATTAATCCAATTAAATTGTATTTGGTCTCTTTTAAGACCATTTTCAAAATATTTCGAACCTTATATCAACTATCAAACAACCCAATTAATTTTAAATATTGAGATTTACTGAAATTCGAGACTTTCTGCATAGCTGAAAAAATAGTAAAAAAAAAAAAGAAAAGAAAAAAACAGCTGTGTCGGATATAACAGCTTTAGTCTAGATTAAAACGTGTTTTATTTATTTCTCCGAAAGATGAACAAAATATACATGAAAAAAAGGGCGGCTAATGAACAGATTTCCTAATTAGGAAATAGGTGTTTTTTTAAGGAAATATTCAAATGTTGTCGGAGATAAGAAATATACAAATCTACGGATTTAAACATCTCTAGGATTTCGTTCATTTCACTTTCTTTATCTCCGACTCTCTCATCCAAACCAAATCTTGGCGTTTACGCGTGTTTCAGAAAAAAAACAACACTGCAATACCAGAACGACTGCACCTCTGTTTTGCTAGTTGTTTACTAAGGCCCTTTTTTCCTACTAGTATTTGCCAAAAGAGCTATTGCCCAAATAGGCAACCAGTACCTACAGGAAATATAGGAGATTTATACTATGGATCCGATCATTATTAGAGGCCTATTGGACAGGCAATATGAAGTGCGTAAGAAAGCGGCTTTACAACTGGAAAAACAAATAAAGTTTATTTACTACGAAGAGCAAGGAATCAGTAGATTGAACAAGATTATCAATCAATTATGTGGAAATAAGAAGAAGTTTTTCTCAAATGAGAGCAAACAAGATGATGGAAACGACAATGTGGATGTTTCAGCTAATGAGGAGAATCATTCGAAGAAAGACGACAAAGATTTGGACACTAACAGTTCAAATAACAATATTTTATCGAATAATACAACAGAGGCAGCTGAAATTTACGACAATAACGACATATTCGAAGGTATTACAGATATTTCAACCATACGTATAGCTAAACTTATGGCATATGCCTCAATTATCATCTCATTAGGGCAAACCAACTCGGTTCAATTCATCAATAAAATAATACCAGCAATGTTGCCATTTTTTTACGACCCTAACGACTTGGTTAGATTTTACTCTTGTGAATCCTTGTACAACATAGCCAAAATTTTAAAAGGAGAAATTTTGATATACTTCAATGAAATATTTGATATTTTATGTTCTGTTACTGTTGACCCTATAAATAATGTAAGGGGTGCTGCAAGTATCTTAGATAGGTTGATAAAGGACATAGTTATTGAATTTGGCAGTGATTATTCAACATTGATCACTTTAGACGACGATATTTCTATGACTACCATAACACAAAATAGAAGAACCAACAGCAGCTCAAACAAGATACCAGACAACATTAGATATAAGGATATAACAGAACAGCACAATTTAAGTGGCAAAGACAACAATGATCAACCACATATCTTAGGGTTTGATTTTTATCAGCCCTCCAATTTGAAGTTGAAACAACCAGCAAACTCAACAATAAAGATGGAAAAGTTTGTTCCTTTGTTATTGGAAAGAATTTATAGCAATAATAACAATACAAAGGTTTTCTTAATGTCGTGGATTGAAGTTTTGAACAAATGTCCAAATTTGACTTTAGTCACTTATTTGCCATGGTTAATAAATGCAATTCTGCTATATCTAGATGATATCAGCGAAAGTAAAGAAATCACTGAAATAGCCACAACATTATTAGATGGAATGTTGAAAGAAGTCACCGAATTAGGTACAGTCAGAACAAAGCTGTGCAGTAATGAAAAAACAAGTGTGGTATCTAAGGACATCACTACCCAAAAGAATAATATTCTTTCAAATAACAATCAGTTGTCTGAAAAGTCAAACTCAAATTTTATGAAACCACATTTAGGCAAGAAAAATTATGCTATGAGTTCTACCAATAAAAGAATATCTTCAATAGATAGTGTGAGTTCTTCAAGTAGTAACAATAATGGTAGATACTCAAAAGTTCCTGGTGGAGCTATGACCATCAAGGATAGAAAGAAATCATTGATAATAAATAACATGAGTATTGAGGATATGGAAGAAGAACAAGAAGATGAAGTTGTTGAAGCCCAAGTTGAGAAAGATTTTCCACAAATCAATGAAAATGTTGCTGATGGTGAAGAATACATACCCAGACCATATTTGGACATTAAAAAATTAATTCACACTTTGATTAAATCATTGTCTAGCAGTAATTCTCAAATACAAAAAGTTGTGTTGCAATGGATAACCGAAATTGTTCAATATTGGCCAATAACTGATATTTTACTTACCAGAGTCATCAAGAAGAAAAACGACACTGATAGTTTTGAGCAAGCTGAGACTGATGGCAAATCAATTGAATCGAATGATAAGGATTTAGCTGATTTAATATCTTTGTTGTTGAGATTGGGTGATATTAATAATAAATCAACCCAACAAGGTACCAAGAAAAATGCTCCTTACGAAACTAACAACTTAAACACCAGCTTATCTGATAATATTGGATACATAGACAATATGGTAAAAAAGCCAATGGTTTCTAATTTATTGAAAAATAATGATTCTTCAAGTCTTAAGAATACAGGTACCAGCAGTGTTCTATCAAACAAAGACATTTTGGGATTAACTGTTGGGAATCTGATTGAAAATAAGATTATAAGTTTAGCTTACAGATTAAATTACAAATTATTGGAAATTTTGACTATATCTCAGCAAATCTTGTTACAAAGAGGAATGACTTTCAATATGCCTACAACTTCACTTATCAATAGTTTGGCTTTGACCTTCAAGGAAAGTTGCTATGAAAGCAGAATATTGATTTTAAACTGGTTGATTTTTGTTTATAAGTACTTCATAAACACAGAGAATTGTGAAATTTTTAACGATAATTGCTTTTTGATTTTGGTCAAGGCTATGTCTTTTGAAGAAGATAAAGACTTTTATCAACATGTTCAAAACAATTTATTTAACAATAACAAAATAGGAAGCACAAATAGTTCTATTTTAGGCAAAAACAGCTTCAGCTTATATGACAATTTACTGTTTGATGCCAATGAAAATGACAACGACTTGGACAAAGTCATTAAAAATATGGATCATTTGAATGTAAAGGGGAACGATGACAACAAGTATTTGAAATTGGTAAGTAAGAGTTTGACATTGTTAAAGATGATTAACTCCTTAGATCCTAATGATTCTTACTTTAACAAGTTTTTAAATATGTTATTAGACAATTGGCAATTACAGTTTTATGATAACTCGCCTGAGAGAAGAGAAACGATTTTTGTTACATTGTGTGTAACTATCGGCTATGAGAAGCTGTACAAAAACCTTTCTGTTTTATTGGATTCAAGATTTAAATCGAATTCTGATAATTACAAATTTATTACAGAAATAATCAATATGATGGCTAGAAAGATGATTGTTTCCAAAGAGTTTTATCCATTAAGAAAGAAGTTGAAAATGAATGATGATTGGACCTTTTTCACTATTCTTTTCAAATCTTGGTGTATACAACCTTCCGCTTTGATTTACTTATGTTTGATTTCTGAAAACTATGAATTAGGATACAATATAATATTGGGATTTGTTAACCTTGAAGAAATCTTGACAAAAAACTTGATGCAAATAGATATCTTGGTCCAGTTGCTTGAATCACAATCAATGACTCAAATAAGACTAGATTTGTTGGCTCCTGATAGACAATATTTGATCAAACTATTATATTCCATATTGATGTTGTTGCCACAGTCATCACCAGCTTTCAAACTTTTAAACCAAAGATTAGCCAGTGTTGAGCAATATAAGAATGTTGTTAGTAATAGTTTTTCTACAACCAGTAGTCCTATTGGAACAGCAAGATCTTCTTCTGTCAATTCAAACAAGAGTATGATGAACTCTAACAGTTTCCAATTTGTTGATCTAATAGACTATTATCACAGTATTTTAAACAATATATAAAATAAAAACACGCAGATTGAAATTTTTATCAAAACTATTGCAACAATTCGTCTCTGAAATGCTTTTGGAAGTTGGCTTGTTGGAAAGCTCTTCTATTGTTTTGCTTTTTGTGGTATCTTCTCTCTATTCTTTCGATTTGTTTAGCTAGAATTTCAGATTGTTTTGCAGAAACACCTGGGTAAATTTTATCATTTCTTTTATAATTTCCGATAGCTGCAGCAACCCTTTGCTGTCTTTGGGTTTTGATGTCTCTTTGTTCTTGTTGCAGTTTTCTTTCTTGATCAGATACTTTTTTAGGTGGTTTGTCTTCTTTGATCTCAAATCTAATACTTTTGATTTGATTTGGTGTTTGATTAGATCTATGATTTAGTTCTGCAGCTGTTGAAAAGTCATAGTAGTCTTTGAACAAAGCCTTTTGCTTAGGAGTTTCATATAGCATTCTTGAATGACCTTTCTTTTCCAAGTGATGCTTAATACCTGTTCCTTGATATTCACAAACCAAGCAATGTTCTTCACAGTTAATAATGTAGTCAATAAATGACAACAAACCTTCGAGATCGCTTAAGAATGATCTCTCTGGTATATAGAAACCATGTTTAGTGAACATATGTTTGATGTTTCTTTCGGAGTCTTTTGAAGTGTGGTAGCAGAAAACACAGTCATTGACAGTTAATTCATCCGGTTCTTCTTTTTCGTTGTCGGATTCTGAACTGATATCAGAATCACCATCTGTTGTTGGGTCTCTAGAAGTATATTCAGAAGCAGTGGTCATGTTAAAATCAGTCGTTTTATAAATTTCAGTTCCATCAGTATCAGAAATATCAATACCTGCATTCAATTTATTAACATTAAATGCAAGTTTTTCTTCAGGTTCAACTTCATACTCAACAGACATGTTGTCATGATCGTCTTCATCTTCTTCGCTGGATTCTTCATAGTCAGCTACATCACTAATTTCTTCAGCTTTGGATACTTCTTTAGTTCTATAAACTTCGTTGTCTTTCTTTTCATCTGTGCTGTACTCGTAGTCATCCAAAATGCCTGATTCTTTGATCTTGTTAAAACGTTCAATTTTTATTTGAAATTCTTCACTTGAAATAGGTAATAAACCTTCGAGTTTTCTCTTTAAATTGTATCTGTGCCAATCTGATTTCATATGAAATCTTTGGATGTCTGATGATGGAAATGTTAAAGCACAAGCATTGCAAGTGAAAGTTGTTCTGCTGTTGGCAGAAGCTCCTGTAGTAATTTGTTCCATAAAAGATCCGGACATTAATATATAGATAATTAGTATAAATACCAAGTTGGTTATTTTTTTTTTTCCAATTTAAAATTTTATATATAACTCTCTGTATATGATTAAATGTGAACACTCAAGTATCATTTATTCCCTTTTATTTTTTTTTCTATGCTTAATCCGTTGATTTCATGGGAGGGGATTTGATGAGGTCAGATTTATTAGGTAAATGCGGAGATAGCACATTAGCACGTGACTGTGCGGTAAACACCGTGCTACACGGTGAAACACGCACCTGCATTGACTGGTCATATGACTATACGCCATTAGGGATTAGACTGGTTAATGGTAGGGGTGTAAGATATTGTTATTGGTGTTTATTAGCGGTTATAAGTCTTTTCTGTCACTTTTGAGCATTCAAACAATCATTTAAGTCACACTTAGTGGAGAAAACAAACTTATCATATATATTATATAGTTGGAATCACTGTTTTCGTTATATGTATAAATGATGATTATATCACGGCTTTAAATGAATTCTAGTTGATTAGAAGCATTCGAGCAATGAATTTTTAACAAAATAATAACAATAAAAGGTTTAATCTAAATGAGACCAAGGTTTGGATAAATCTGGCCACATTCTCTTATATAAACTCATACCTATAACATCTTGAGCACTTAATTTAGTATCAAAAGTAGCTTTGAAATAACCGTGGGTACCCAAAGATTCTTTAATGAACCCGGATCTACCAGAGTTGGTGAATAATGGAATAGATTTAAACCATTCAACATCTTCACTGTTAAAGAACATGTATCTGATGGTAATAACATTTTTGTGGAATTTGAATGGAGAACCAGTCAAAACAATTCTCTTTGCTAGTACTCTTGTATGATCTGAAGATATAAATGAACCATGACCCAAAAATTCAATGTTAGTAACATCTGTATTACCACTTTTGAAGTTTTCCTTATCTAGTTTGAAAAATATAGCTGGAGATTGAGTAAAATCTACTGGTGCTATACAGGTAGCAACAGATAATGAGTCGTGATGTAAGAATCTATCAAATTTATGCACATTGTTAGGTGTAACAGAAGCTCCTGAGAATAGAGGTTGTATTTCGTATCTTCTCATACCATACTGCACAATCATATTTTCGCTGGATGGTATTGGAGCTTCGTATTCTTCCCATCTTTGTATAGAGAAATTGGCAACTGTTTGCTTATGTTCATGAGGTAGTAATGCAAATACAGGGATGATAGTAGCATTAGAAGTTTGAAGCTTTTGCATGAAGTCATTGGAATCTCTGTTGCCTAAATCTATGTAAATCCTGAAATAATCACCTTCCTTGACTGTAGTGGACTTTTTGAAATCTTTAATGATTTTCTTTCTAGTGTTCTTAAAGTTTTGTATTCTTAAAATATTGAACCATTCATCTGGACATTCATCATCAAATTCATCAATGTCCCAAGAACAGTTGTATAAGTTCTTTAAACCTCTGTATTTGTTCAAGACTTCTCTGGCCTTTTCTCTAGGGTGCAATTCAACTTCATCAGGGAATTCTCTATCTTCCTTTTCTAAGTTTCTGTATTCCAACAATTGTCTTTCTTCTTCTTCTTCAGAGAAATCAATAAATTCTTCATCGTCTTCGTGTTCTTCATAATCGTAATCTTTACCTTCTTTAGTGTTGTATAAATCATCTTCATCATCCATCAATTTGTCGTTGTTATCTTTTTCATCTTCAAACTCAGAAGCACTTTCTTCATCTTCGTCGATAACGTCATCCAAGTACCATCTGGCTTGGTAACTAGAAGTACCTTTAGGCATTCTTACTTCAGGCTTATTGTCTTGCATACCATCTGTATTTGGCAAGAATCCACCGTCATCAAATCTGGCATTTGTTAGGTTTTCATATTCAAATTTGTTGTTTTCATCTTCATTAAGGTCTAAATCTTCGTCGCCTTCTTCATTGAATTCATTCAAATCTTCTCTGTTTTCAGTGTAAGTGAATTCATCCTTAACTTCTCTGTGATGATGAGCGTCTAATACCTCAAGTCTGTTGATTTGGAAGTCACCATGACCTGGAATATGAACCAAACCATCAGCATTGAAACCAGAGCCTCTACAATGACCTTGTAAAATTAATTGATTGGAAGGTTGGTCTAATTGCATGTTGCTCATATCATCAACAACTAAATAACCTCTATTATCTCTCCAAGAAATCTTGTTTGGTAATCTTTCACAAATAGATCTTAAGCAATGTGTTGATTCATTGGACTTTTCGAGATTGTAAATCTGCTTTTCATTAGGGAAAAAATGCTTGAAATAAGATTCCAAAGATTGTTTAATATCCAATTGGAACTTTTCCTTCATGTTAATGGCAGACAAATTAGAGATGACACCTAAATAACTGGAAATACCTTGTAGTTCTATACTTC
>ERZ794946.263-NODE-263-length-23107-cov-4.741628_pt1 | contig 23107 bp, 39 predicted proteins | sample MGYA00433072_ERZ794946 | MGnify/ENA primary metagenome ERZ794946 (study PRJEB30137, sample SAMN04331413) | food metagenome | isolation source: Y3 must sample point D1 replicate A | place: Australia: South Australia | collected 2014 ...
TACTTATTACCCCTTATCCCCTAATAAATATTAATAATAATAGTATAGTATAATATATATATATACATAATAGTAAAAAGAGCGAGAATAGGCGAAAGTGACGGCATTCGGGGTAAGGTGCCGTAACACTGTGAATTTAAAAGGAAAATCACCACCCCGAATAGCGGGGAGTATTTGGGGTGTTTACCCAGTGCTTCGATTGGTTTTGATTTATTAACCTGAAAAAACTGGTTTGACTCATGAGTCAAGACACATTATGATTGACATATCGAAACTAACAGAGGTTGAACTGTTGTGAAAAAACCACTCATTGTTTCTTTCTCATTCGGAAAGACATCGGCATTTATGGCTCACTGGCTGAAAGAGAATTACAGTCATGAGTACGAATTCACTTTTTTGTTTGCCAACACGGGGAGGGAGCACGAAAAGACATTGGAGTTCGGCCATAAGTGCGATCAGTATTTCGGGCTGAATGTAATATGGCTTGAGGCTGTAATAAATCCCATGAAGGGGATCGGTCCACGTCACAAGATTGTTACCTATGAGACAGCCAGTAGGAACGGCGAACCATTCGAAGCCGGAATAGCAAAAGAGGGTATTCCAAACACATCTCGGGCGTGGTGTACTGACCGGTTAAAAACTCAGGTCATGCGCTCGTGGATGCGTGAGAATGGACATCTTAAACGCGGCTACTGTACACCGACTGCAATAGGCATGCGCGCCGACGAACCAAAAAGATGTAACCCGGACGCGCCGGTGGTGAAGAGATATAACCTTGTTTACCCTCTGGCACACTGGGCAGAGTTTGACAAACAGGACGTCAATGATTTCTGGGAAGGAATGCCGTTCAATCTGGAAATACCGGAACATTACGGTAACTGTCTTACATGCTTCAAGAAGTCAGATAAAAAACTTTTCCTTGTGGCTAAAGAGCATTCTGACTGGTTCGCGTGGAACAGCAAGATGGAGAATCTGCACGGTAACGTTAATGCTGTTCCTGGAAAACCTAACGTATTCTTCCGCCGCCAGAGAAACGCTGCGCATATTGTAGGTGAAGCAACAGAAATACCTGTTGAGAATTTAATTTATATGACTCATACAGACGCAGATTCATCAGGTGGTTGTGGTGAGTCATGCGAGCCGTTTTCTAACGTTGAGGAAAATTGAAATGAAAGATGCCACAGTGGTATTAATCGCACAATTGCCGTCAATTATTTGTGCATCAGGATCAGTGTTGCTGGCGGCACAGGGTTCATCAGCCTGGGGTTGGTTCCTGTTCGCAGCGTTTTTAATGATTTGTAGCAGGATTAAAACATCATGACAGACATTATCATTATGGACCTGGACGGTGTACTGTGTGACAACTCGCACCGGGCGCACCTGGTGCCACCAGCCGACCAGCAGCATCGTAACGAAGCATGGCGACCGTTCGTGGAACAATGTGTGAATGATAAGCCGATCGCTGCGGGTGTTGCACTGTATGAGTCACTTATCAGAAAATATCCCGTTATCATTGTCACATCTCGTCAGGAGATTTTTTCCGGAAAGTCACGAGATTGGCTGGAATGTAATGTAAATGTATGGGGGTATCCTTCGCCTGATGTAATTTTCCGAAGTGCTACGGATCACTCGACCCCGGCGGAATACAAACGGAATACCTTAAAAATGCTGCGCGGGAAAGGTTTCAACATTTTGTTCGCGGTTGACGACGACCCGGCGATTATTGACATGTATAATGCTGAAGGTGTTGCAACTTTTCAGCCATCAACAAGGTGTTCATCATGCAAGTAAAAAAGACAGTAACGCTTCACGGTAAAGTGATCAGCGAAACCGTTTATAATACAATAGTCGGTCCCGGCCAGACTGTGAAACTTATCGGTACTGACACGTATCTTCCGAACGCATCAATCGGCTCATCATTCACCACAGCACCCGGAAAGGTTATCACATGGACAAAACAGTAAAAATTAAGCTGGACCACGAAAAAGCGCGTTTACCCGCGTACATGTCGCCTGGCGCGGCATGTTTCGACCTGTTCGCAGCGTCCGAACCTAAATATGACGAGTATGGGAATGCACTGATTAACACGGGGCTGATCTTTGAATTACCCGCCGGTACCGGTATGCGGATTTATTCACGCAGCGGTCAGGGGTTCAGACACAACGTGTCACTGGTGAATAGTGTGGGAGTGATTGACAGCGACTATCGCGGGCACGTCATGGTTAAGCTAAAGGCAGATACAGTGGCAGGGCAACGCTATCTTGACAGCATTCAGCCGGGCGATTCGATCGCACAGGCGGAAATCTTTAAAATTGAGCAGTACAACTTTAAAGTCAGTCACACTTTGTCATATACGGAGCGGGGTGATAAAGGGTTCGGAAGTACTGACATTACAGGTGGTGTAAAATGAAAGCAGTCATGATGATAGTAAGTCTGTATGATGTGAACGGGAACGTCCCTACATTCATGAAAGAAAATAAAGTGAAATATGGGTTAGCTGTACCGCAAAGCATTGCAGATTGTTGGCAGTTCTACATGTGCGAGTATGATGAAAAATCTTTACCAGATTTCGTTGATGTGATAAACGACATCGACCCTCATAAATCTGTTGGTTACGGTTTAAGTCAGGAAGATGCCGATAAAATAGCACAGTGGATGAAGACGGAATTATAGTCTGAAAACAATGACCCCGCCGAAGCGGGGTTTTTTTTTATTTACGACGCAGAAGCCATTTGACCCGCATCAATCTGTGCAGCAATGACTGCGTTCAGCGCAGTTGCCAGCGCCGCAGCGTCAGCGTCAGCCGCAACAGCCGCAACGTTGGTTGCCTGTTTGACAGCACCGGCCGCCGCAGTGTTTGCGTTTGATACGCTGATGGTACCGTCATCTGCAAACGCCACGTTACTACCGCCTTTAACGAGACCTACGGTTGTAGCAGATCCGACACCAACACTGATTTCACCGCCTGCGGTAATGCCAATGTTCGCACCAATGCTCACCCCGCCCAGGGAGTCACCCGTGGCCGCCGGTAAGGTGTAGGAGCTACCCGAGCTTTCCGTGGTGATTTTACCCATCACCTGAAACAGAGCGGTACCACGTGCAACAGGTTCGCCCACGGGTTGTACATCTGCAGCCAGAACAGCCTGCACATTCGTTACCAGTTCGTCAGGAGTTGCGCCGGCGACTACCTGATACCCCATGACCGTACCAACATCCGCGGTACCGGTACCCAGGAACTGAATCAGGACGGTGCCGCGCTGTACTGGCGTACCGACCGGGGCCAGTCCGGACTTATCGACAGCAGACGTCAGACCTGCAGCATCAACGCCGCTGATGTATGAGTAGGTGGTTAAAGCCATGATTTACCCTCTTTGTTAAACAGCTCTTGCGCCCATTCCGGCGCGTTTGCGTAACCGGAAAAACTGCTGACCAAATACAGACCAGGTCAGCCAGTCGTTCCCGACTTCCATAATTGACGGTACACGATAGGAAAGACTTTCGTCACCGACTGATTTACTCGCCACGTTCAGACGCGCTTCACCGTTCAGTGCGCCAGTGATCCCGTTCTGATAGTTGGAATACAGCCACGCTGCAGCGTAGTAGAACATGCCTTTGCGTTTGAAATTGTGACAGTCGTCCTGATAGGCACCCCACCCCCGTCCGCCGGTTTCGGCATCACCTTCACATAAAGCGTACTGCACCAGGCTGTCGGGGTATTTTGTGGTGTCACTGAAATATGAACCGCCGAGATCCCACGTGCGGAACGATTGAATGACATCAGCGGTAATATCCATGGTTACTCCTGGAGGTCGTGAATTGCGATCAGTTCACGAAGTTTTTCAGCTTTATTTTTACCGTTGTAACGGATGCCTTTTTCTTTGCATTCTGCCCGGAGTGCCTGCAGTTCTTCCTGTTCGGATTTTTCAGCAGCAACGCCGGCACCAGCGATCAGGATACCGTTATCAATAAGACACTGAACAAATGGTTCTTTGAGTACATCTTCATGCACTGTCACCCACTTACTGACTTCACCGCCGGGAATAATCTGGTATTGTCCGTGCTTTTTCGTGTTGATGATGATCAGGCGTGCGCAGGTGGGAGAGCATTTTAATTTAGCCATGATTTACCCTTATTCAATCCCGAAAAGAAGTGGCGGGCAGCGTGTCGGGTTCATGTTTTCGGGTGCGACCCTATCCCGCCGGTTTACTAAAATAAATTTGACTCATGAGTCAAACAGTATTAAAGTGATTAAATCTTAACACAGGAGACTATCAAATGGCACGTCTTACAGCATCAATTCGTAATGCGATCATCAACAACGCAGTCGCAAACAAACAATTCAAAGAGCGGGAAGAAGCTATTTTCGCAGAACGGGCACAGTTGGCCGAAGATGTCCGGGTCGCTTCACTCAAGTCTGCGGGTCTGACTGACGAAAAAGTGGAGGAGCAGATTAAAAGCGCACTTCGATTAAGAAAATCTTTGAGAGATGTGTGTGATGTCAACGTTTACAGTGCTAAATGCTCCCACATTAGGGTTAACCTTGCTGGACAACAGCGAAGATTTGATTTTAACGGAGACGTTTACAACATTTTTGGGATTTTTGGTACTCCTGATGCAGTTCTGAAAATTGGTAAGGACGACGTATCACTTGACCGCGAGTATTGCGAACAGTTGGATGAAATCAACAATCGCCACAAGAAACTACGTGAAGAACATGAAGTGCTAATTGCGACACTTACCGCAACCCTGAAAAAGTTCACCACAGTTGAGAAACTCGTTGCGTCCTGGCCCGAGGCTGAACAACTGTTACCTGCCGCTGAAGTTGTGGTGACCGGGACAGATGTTGCACTGTCTGTTGATACTCTGAATGCGATTTGCGGGTTACCGAAATAAAAAAAACCCCGCCGAAGCGGGGTGATTCATTATGCAGCGATTGCCGGTGCGTCGGCATACACGGCGGACAGAGGGTAACGGAACTCAGTACCACCGGTCTTGTACTCACAAGGCACGTCCAGGCGTAAACCTTTTGCCTGTGGAGGCAGTGAACGCCACGGTAATGGCTGACGCAGAGTGAGGTTATCGGCATTTTTCTCATATGCCATAACACGCGGGCCGCCGTCGGTACCGGCATCTTCCAGCCACAGGCACGCACGGATGTCGACGTCGCGACCGGTTGCAGCACGGGTGGTGTTGTTCTGGCGGAAAAACTCCAGCACGGTGATGTTCTGGTACTCACTCATTTTCATATTTGCCGCTTTCGCGAAAATAGAAGGAGGAAGTAGCAGAGTGTTCGCCGTGTGAATGGTTTTACTCTGTGTCCAGACCTGAGTCATGATACCGTTCAGAAGGTCATACAGATCCTGGCCAGTAGCAGTCGACCAGTCAACGGTCAGGTTGCTCAGCGGCACATTGGCGTTGTTGAACAGACCGCCCATGTTGCGGGTGCTGTCACCGAAGAACGCAACCTGCTGACAATGCTGTTCGGCACCGCGGTAAGATATACGAGCCTTAGTGGTATCCAGAGGAATACGCATCGCCATAGCTTTACGCAGTTCGTCCAGACTGTAACCGTACGAGTTACCTGCATAACCGACCGGGATGGTCGAGATCGATGTGGTGATGTCGGACTGCGGCAAATCCATACCATTCGCAGCGATGAATTTACCCATCGTTACGGCGTTGTATGAAATATACTGCACACTGTCTACCCACTCCGGATCGGACGTGTCAACCGGGATAAGGTCACGGTAAATAATGTCCGGGTATTGAACCTGGTAAACCTGCGCCTGCAGACCGGCAAGCTGACTGATGTAAAACGCAATACCGTCATCCGCGGTGCGCATGGAATGAACCATGTCAGCATCGTACTGGAACGGATTACCCATTGCGTCATTGATGGTTACAATGTGCATTTATTAGCCCCCATTGACTAATGAAATTTTAGACAGTGAACCGGCAGTTCCGGTAGACACCCATTTAGCGTTAGGGATCAGCACAGTGGTACCGTCCGCACCTGCTACGTTGCTCAGCGCGTTGGTCGCCAGGACAACATACACAGGGTCATCTTTCGCAACTGCAACGGAAGCCGTGGCGTAAACAACGCCCACAGTGACGATAGCGCCATCACGTCCGGTCGGTACGCCGATACCGGCAGCCTGTTCCGCGTCAGTGTATGCACGGTTGAGTTCACGCATGGTGATACCCATGAACTGATTAGCGGTCAGACCGGTTGCGCCGGGTTTCATGCCTACATCGCCATCGGAGAACACCGGGCTACCGTATGCAATCATCTTACCGGTTGCGTTGACTTTGGAAATGATGTTGGACACTTCCATATTCACCAGCATTCCCGGGTACGCTTCACCCATGTAATTCTGATATGAAGTCTGTACAGGCATTATTTACTACCCCCTTTCCAGGCGTTTGAGCGTTCCGCTTTGACACGTGCGATCAGCTGGTCTGATGTTTCAACCGGTTTAGCAGCTGCGTCGCCTGCCAGTCTGGTCATTTGAATGCGGAAAGCAGGATCCTCTGCGGGTTCTTCCAGTGCCATGTCAAAAGCGGCCTGCACATATGCGGCGTCTTTATCAGCCCACTGAATTTTTGGACGAACAACAGTGAGAGCGGCGCGCTGAATTTCCAGCGTGTCCAGACTGTCAGATGTGAATTTTTCACCGGCAATTTTACGGGCATCTGCAGTCGCTTTCGCGATTTTGGAGACACGTTCTGCAATGGCGGTATCAGAGGTCTGTTCTTTCAGAGCGGTGATCTGCTCGTTCTGCGAATCGACCTTAGCTTTCAACGCTTCTGTGATTGCTTCAGCGTCGACCGCACGTTTAGTTGCACGGTCGTACGCGTCAGCCACCAGAGACGCGTTTTCAGGGTTAGCGGCATCAATTTCGCGTCCTGAATCGGTGGTGATCATAACTGGCATGGTTTGCCCTCTTTGATGGTCGTAAATACGGGCTAAGCCTCCGGCCCGCGCACGGTCTACTATGGCAACGTGATTAACACGCATGTCACGTTGAACGAACTCGTAATCCGCACCTTCCGGTACGTTGTCGTCGTACATGGAACTGTACCCGACTGACACTTCCGCTTTACCGTCCTGAATCGCACGGATGGCGGCGTTATCTTTCACCACAAGGTTACATTCAATCCAGTCACCATCACGGCGGCCGGCACCTTTCACGGTTCCGCGGCTGTACTGCTGATAGTTTTTGGAGCTGACAAATTCTGGGGGGTGGTCAAGAGTAACATCTGTACCGTCGAATGATTGCAGGTACGCATCGTCGAACACACTGTCTTCAGGGCGCATTACTTTCACAATGCGGTTCGGGTCACCAGGTAAACCCAGTTCCCGCGCTAAATATTCCTGAATACCGGTGCGTGCGACTTTTGCGGGGACGTGCATAAAACCTTCATCGCTCATGCGTCGATGCGTGATTTTGTAAGACTGTCTGTCGTTAACGATCAGCTGTAACACGGTGATTCCTCGCAGTTGTTGCGTAAATAGTACGAAGCCGGTCGCACGGTGTCAAACAAATACTGTTTGACTCATGAGTCAAAGACTGTTACGGTGTGCTGAACGAACAACACAAACAGGCGGTGAAATGATGAATATTTTTGAGTTTATGAAAACGATCCGAATTGAAAACACTGACGCACAGGTGGTGATTCTTAATAACAATCCTGACAACTTGTGCGTCAACTGGCTTTTTGAGTGCCCCGAACATCCAACATGCACACATGGCCGGGTTTCACGGATTGTAGGCGAAATGGGTGTTGAACAAATACGTTTGATGGTCGATGACGTGAAACACATTATCGAGGAATACCGTAATGCTAAGCACGATCAGTAGTTACATTCATGTGCGGGGACCGGATAGCGCCCCGGTGATTATCGATGCGTACTTCCGGACCGGGCGTATCAACCGCGAAACCCGTGACTGGCTGTACGACGTGTGGGGCGTGAAATGATGGGTACAATACTGTTGGAATTCCTTGAAGGAGTACTTTTGTCGGCCGCTGTCGCTTTAGTTGTGATGCTGATTCTTTGCATCATGGACATGATCTGGGAATAATTCTTTTAAGCTGGAGATAAGTAATGTCAGAAAAGATAATTACCGTGGCAGATATATCACGTTGGGTCGAAGAAGGTTACACACTGTGGCATGGAGGCGACCAACCTGTTCCGGACGGTATGCTGGTTGACGTTGTGTTTCGTGACGGACGCCAGTGCCAAAACTTACCCGCGGGAGAAATTAACCGTGATGGACGTAGTGCACAACGATGGTATCACTTTGCCACTCCTCTGATTGACGATATCATTGCATACCGTCTCGCAGAAGCACCCGTAACAGGTGTTAAGCACGATTCGGATAAACCACGCTTCAGCCTGTTACCGTTAAAGCAGATGTGGGACATTGTCGCAGTGCTTGAGTTTGGTGCAAAAAAATACGCCCCGGGCAACTGGCAAAAAGTTCCGGACGCTGAAAACCGTTACTTTGATGCAGCCATGCGTCACCTGTGTGCGTGGCGTTCCGGTGAGAAGCGCGACCCTGAAACAAATTTACCGCACCTGGCACACGCCGCGTGCTGCTTACTTTTCCTGATGTGGGGAGACGACCAGAAATGAAACTGATTGACCTGATTGTGAAACACGTGCCGCGTGAACAGATTCCCATCCGTGCAAATTATTTTGTTCAGGACCAGGGTGAATACCATGAAACATGGGGATTCGTAAAAGAGCCGTATTTCAGGGAGGAAGATGACTGGAATTCTGAGTATGGGGCGACGTTCGAATTAAAAGGTGTCCCCGTCGCCGAAGATGCCGGAACCACTGTCATCACACGTGATGAACTGATGTACGCATACGATATGGCAGAAATAACAAAAGTCCACTTTGACACGGTTGCTCAACGTGAACAGATCCTGTGTATTTTCCCGGTCGGGGGTAGTCCTGATATTAGTATCGACGTGTCACAGGATTCGGAGGTGTCAGTTGAAAACGAATGGCTCACTGTTCGACATGCCGGACAACTGGTAGGTATGTTCCGGATGGAAAATATTGCAGCATGGCTGATTAAGGCGGTGGAGAAATGAAATCTGAAACTATCACACTACCTCGTGAACTCACGGACAACATGGCGGAAGCGATCGCGTTTGAAGCTAATTGCTGCGGTGGCATCGCGTCCGACATCTGGGAAGCACTGATTGCGGCTGCACCTATCAATGACGGCTGGGTCGCATGTTCCGACCGGTTACCGGAAGACGGTTTACCGGTGTGGGTTAATTCAGAACATGGTGTGACGACTGGTCACTGGTGTGAAAGAGCTTATGAACAATATTTTATTGTGCGGACAGAAACTGACCCAGGTTTAATTGCTCGCCACCCTACACACTGGCATCCGTTGCCATCACCACCACCAATGAAAAAGGATCCTGAATAATGAGCAAAACACTCACAGTTGTAATGACTAACGGTGATAAACTCACCTACACCGACGGCACTGTTAATTTTGATGATTCATTGGTGCAGGTGTGTGACAGTACCGGTGCGGTCGTGGCGATCATCAACTTTGACCAGTTCGCCTACTTCACCTCGACCGACGCGTCCGCTTAACCATTGATTCCGGTACCGGAACGGCTGTACAGCGGCAATTGATTGGCGATCCCGGGTAAATCGGGACGCCTTTTTCATCTTTCGGCAACTGGTCCCACCGATACACCCCTTTACCGAATCCCACATCTGCGTTGGCAATGACCCGGTGCGTGTGACGAACCCTCTGGTCGTGACTGTCCAGCCAGCGGAAGTATTTGATACCTGACGACTCCTGCCGCAGCCGGTTAACCTCTCCCTGTATTTTACTGTGCTGGTCACGTGCAATTAGTTTCGCACGACGCTCGGACACTCCGAACTGTTCCACCAGTTGTGACTCGATGTGTGAAGGGCGCATACCCTGACGCATGTTGCCAATGACAATGTTGGACACCTGGTCCAGATATTTCTGCGGGATGGACTGAATCAGTTTGGCGTTCTGCTGCGCGGCGGCCGTCATGTAATTACTGATGCGATCGTTGCCGGCGTACAGGTTTACAGACACGTCCTGGCGTTTGTCTGCATCGGTGATGGCGGCTGAAACGAACTGGTTGGCGATCGCCTGCGCCTGCTGCTGGCGTGCCGGACTGTTCCAGCGTTCCACAATGCGACTGAGCACATTGGTCACCACATCGGCCCAGCCGTCACAGGTGCGCTGCATGGAGTCTGTCGTGGTGCCGCCCGGTTGTCGGGTGTATTCCTTCGCGTACATTTTTACAACCGGCATGACGTCGGACTGGATTTCCTGGCGGATCTCGCGGTTCAGCTTTCGCATTTGTTTCAGATAGTCGAGCTGTGTTTTATTCATAAATTGTTTGACTCATGAGTCAGGACGGGTTATCTTCTAATCACTTTAACACAGGAGACAGTAAACAATGAAACTGATTGAACTTATCATCAAACACGTGCCGCGTGACAAGATTCACCCGGACGCGAAATTCTTTGCACAGGACGATGGTGAGTACCACGAAACTTGGGGTTTCTCAGAGAAACCTTATCTTAGAATGGGAGGTGACTGGAACTCTGACGAAGGTATAGAGTTCGAATTGAGAAATATTCCTGTCGCAGAAGACGCATGCGATACTGTCGTCACCCGTGAACAACTGGAATTCCTGTGGAACCTGCAGGACCAGGGTTATACGTTGGTGTTTGGTGCGAATCCTTTCACAAGCCCAACTGATGCTCTTGTTGAAATCGTTCCTTTCAATTTTTTTGGACAATCTCAGACCCTTCGCACACTTAATGTTGTGTGGAAAAATGTTATAGCTTATCGCCCCGCTCACAGGCTCTCTATCAAAAACGAATCGCGATCACGCGTTGAATATCATGAGCTTGACCACGCAGACACCATTGTTGCTGCAGCGATTGAAAAACGTCTCTCACTGGATGGTGATACCAAATGGCCCGTTGATTCTGATAAAATATGCGTCAACCTGAAAACTGGTTACCTATCTGCAAACGGTGACGACCTTGTGATCATCACCCGAAAAATGTGGGACGATTATATCAGCCGCAAAATCCGGGTGGGTGATAAGGTTAAGACACAATCAGGGGCCGTTGTCACTGTTCTTCACATCGGTGAGAAAAATGCGTTTGTACGATACAATAACGGTGCGGAACTGGCTGTATCGTTAAACAGACTCACTCGCGTTTCAGAATAATTTCAATGATGCGGGACATTAAGTTCCGCTGATTATTCTGCGCTTTAAAATCCTGCACCAGTAGCCAGATCATCACTGATGCAAACGAGTACATGTATAACAGCTTACCCATGCGCCAGCACCACACGTGACCCGATAACGGAACGTTCGTACTCGTCATGGGTGAGCCATCCGGACCGGTCTGACTTGATGTAACATTCAAACCAGACGTACTTTGTGTCGATGCCCCGGGCTTTACCGTAGTAATGACAATCTGTCACTCCCAGAGGATAAGTCACCATCGTACACAGTAACGCCAACACCAGCGGCACCATAAAGCCTTTGCAGATCGTCAGGATAACTGCGACAGTTTTGGTCTTCATTGTGCAATCTCCAGCGCCGCAACAGCCTGTTCCGCAGTCATACCGTCTTTCACGTACTGATTAAATTTTACCATGTAGTCCAGATTCTCCTGTTGCATTTTTTCTTGTTCCGGTAAATCTTCACCCACTTCGCTGTTGTCTTCCAGTGACTCAATGTAACCGTCCTCAAACTGGTACGTCTCATTCGCTTCCAGGTTACGTGCAATCTGTGCCTGCGTGATGACACCCTGCTGCAGATACGTGATGTCACGCTGAGCCGTCGCTGCGCCAGCCTGTGCCGCCTGTAACGGGTCGGACGTGGATAACGGGTTCCACACATAATTGAAGTCATCCGGGAAGTATCCCAGTGCCGAACGGACCAGCACTTCATCCAGCGTGCGCATACCCGGATCCAGTTGCACCAGCTGTTTCGAGCGAATCGAGTTGTAATAATTTTTCAGGTCACCTTCACCGGTGTTATTCAGTCCCTGGGCGGACATACCGAACAGACGTGTCACGGGGATGTCGGCCGCACCGCTGATCCAGGTCATCATCACTTTCAGCACGTCGGCCACGCCGCCCAGGTTCAGCGTCATGCGCTCCAGTGTTTCTTCACCGTCCAGCAAAGCCAGTTTAACGAGTGATTTCATCTGCCCGAACAGCGCGTAACGGTCGGTGATTAAGTCGTCCTGGTCACTGGCAAGTTCTTCGTTCAGGCCTGCACGCTTAATGACGTCAATGTTCGCCTCCTGCATCAGTTCGGCGATCCCGTCTTTCGACGCAACGGTGTCCATGATGTCCGCCAGACACTTACGCAGCTCTGAATCACCCCATCCCTGTGTGACGGCCATTTGCCGGCGTGGCAGACGGGCACCGTTGAAACGCGCGAAATGCGACCAGTGGATTTCCTGACCGTTGGCGGTGCTGATGGTGTAATACTCAGGCAGCAGGTAATTCGGTGCGAGTACGTTCCAGGTGTTCAGCGTCATTGCCTGCATATCGAAACGGTCGAACGGGATGACACGCTGCAGGCCGCCTTTACGGATGCGGTTAACGTCCAGCGGCTGCGTCAGGTCCTGACCGGTAATCATGAGCACACCTGCACCGCCGTACAGTCTGGCCCACGACAGAGCCTCCTGGACCTGCATCGGCACCATCAGGCGGTCTTCTTCCCGGCGGATATCGTCTGCACCGTCCGTTTTGATGGTACGCCACTCACGACACGCATCTTCTGCGGGAATGTCCACGATTTGACGCGCCAGCCAGTTCGACTGATACGCTGCGTCAAGTTGGGGCCAGTTAGTGAATTGCTCATACTCGAACGTGTTGTGCGCCCGTTTGCTGCGCTGCGTACCCAGACCGGAAACAACGTTGACCAGTCCGTCGGTATGTAAATTCGGTTTCTTAGTTTTCCGGGCCATTATTTGTTGCTCCGTGAGAACTGGTAAAGGGCTAAATAGTGCAACGCCAGGAACATCGCGGCGAATGTGTTGATACCCGAATCGCCTGCAGAATTGCAGTGGTGAATCACCGTTAAAATATTACACGCACACAGGAGAAGTGAGCAAGTCAGGAAAAGGTTAGCTAAATACGGTTCACGGTAATCAGGGTTGACGTAATACAGGCCACCATGGTCAAGGATGAAATTTTTCATTTTTTCACGGTCTGGTTCACGGTTGGTCAATCTGGCAAATGTTGCACAGCCGTACACGTAGGGTTTCACCCACCAGCGCTTGTGAATCGTCAGTTGCATCTGCATCAGTAACCTCGCATGTTCAGTACCACCAGCACAACAGCGACGGCCAGAAACGCCAGCGCAACGTAGGAACGGGTGAAGCCTTTGTAAAACAGCGCGTCAAGCCCGAGCAACAGGGACGCAATCATCAGAATGTATGCAGAATCAATCAAAGAATGTCCCTCAAAGACGGTTTATTGTTGTGCAACATCTGGCTGATTGCGTCACACATCGGGTCAATCTGGTCGTCGTGGTCATGCGTGTCATCGGCGGTGAAACCTTCACATTCGCGGATAAAGTCGCTGACCCACGGTGCATCATGTGGGATTCTAACATAACCGGATTCAATGTACCCCTGTACGTCCATCACACGGGTTAATTTATTGGCGGCCGGACCGCGGGGGATCTCCCGCACAGGTATAACCGGTTGTACCTTGCGTCGAATCTTCTGAATCAGTTCCGTACCGGATGATTTGTCCTCGACCGCCATGTAGCGCAACCGTCCGTTCGGATCGCGTTTATGCTTCGCCCAGAAATCAGGCATCCGCGTTTCCAGCTCGTACGCCTCGAACTTGTCGCGCATGACGTCCAGCAGGTACAGGTAACCGTCTTCACCCAGTCCCCAGCACTCAGCAACCTGGTAATCGTTGTGCTGTTTTGCTTTCTGCGCGGTGTCGATAAAAATGGCGCGATATTTGAGTTTTGGGACGACGGTGTAGCGACCGAACCAGGAACCCTTCAAAATACCGCCTCCGAGCGGCGCTGGGCGCTGTTGCATCTGTGAGGCGAACATGTACCCATTTTTCTTCTGCATCGCCTTGAGGGACTTTAGAGAGTGTTTGGCGGGCCATAGCGCTCTCTCGGTTTTTTTACCCTCGTCCACGATGGCCGGCAGCACAATCTGGCGCCACTGGTATTCCTCGTCCTTCAGCAACATTCCGCAGAAATCTGATTCGTGGATGCGCTGCATGATCACGATGCACGGCGTTTTCGTGCTGTTGAAACGTGATTTGATGGTTTCATCCCAGCGACGGTTAACTGCGTTGCGCTTCGGATCGGAGTGCGCGTCGTCCGGTTTCAACGGGTCATCGATAATGATCGCCCCGCCAAACCCGTTACCGTTGCTGAAATCGTTAATTTTACCGGCACCGAAGCCCGTTACCGGACCGCCGGCACTGGTGGCATAAAACACACCACCGTCAGTCGTGGCCCATGCTTTTTTGCTGTCCTTGTTCGACTTGATGGCGATATCGGGCCAGATTGTCTGAAACTCTTTGGTCTTCAGCAACTGCTTCACAGTATCGCTGTTGTCCATCGCCAGCATGTCTGAATAGCTCAGGTGAATAAATTCACAGGTTGGGTTTTTCACAAAGCACCAGGCCGGGAACATTTTCACGCAGAGTTCGGTTTTGGAATACCGGGGAGGGATGTTAATCATGACGTGCGTGGTGCGACCGTGGAACACGTCCATCAATGCGTCACAGATGATGTCATGGTGCTCAGAGAACGTAAATTTCTGACCCTTCATGACGCGGAAAAAATAACGGGTGAATAACCGGAAATCTGACTCAAGCGCCATGCGGAGGATTTTCACCTCCTTCGGCGTCTGCGGATTGAACAGGTTGAACTCAGCACTCACCGTTGAACGCCTGTTTGAACGCAGCGATGTCAGCCGGTGTCACGTTGACGCTGATGGCGCCGGTGTGTTCCAGAACCTGCTTGTCCAGTCCCATGAGTTTCGCCTTACCCATGGTTGCGGCAACCGCTGCAGACGTTTGCGGCGTCTCTGCGCCTAATGCTTTCAGCCGCGCCTCGTCCAGTTCTGCAACCAGCGAATCGACGGTCACGTTGTGCCGTTTTGCGAGCTGCTCGCGTAACTCGTTGATCCTTGCCAGCACTTTGCCGTTGTTCGCCACATCATGCGCTTTGCGATTCACCGTTTCAGGTTTCATGGCGGAAACGGTGTAAGACTGGCGATAGGCAAGCGTAGCGTTCTCGCCACACTCGATAAACGCCTGTGCAAAGCGTTCCTGTTTTTCAGTCAGTCCGTGTTTGTTCACTGCCCTGCTCATGATGTCTCACCTGATTCCACAATTCCACATGGGGCTAGTGTACCTGACTGATGAATTAAGTCAAAAGTTCCCTAACGGTGGGCGAAACCCCGTAAAACCCCGTATAGTAAATTTTGTTCGGGGTGTGCGTTAAGTTACTGTTTTTACTCTTATATATTACTTATTACCCCTTATCCCCTAATAAATATTAATAATAATAGTATAGTATAATACATATAGAGTATATAAACATAATATTGTTAAAAAAGGACGGGAATAGGCGAGAATGTAAAAGTACGGGGATCCCGGTCATTTTTAGCGTTTTTCTTCTTCTGTTTCAACCACTTACCGGCTCCCCGTACTTCGGGGGAGATCCGGGGTATTTACGTATAATATCTTTATGTTTATAATTATATTATACAAACAACGAGGAATCAAAAATGCTTGAAAATTTTCAGAAAAAAATTGAATCAGGTTTTATCATAGAATCTGAAGTTTTAAAAATGATGAAAAGAGGAACAACGTGGAAATTTTCACCCACTTTTCAACCAAAATGTGGACACCCGCCGGTCATCAATAAACTCGGTCAGTGCGCTTTTTGCACAGTGATGTCGAATCTTGACCTGAAATTACAGCAGAAAATCAGCGAAACAGAGTACCTGCTGGAAGGTCTGAGACGCCAGAAAGCGATGCACGATATCGGTGTCTACATGGAACAATCCGACCGTCCCGGCATACTGGCGACGCTGGGTGTTATCACAGGGGGGGCGACACCCGGGAAGTGTAGTGCACGTGCAAAGGCCATCGCGGCCGGTGAACGCTGGTACACACCGGACACCCCCTGCCGGCACTGCGGGACACTGGCACCGCGCTACGTGGCTAACGGCATGTGCAAGGGGTGCAGGTGATGATACACGCAGGATGGGCAGTGATAGGTGTCGTGAGTGGCGCTATCCTGATGCTTCTACTCTTTTTAACTCAATAAAAAAAGGCCCTTCGGGGCCTCTTAATTTTGTCTGGGTCAGCAACTGGGGCTGCATTTTCTGCACGGGCACGACACCATGTGAACACATTGACTACCGTCTTTGCGCACTCCTTTCCCTGAGCATTCCCCGCACCGTTCATGTATGCAGCCACCTTTCGCGGCGATGCGTTCTTTTGCTATAGACTTATACGCATTGAGTACAGCTTCATCCCATTTCATTCAGTCACCTTGTTTATGCTAATGATGTAACCTAAAGACACTTCCTTTTCACTTACAAGCCAACAGTCGACAAATTCAGTCGGTATGTCATATGTTAACACTGGTTTCACTTTCATCTTTTTCTTTCGCCGCAGCATGATCTTACGTTTCATATCGCATACCTTATTTTTCTAACGATAATTCCAGTTCCATTGCCTCACGGATTGTTGCGTCCCTCCACTGATCAACCGTTACCCATGGTGACATTCCTCCCAAAGATCTTACTCGGTTAAACGACCTTACCTCACTGCAGACCTGAAGCACCATGCATCCTGTTATCGGTTGTCGGCGAAACCTGTATCCTTTAATCATATCGCATACCTTGTCTCGTGGTGTCTCGGTGGGTCATCGTAACCACAATCCCACCAGTGATAGTACATCAGCACCGCCAGTTCCGCGCGCCGCCTTGTGGTGAATGCACCCAGCCATTTACGATCTTCAGTCTGTGCAATGAAGCGGCCCGATGACCGCTCATAGACGCGCATTATTTTATGCCGTTGAGGTGCTTGATTTTATCTATTGCTAACCGATAAGCACCCAAAGCAAGCTGCCTGCGGAACATATATTCATGCCAGTCTTTCGACATATATTCAGGCTCATGCCAATCGTCATCGTCGCCAGCTTCGATTGACTTAAACCACATGTCAAAACTACCATCATCAGGCAACTTATTCACCGGAACCGGCGGGGCGGTGTAGAATTTCTCGGTTTCAATCATTTCATACTCTGCAATATCCTCAGATGAGATGTTCTTTAATCCGCCCCTGCGTAAATGAATGATTGTATTTCCATTTTCCGGGTGCACAGACTCAATCTCTGATACCTCCGGCTCGGCAGTCAGTGAAGCCAGGGCGATTTCCATGAGTTCAGACATATACCGTTTATCAGGAATGTTAACCCATCTGGAAATCTCAATTCGTGCATAAGCTATAAGCTCCTGCCGTTCCTTCTCAGTAATTGGTTTCATAGGTAAATCTCCAAAATTTAAATTAAGTAATTATTTTATGCCGTTGAGGCGTTTTGTTTCTGATAATTTACTTCTCAGTAGATTTACCGAAAACCCATCTTTGCTTATTGGCACTAACTTATCGGGATACTCTTCTATAACATCCAGTAAACCGATAGCTGCTTCAATGGTATCGTCAACATGGTCAGGCAACTTAATCACCGGTACCGGCGGGGCGGCATACAAATCAACACCCAAAGGAGCGTCATCATTCAGGTCTGCCGCCGGTATCTCGCAATTAACCCCACGATCCCACGTATAGCCAACCGGCACCGCCATCAGTGAAGCCAGGGCGATTTCATTGCGATGCAAGGTACTCAATACGTCAGGATTCTCTCCATAAACAACAATGAAAATACGACATTCTGAAATTGTTTTATGGCAATCAGCAATCAGTTCCTGCCGTCTCTGCTCAGTTATTGGTTTCATTATTCAGTCCAGTAAGTTAGTTCTTCGGCCACATGCCAATTTGCCTCAACCTGATCATTAAGCGGAGGATCTGTTTTTAAACTATCGTTGACAGTGATAACTGCATTTTCACGACAAAAACTTTTCCACGCTCGCTTACTTTTAAACTCACTATGCCAGCCTAGTTTTTTTAGTCTCTACCCGCCAGGCACGGTTAGCCAACTGCAGTTGAGTTTTCATAAATCAACCTCCGAACGAAACATGTACGAAAGAAAACAACCATATTAAGACGGATATGACACCCCAGCCAATAATCCCAAATATTACAGCAAATAGTAAAATGATTCCCCCTGGCAAATAGGTGTCATTCCTCATAAATCAACCTCCCCGGAGCGGATTTCTTTGATTGTGACTCTGCCGATTTTTATTGACGCGCAAACACCTTCGTATTTATCAACACCAACAAACCCATTTTCTAAACGCGACACAACGGTTTCTGCACCTCGCGCCATCCACTCCCGGCGCTCTGCCACCTCACCGTCAACCTGATCGCCCACATACCAACAGCACTCGCGCCAGTCAGCGCCTTCAAGGTCAACAGACCCCACCGGACAAACGAAGTCGTCAATGCCGTATTCAATAACCCAATTGTGTTCGCCCTTACTCAGAACTACACCTATGGAAATAGCAAGCACCTGGCCGAATGCGTTGACCATCACGGTTGCTGTATCAGCGGGTACATCAAACCACAACCCACCAGCCTGTACGCGCTTAGTTAATTTCTTCATTTTGTTCGTCTCCATCCAGCAGTATAATAACCATCAAAAAGGCACAGAGTAAAACCCACCCACAAAAGTAAAACAGAAATAACCCCAGGTAACTGATTGAAAAGGTTCATCACAGCAAGTCCCATAACATACGCGCGCAGTGTCGGTCGCCGCTCTGTAGGTTCAATATACCATTCGCCACTCTTAGTCAGCTTTTTCATTTTTTAAGTTTCCCGTAAGTAACTGCACATGATTTTGGAGAACGACCCATCCGTTCCCCCCACTTCTGACCATTTCAAACCCTTTTCCCGTAACGCGCTCATTTTTACGATGTCGATCGGTGACCAGCGGCGATTTTTGTACGCGATACTGATCCTGTAATATTGACACTGCCGGACAAGCTGAGTTTCAGTCATCCCCAGACTGTCAGCCACCAGCACCGCAGGTCTGAGACCTAAACCATGTTGCTGAAAGAGTGCCAGCTTTTCAGCACGTTTTTTTAATCTCATGATACACGCACCTCGCGAACGATCCGGCGCACCCGGTGATGTTCATCCGTGGATACGCTGGACACACGCACAACCTTGTATCCTGATTTCAGAGCATCTTCAGCGGCCCGGTTCAGGGCGTTTTGTGCAGATGTCTGCGTGTGACCGGTCGCCAGTAATTTACGGAGAGTGATGATCATTGTGCGTATCCTTCCAGTAAAGCGGTTAACGCCAGTTGCGCGCCGTACGCACCCTCAACACCCCCGCTCGATCCGGTGTTAGGCAGGATCACCGTGCGATACAATGTCTCAAACGACACTCCCATAGCTTTAAACTTCCGATCATTTTCACAGGTCTGCACCAGGGACTGAAATTCCATTTGACCCAGTGGTACCGCTGCATTCATGATAATATCGTTCGCAATTTTCGGACAATGTACAGCGGCTGCAACAGCCGATACGGATGCGGCACTGAGTACGGCCGCTAAGATAATTTTTTTCATATTTCACTTCCTCACTTATTCAGCGACCCGTTGTCACCTGATGTGGTTGTTTGATTACTTTGTAAAAATTTTGACACTGCGTAAATACTTTTAAAAAAACCGCGGTCAACACTTCGGAGAACGAGATTATAAGGATTCGTCTGAGCCGACACTAAATTACCCATCCAGTAAACTGCACCAATAACGATTTCATCCTCAATAACATCCCAAAAATCTTTATCGCTATTTTTTTTAATCACGATACCCATCGTTCTAATCCTTATTTGATTAACTGTCGATGTGATGAATTTATAATTGTTTGACTCATGAGTCAATATGCAATCGAAAAAAAACCCGCCGAAGCGGGTTATGCCTGTTGCGCTATTGCCAACGGATCGCCCTGTGCAGCGCTGTAATGACGTACCACTTCAGCGGCTGATGTCAGGTTGACGTGTATGTGCCCCTGCTTGATGTACAGACGGGGTTTACCGCCATCCACCATTACCACTGAGTTCACACGGCCGTCTTTCAGTGCCGGGTGCCAGTCGTACCCCAGCGACATCATCATATCGCGACGTTTGTTCCGTGGAATCTGCCGGTCCGCCCGGATAGACTGCAGCAACTTATCCAGTGCCAGACTGCTGACCCATCCACCAGCGAACCCTGTGCGACCTTCGTCAATGGCTTCCAGGATCTCCAGCTCCACACTGCCGCGGGATGACTCGACCGCTTCCATGGTTGAACTGGTGTCCGGTGCTCGCTGACAATCTGTTGCAGGGTTGAACCCGGCCGGGATCTCATATTGTTCCAGGTAGTGCGTCACATGCGAGAAACCACCCTCAAATTTCAGCCAGTCATACAGTTTAGAAAAGTAGCCGGCGGTCATCCCGTCGCGGGTGAGGTCCCGGCGGTCCTGCTGCGCAGTAAAGAAAATAGCAAACCTGCGGTCATTCAGCGTCTTGCGTACGGCATTTTTATGGTTGCTGTTGAAGATGAAGTTTGCACACAGACGCTGCATTGTCTGATCCTGCTGCATAGCACGTTTCGCCAGACGTTCACCGGTGATCATCGGCTTCAGTGTCTCAATCAGTTCCAGCTTTTGCTCAGGGACGTAGATATCTTCAACGCCGATGAATATTTTATCGAATAACCACGCGTTGAACTTCTCCCCGATCTCCTGGGCCGGCGGCATATGACTATACCGCTCACCGATGGCCGCCATCAGACACATCGTGTACAGGGTTTTGCCGTTCCCTTCAACACCCTGAATCAGTGGCGCCCATTTGAACTTGACGCCTTTATACTGAACAACAGCCGCCATGTAAGATAAAAGGATCTGCCGGTCGGTAGGGTCGGGCAGGTTTTTACGCAGGTGATCCAGGAAAGGCTGTACGTCGCCCGGGCGCGAATCAACCACGACAGGGACGTACGTGTTGACCATGCGCAACCCGTCTTCCTGGATAATGACCCCGGCGTCCAGGTCGGGCCGGAACGTCGCCCGATCCACTTTAGGGAAAACGACCGCTTGATTCTCTGTAAAGGCTTCCCAGGCTTTCTTTGTGGTTTTGTCGTGCGAGTCGTCCATAGTGAACAGATATCCGCCGAACATGGCGTTAAACTGTTCCGACTTCAGCATCTGACCATTCGGGGTGAATATCTTGTGCGCTTCAGCAACGTAGACACACCCTTTGAAGTGATCCACAACCTGCGACACGCCCAGGAACTGAAATCCTGACTTAATCACCGGCGCACCGGCTTCCACAACCTGCTCGGGGCGTACGATGGGGATCGGCGCACCCACAGAGTACCAGGACGTCTGCCGGCCGACCGCCCCGGTGATTGTCCGGAACAGATACGATTTATGCTTTTCCCACTTTTCACGCACCAGTGACGACTGCAGCATCAGTGACTGGATACGTTCACAGTTGTTACCTGTCCAGAATGCCAGGTGTTGCGCCAGAGCGGCGTCTGCACTGGATGCGTCATACTCGCGCTCACTGTCCGGGAACGCGTCACGCAGGACCGACACGTTGCGGTTCCACAGGTCGGAGAATGTCGCTTTGGTGCCGAAGACCGCCCCGCCCGTCGGACGCTGGTCCAGTGCTTTACGGATCAGCTGTTCATCGTCTTTAATCGGGAAAGAACCTTCACAGTTGCTGGTGGTCCAGTCGGAGGGTGCAGAACCCGTGTCCGCAGTAAAGTAGCGGGACGTCACCGCATTGAGCGCGGCGCCGCAGTCAACATACATGTCACCGGTCCCCCCGCTACCCACACAGATAAAGCGGTCGTCCGTGTACAACTCGATACCCAGGGGGATATTTTTGCAACGATGGTTCGGGAGCGTCCCGGCGCGTGCGAATATGTGCAGACCTTTTCCGGATTGGGACACCTCAATGTACGCGCCCGGAAACGCACCGCATAGTTCAGTTGCCAGCGGTGACCAGGTGTTGTCCGCCTGCAGGCAGTTGTCAATGTCAATGCAGAAGCGTCCGTCACCGGTCAGGATCACCGCAGGCCTGTATTGAGGTCCGAAAATAGTCGCCAGCTTTTGACACTCTTCCCGGGTGAGCCGGTCGGCATCATGCAGTGAGACCACTTCACCGCGGCTGTTACACGGTAATTTCTTATTCTTCGGTGATGCCGGCACAATTTTAGATAAAATAAAGCAAGGGGCGTTAGCCCCCGCTGTAACGGGGGTTGCAATAGTCATAATTTGCTACCTGTGGATTTATTAGAACAGAGCGTTCACAATTTTTTTGCGGAGGGCCTGACTGATGTTGCGTACCGCCGGGTGACCGGCCACAACAAGGTGTTTCAGGATTTTCACATTTTCTTCGGCGACAGCCTTTTCAATGACCTTTTCACGCAGAGCGTCAATAGTCTTGAAGTAATAAAAGATGGTCGGGCGACTCAGATTAGTCGCAACGGCGATCTTCGGGCTGGTCACGTCGTTAAGTGATTGTTCCTCTGCAATTTTATATGCCGCATTCAGTACAGTTTCGTCGGTGGTCATTATCGGGTATCCCTTACATTAAATTCACTATTGTTCAGGATAGTACCCCCGAACTGACTCATGTGTCAACTGTAACGGGCGAACGCAACCATGATTCTTGTGGTATTTATACCGTATATTTGCCTCCAGTCTGACTCTGACAGCGTCTTCAAAATTCACAAAAACTCCAAGCAATATGTCATCCTTACCAACCCTGATCCGTGCTCTCCATTTTGTCTTACATCTCGTCCTGCTTACCCCAACTATACCAGATGTATTTCGCGTACTTTTTCGTACGTTTTGGTGGTTAGATACAGGATTTGACTCGCGTAA
>ERZ794946.264-NODE-264-length-23091-cov-4.030344_pt1 | contig 23091 bp, 21 predicted proteins | sample MGYA00433072_ERZ794946 | MGnify/ENA primary metagenome ERZ794946 (study PRJEB30137, sample SAMN04331413) | food metagenome | isolation source: Y3 must sample point D1 replicate A | place: Australia: South Australia | collected 2014 ...
CGCTGGTCCGAAAGGGCAGGGGTTCGAATCCCCTTCTCATCAACATTCCTTTTGCACCAGCGGGTGTATACAGCTGCTACGAAACAAGGCGGAAGTGTAGGGCGAGGAAAATCAATTTTTGGATTTTCGAGATTCTGTTGGCGGAGAATGCTTTTGTGAAGGTATGGACCCTGGTTGCACAATGTGGCTTGGCGTTTTGTGCATGATCAGCTCCTTCCTATTGAGGCTCCGCTTGCCAACTTGAGAACCTCGCACTCCTGCTGGCCGTAGGTATTTCTGACTCGCGCCTACTTGTCTAAATACGCCTGCGCCTGAACATCCGGATAACAGCACCAGTCTGCACACATCAAGACATCTTCAGACGTCTCTCAATGTCACGACAGAGGATCGATGGCAACTGGCAACTTGCACAGTTATATTGAGCACCCGGAGGCTGTTCACGGACAGGGCGATAAGTGTGAACTCTGAACGGTCATCTCCTCACATTGTCTTCCTTACGCATTCTCAGGCGGTTTCACGCAACTCGCGAAATCGGCCACGCGGTCTTTTTCTGTTCTCACATCTGTGCAGGCAGCGCCTGTGGCTTCCCCAGGCGTGTATGCAGCCGAAGGAAGAATCTTATTTCCTCCTGCCTTTATGGCTTAGTTTGACACTTTCGGATACCACAGGAGTTCAGGTTGTTAGATCACTTAATGTAAAGTCACTATACAGCGTTCTTCTACTATAAGAGCACAAATCGCTGTCCCTTTGGTTGTAGTGAGAGCTTTCACGACCTGCTCAAGCTGTATTTGCAAGAGAAGGGTTGTGATATTGAGGAACTGGAGGGTAAAGATACTCGCACCATCTACCAAAACAGCAACTGTTCAAAGCTGGTTTATTCGGCTGTGCTCCATGTAATGTTTGCTGCGAGTCGCTACAGGAGCTTTTCTCTCACCACTCAATGTACCTACAATCAAGACGAAGACGTTATGACCACAATAAGGAAGGTTAAGGAAACTCAACTCCTCGAACCGTAAATTCTGGAGAGATCTGCTAGAAGGAATCTTCTATTACTGACATAGCAAAGACGCGGTCGAATGCCATGAGCATCAGCAGTAACGCCAATTTATGCCTGTATGTAAGTATAAAGTACGCACTGACTCAGACGAAGATCCTTCGAGGATCCTTCGAGGATCCTTCGAAGACAATATTCAGTCGAAGAAAACCAGATTCGCAAAAATGTTTGACTTAGATTGACTTAGAGACACGTAATATGAATTACCAAGAGTCCAGCAGCCTAAGGAGACCTGCGTGCCGCAAGTCTGAAGATTGATGTGCCGTTGGCCGGCTTGTCCTCGAACTACTATACAAAAACGTATCGCTATTTCAAGTCCATGCCTACTTTCTAGCAGTGAATGTCCTCGTACATCATCAGTAATGACCGACACCCACCCTTCGCTGAGTCTCTCGGCCATCGAGCAAAGCGGTCCGCGTGGTTACATTCGACCGTTGTTCTTTTTCTCGCTCGAACAACTGACCGACGTGGAGCAGAATGATGTTGTATCACATCTGGCTACCGCACTGGCACTTACCAAATCAGCGATTCCTTGCCTTTCCGCTGAAATGATCCCGGATACTGAGTCGCAACAAAATGGACGCTTCGTACTTAAGCCAAACCCTGAAGCTGGCAAGATGTACGAGAAAGACTTGCGAGGGGGTTTGTTCCCTTTCACCTACAATGCGCTGAGAGAACAGCACTTTCCTACGTCAGCGCTTCCACAGGATGTCCTCTGTCCAGTGCCAATCTTTCCAACGCAAGCTCCTATACCAGTCTTCGCCGCTCAGATGACACTCATCGATGGCGGACTGATTCTCAACATCTGCATCATGCATCTGGTCGCCGATGCTAGGGCCATCTACGAGATCTTGAGCATATGGGCGCAGAATTGTAGACATCTCCAGAATCCGGACACAACTTTTCCATGCGAGCAGCTTCCATTGTCTGTTTTCGAGAAGACTCAATTCGAGCTTGGCCTCGATACACCAGACGATCATCCTGAGTACATGGTGTTTGGCTCACCTCCAGCACCACCGCCAGCTATGCTCAAGCCAACTTCCCGGACTGAGGTGTATCGCTTTACGCCAGAGAGTCTTGTCAGGCTGAAGGAAGATCTGTCAGCTGGACTGAATAGGAATGAGCACATATCTACCAATGATGCTGTATGTGCGTTGATCTGGCGTTGCGTGCTGGCTGCGCAAGTTGACCTCGATGAAGTGTCGCCGGAGGCAATCTCGTTGAACACAATCTGTGTAGATGGTAGATCACGTTGTTTGTCGCCACTACCAGAGAACCACATCGGGTGTCCGATGGTTTACGCAACTCCTGGTGTAAGTGTGGTTCAGATGCTCGCAGCAGACAGTCTGCCAGACGTCGCTCGTACAATTCGGAAGGCTATCGCTGCCACCGACGAGCATTACATTGCATCACTAGTTGGTTTCTTGCAAGGAGTGCATAGTTACGATTGCATCGCACCGGCATCCTTCGCTGGCTTGATGGATACGAATGTCATGATAAGCTCGTGGTTTCGCGTACCATTCTATGACATCAATTGGGGTCCAAGGTTTGGACATGGCAAGTTCGACCGCGTAAGGACTGTACATGAAGGCTTCTTCAATGGATCGCAGGTCATCATGCCTAGATTACCTACAGGAGAGATGGAAGTTGTCATCGGATTGGACCAAGCAAAGTGGGATAAGTTCAGACAAGAAAAACTATGGACCAGATATGCCACGGTCGACTGTAGTCCTTGATAGAAACAATGTTTTTGGTGTCAGAAGACGTAGTCCAGGAGCTTGGGCCATCAAGTCCTCTTGGCAATTAAACAACCACCTTAAGCCACCCGAAACACTGCAATTTCCGGTGGGTTAAGAGCTTCTGTCGTTGTCTTTCGCATCACGTTCATCAGTCGCGATGCACATCGAGACCATCCCTCTTGACATTGGTCGAAGACGACAAATTCTGTTCGAGCTGAATGAGCCTGTTACTCTGTCAGCAGAGGAATACCAAGAAATTAAGCCGTGGGTCTCGAATTGGTGTAAGTGAAGACAAAATAATCTACACATGCGCTTGCCTTGCACTTTCCCATTCTGACGGTCTTGCTGTTCAAAATACTTTTCCTGCCAACATTGTCTAACCAGAATCTCTCCGCGATGATTATGATTGCAAAAGCTTGTTTTGACTAATCTGCTTTTCTCAAATAAGCCTTACTGACTTGACTAGATACAAACGAAAAGGCCAACTCATATGCACCTCGCTTTAACACACAGCGTACCAATTACCGATGTATCTTCCACGCCCAAAAAGCCTCGGAACCAGCTGGCAAAGGTCTCCGGGCTCGACCTACACGTCAGCCTCTTGAAAAGCCATGTCCATTCACGATGGGTGTAGTTGCTCACTATGCCAAAGATGGCAAGAGCGTCGTCCGCTATACCATCGATCGAACCAGCATCCATGATCGCTGTCCGGATCACACACATGACATTGAGATGGTTGACAAGACCAGAAGATGTGACGGTCTAAGAGCGATCGCTTACCATCGTATGTCTTTGATGGCTCCAGACGCGAAGGCAAATCTCGTCTTCCACAGTATGAAGGAATTACCGCGCTACGAGGAAGCAGGAGGCAAGTACTTCACAAACTCAGAAGTCTATCATGTAGGTCGTGAGTTCAGGAAGCCTACCGATGCCGTGGCGTCCAAGCCCGGTTCGGATTCGCCTTCGAACCCAACATCGACTTCGAACTCAAACCCACCTTCAAATCCAGCCACAAATACTACATCTGAAGCTGAAGGTCAAGCCGAGGAAGATGGTATCGCTCCGCCCCCATGGGCATCGTTCAGGAAACGCAAGAGGGTACCAGATGTGCAGGCACCTCATCCTCGTGATGCAACAGTTGTTGGCAGGTACCGACCAGCAACCATGGGCCTCCCATGTGAGGAGAATCGTGCGAGGAATCTCGAGATCATGGCCAACGGGGGTGACATCCAAGAGTACTACAGACAGCATCACCCACCACCTCCAAGACAGCCAAGACAACCATCAGATGAAACGCTAGAGAGACGTGAGCGATTGTACGGAAACACACCACCTGGTGATATCGCCTCACGAGTCAGGGAAATCCTCTCTCGACCAAGTGGAGCCGCTCCACGTCCGGTACAAAGCAACGACGGATATTCACCCGCACCTATAGACTTGACTTCGCCGGGAGGCTATGAACCACCACCCAACAGACCAGCACAACCACATACATGGCGCCCATCGCATCCAGAACCTCAACCATACGGTTGGCGTCCGTCGTATTCTGAGCCCCAGCCACATCAATCATCGAACCAGTCGAACATGATTCTGCCGACATGGATGACCGCCAACGAACCGACTTTGCTACAAACAAGATCTGTACAAGTCGGCCGCTCTGCTGTTGTGGTAGAAGCACCAGTCAGCATTGGTGACCTTCTTCGAAAGGCAGTACCTGAAAACGCTCCGTCACAACCAATCACTCCACATCAAACAGAACGTCATACTGTGGCATTACCACCGCCTCAGTCTGTGATAAACGAACGTGCGACGCTTCGCGAACTGCTCAGTATGCAGCAGCCGTCAACACCAGAAGTGGAGCGAGAACAATTCCCTCCGAACCCATTCTCCTGATGATGCTCTTCCAAATCCGCATCACCCAGAATACTTTTCCTGACCTGCCTGTTGTTCTATTCAACGAAAGAACATATGGGCAGAGAAGAATCGAAGCAATAGGGCACAAAAAAACCGCAATCCGCACATGGCTGTCTTCGATGTGTACAGCAACCAGGAGTTGTTCCTACGAAGGGGGAAGCGAAATAATATACGGAACTAGCTCTCACAGACCAAAGTTGTGTTAAATATGGGCGCTGAGTAGAACAGGGTCGAAGGAGAGGAGAGGTTGGTGTGTCTTGTTCGTGAGTGGTTCAGTACAGATTGCTGTTAGGGACACCCTGTCGCTGTGGAAGGTTTGGCTTGCGACGACGACAAGTAATGTTTAGCGGTTCTAATTGCTTTGGACCTGTTCCTGAACTCTGTTTACACCATGTGGCTTCGTTGTATGTCAGAGGAGCCCACTCTGGACTAAAAAAGTCCCGAGTTTGAGAGTAGAATTGAAGAGACGAAGAGTGTGTCAAAAACATGGTCGACTGATTCGGAGGTCGACAAGCATACTGAGACCGCGTTCATTTTGCATATACTCTTAGTCAGTGTCAATCAGAATCGATCAGCCGGACTTCACACAGACTGAAGAAATCGAGAACAAGTGAACAAGATGCAACTTCCCTAGGTCAGGGTGATACCTCGAGTCTTGGCCACGAACCGTGTACCGCGCAGCATCGGCGATATCGAGTACCAGAGAAACACAGCCAGAGCGCTCTTGCTGTTGCCAACGAATATGGCCTGCAGAATTTGAATACGTAACTTGGATGGGAGAGTGGTCGCTTATGAAAAAGGCACGCCTTTCATAAAATACAGTGGAAGATCGAAAAAGGGTTTTGTTTTTGTTTGGTATCAAAGAAAAAAAAGTAGCATGAGTCCGTGAGTGCTCATCTATCTGATGGTTTCCATCTCAGGACCTCTACCAGCCAATTCTTTGGCCAGCGCGATCTCAGTCCTGGAAAGACCGAGATTACCAGCATATTCGCCAAAGGTGACGACGATCTCATGCAAGCCATCTTTCAGAACCTGCAACAGAGCTTCAACTTCAGGCACTTGGCGATCACCATTAAAGTCAACGTCTGTCCAGTGTGGAGGGAGCTTTGCCACAAATAGTTGGATCTGCTGTGTGGTGATTATGAGGGTGCGCACGATGGTCGAAATATCCTTTTGCACTTGACCGAGGTTATCTTCCTTCAGACTGGCGACGGCGAGACCGCAGATCGCTTTGACAGCATTGATGATAATGGTGCTAGTGCTGTAGGGGACACCGAAGACTACGGCATTGATGCGACGGGCAAAGACCTGGCGGAAAGGCATGCCGAATGGTGTGCGGATGATGGAAGCGATCAGACCGTTGGCGTTGTTGACCATGTTGGCGCGACCGAACTGCTCCTGCTGCTCCTTACTCAAGATACGATCAGTGCCGTATTCGAGCAGTCTTTGTGCTCGCGGGCTGACGGGGTTGGTAGCACCATGTGATTGACCGTAAGACCTTGCAACCATACCGACAGTGTTCTCGAATGCCTGAAGACCTGTAGAAGGAGGAGGTGATGGTCTGAAGATGGCATCTTCTCTGACGGGCTGCGACGAGATTCTAGGCAGAGTCTTGAGAGGCTGAGGAGCCTGCTCAGGTGTTGGGATTACGGCCCCCTGCGAGTCCTGGATGCGCTGGCTGACAGACTGAATTTCTACCATACATAGATTGGCGATTTGAGTCCAGGTAGATCCACCTTTTCTGTCGAGCTCCCCGAACAGAGTCTTTCTGCGATCCTCGAACTTTTGTGTAATCATGGCAAGTTCCCAGAAGGCCATGGTCTTGGGAATCTCCTTCTTAGCCCGCAGTCCAGCAATCAAGCTGCCATTAGGATCCTTCGAATCAGCAGTCAAAGGCTTGTCCTTCTTGACAGGCTCCTGAGCAGTGTAGATGGTAAAGGCACGGTTGGAAAGCTCCCATAGGGCAACCAAAAGCGTCGCGGCCCAGACGAAGCGACCAATAAGAGCCATGGGGTTGGTGATACCAGCGGGTCTAGTTGATTTGGGCAGGAAGAACAGAGTCTGGCCAATCTTAAAGGCCAAAGCCCAAGCGAGGTTGCGCCAGACGGCAAAGTAGAAGAAGGGACCAAACAAGCAAGTAAGACTGACGAGCTTGGCAGTGTGGGCGGCGATGTTCTTAACTTCGTCCTTCAACTGCATGATCGGCGATATCTTGGAGGGAGTTTGCGGCAGGAGGATCAAGTCGTAGTCCTTGTACAGGTGGATTGCGGATTGCGCCAGGGCAAGGAAGAGGAACTGAGAGCGGAGGAGGACAGGACGTTCGTTCAATCTGGGGCGTTCGTAGGATCTATGAGGTTTAGCCTGTGTACAAGAAGTTGGAAGATGAGCAAACACACCTGCCAGGGTCAATCCATGCAAGATTGGCATCTTTGGCGGTAGAAAAGATGTAAAGCTCTGCGAAGAGGAAAGCCGAAAGAGTGTACCAGAAGCATGTAAGGACGGTGTTCTTGGATAGAGCATAGTTCCAGAGAGACTCGAAGGTCGAGATGGTGGATCGCGGGCCAAAATGCAATTGAGCGACTCGGAGGACAAAGATGGAAAGTGACGAGATGAAGAGGAAGGCTGCGCGAATACCAGCGGGACCGAGAGGGAACCAGGACCAGAACAAGGCAGGACTGGCCATGGACACTGAGATGAGCCAGCATGCTGCAAGTCCAATCAGAGCAGCACTGGTGAATCTTCTATGCAACGACGGGGTGAGAAAGTCGCGGTATGGACGAGGCAAGGGCGCGACTTTGGCAGGAGCCGGGGGGTTCATGCCAGCTAGCACCATCTTGTGCGATTGCACCAACAGAAGAGATTTTGTGATTTGTTGATGGACCTCTTTCCAGACAAAACACAAGCAAGAAGCTGCAAGACGCGCCAAGCAAACACCGTTTCGGGCAGTCGCGACCCTGACATCACCCACCCAGACTTCCAAGCGTTCCTGCCTCCATCTCCGCATTCTAGGACGACGACGACTGGCCGAGGCTCTTGCACTTCAATTCAGGCACCGACTTAGTGATAGACACCATCAAGGACATTCGTTCAGATCACCATTCTCGCCATATAGACATAGACGACCATGTCGTTCCAAGACTCCCCCAACCTCGAAGGCAAGAACACGCGCCGGCTATACCGTCTTCCGCTTCCTAGTCTAACTCGTTGATAGCCCAACCCACTACATGGCGCCGCTCAGACGACCCCGAATACCAGGATGACCCCGAATTCAACAGCTTCACCACTGATCTCTCCGACCGCTTGTTCTCCCTGACCGCCAACATCTCCCGTCTCTCCAGTCAAGTCGCCCTCCTTGGTACCAAGCGCGAAACGGATCGCGTTCGTGAAAGAGTCCAGGATCTGCTGGAAGAGACATCAGCCAGCTTCAAGGACATTGGCGATGGGTTGAAGAAGGTCCAGGCATGGCACGACTTGGGCGTATGATTCTCTGCATCCTGTCTCGTTAGACCACCTACTAACACAATAACAGCCCGCGCAAAAGTACACCCAAGGGAAACTGAACCAGGAGTTCAAGGCGTCCCTTACCGAGTTTCAATCTTTGCAACGAACCGCTCTGGAAAAGCAGCGCGCCTCGGCGACTGCCGCCCGTACCGCTCTCGAGGAGTCTGGCTCGCCGACAACCGAGCGCTCGCAACAGCAACTACAACAGCAGCAACAGGAGCAGTTGCGTCTGGCAGACCAGTCCGAAGTCGACTTCCAAGAATCCTTGATCGTCGAACGCGAGGCCGAGATCCGCAACATTGAGCAATCCGTCGGCGAACTCAACGAGCTGTTCAGAGATGTCGCACACATGGTCCACGACCAAGGCGGTCAACTCGACATTATTAGCAATAACGTCACCAGCACCAGAGACGATACCCAGGGCGCTGACCGCGAGTTGCGCACTGCCAGTAGACACCAGAAGAACGCCAGAAACAAGATGTGCTGCTTGTTGTTGATTTTGGCCGTCATTCTGACTGTCGTCATTGTTGCTGCCGTTGCCGGTTAGACGTGTTGCTACCTACACTTTAGATGTGCTCCATCTCCTTGTCTTCGAACCTCATCATCTTACCATATCGCCTTTTCTTTTGTATACCCACCCAATCTCTATTATACCCCTCCTCTTTCCTTGAATTATCCAGTCACCTTGTATATAAACAAACACTTGTAACACACGTTTTGTTCTGAACCCTTTCCCCAATGAATCACTCTCTTTCGCACGTAAATCTGTTCCATCCAAACATAAACCACTTCTCAAAGAGGGAAACCACCTTCCGAAATACGAAACGCAGTCCGCGGTTTCCGCTTATACACTTCACGCTTCTAGAACTTTGACCTCCACCATCCGGAAGGAAAATGTCACTCTCCACCCATCGTATCTCTCGTTCACACCTCGTTCTTGCCTTTTGACTTTCTTGTCTAAAACCACAATTCACTAAGGAAACATGTTCACGAGAAGACAAAAAAGACAAAACTAGGGCACAGCGTGTGAAAGAGTCGGCAGTCATAGAGTAGCGTTGTTATTGGTGGTGTTTGACGCTTCCCCGAATATAGGTGCGTATATATCGGCAGCCCGAGCGTTGTTGGGGGTTTGTTCGCAGTCATGCAAGAGGGATGAAACGTTTGTAGGTGGAAGGGAAAGGATATGCGAACCAGTGTTCGGCAGTTAGGACTGTATTTGGCAGGTCGCTCGGCTTGCAAGTCGTACGGTCTAGGCCATGTGTGCTTTGGAGAGGTGGGCATGGAGTGGAGTGGAGTGTTTGCGTTCCGTCAGGTTGAGTGGTTTGGTTAGTGATTAGTGATTGTGTTCTCTGTCCTTGGGGAATAATTAGTCTAATACTCTATCTTAGTAGCTATGTGTGTTGTTCGTAAGCTCGCTTCTTCTTGATTAGGTCTTGAGTTCACTGTCTCACATTGTTGTTCAGTCAAGAATTTGGACTATACAGGAATCGATTTCGAACAGTATAGGGACGAGGAACTATCGAGCAAGACATGAGTTCGACATCGAAATAGATGGTCCGAGGCGAAGTGATGTGATCTACAGAGGTAAACAGTAGAGGCGGAGTTGGCTCCACCAGTCTCGTTATATGCTTCTTTCCAATCCGATATGCCGTGGATATCGCGTCTTGCCTTGCCCTCGGTCCACACGGCATGGGGAGTGTGCTGTATTTGCGATTTGAAACAAGAAGGCGTTCGTGAGGCTGTGAATGCTTCCCGAGTCCAGACCTGAGCAGACCTCGGCTGGTGGAAAATGGGAAGTGGGAAGTGGGATACTTGTTCTTAACTGAAATGCTACAGGGTATCAACCTTCTTGGACTGTTGATATCAGCAAGACAGTAGTCATGCTTTGTCATTCATCTTGAAGTACGTACGCATGTCAACCCTGTATATTGGTTGGTCTATATCTCACAATAATCATTGTACCGGCGATTGAGTGCTTCCAAAACCCTTGCGCTGTGCTAGGTTGTCATCATGTTGGCCGGATGCTCGTCGCAAACTTGATACTCGACACAGTGATTACGTGTCAGTGCATATTGAATGTCAAAGTAGGATGCGATCCAAGACACACTCAATTACTGTGCTCCTCTATCGCGATTTTGAATACCCTCCTCGGAGTAAAGTCGACAACATTCTCGGACTCGACCTGATACTGGACCGGTAGTATAGGTGGACTGGAACGTTGGATGCGATAGAGGTACGTACGTATTCGGCCTATATCTCGAATCTCGGTCTGATCGTCCGTGTCTGTCGCTTGTTGTTGCTTTCTATGATGTATTCATGCATGCGCAAAGCGGTAGTGGTGTACATCCGATATAAGAGAGTACAAACAGCGAGGTAATAGCGTGTGTCTAATGTAGTCTCTTGGGCTGTGAAGTTCATTTACTTTGTCTTGGATAGTGTTCTTACCGATGGACTTTGGAAAGTGGTGATGATCATGAGTTTGAATTGCCATGCGCCGAAGATAGCTTTCTTGGCTGCAAGCCTTCCTGATGTCAAGAACGAACGTAAGGTACTCGAAAACTCTGCTTACAACTTGCTGTGATCTGTCTTGACTGCCTGCCTTTGAGGATGAGAGGTTGTAGCGGCATCCTGGGGCGTCAAACATCAGCCGCACATACGGAGTGTACTCCAGCCAAGATAGGTACGCATCCGCGTGTTGTGTTCTCACCATCCCCTCGGCAAACGGATGGAAAGCATGTAGTACAAGTCTCGAGATAAGACTTGTGAGCCGCGTGTGCGTTCTTAGTAGAGAGTGTACGTAGAGTCTGGCGCTATGTCGGCCTGGCCAAGGTGCCGTGCCATACATCGTTCCAGTCATCGGCTCTTGAGTTTCGTAGTGAGTCGGTATGATGTGTTCGCTGTTCTCTCCGAAGCAGATGTAGATACCCACACACGTAAATAAGGCCAAGTGTAACAAGGCACACGACACTCTCGTCATCCCTTCAACGAATCACAGGTTTTACCAACTCGCCAGATGTAACAGAGCCAGCTATTAGCCAACTGCCGAGAACAAGAGTTGATATAGACTTTCTGACAGCGCGGCATTGACATGCTCCACTTGCCGTTCTGACAGGAAATATAGCCATACCCCTGCTCTGCTATTACTCACCGCAATGCGAATAGCCTTTCGACCACGCGGACGTCCTGGTAGATGGCAACTGTGCTCGTGACCGATATCTTGTCCTCACCGCCTATCATTTCTATGATAGACATGGGCGAAAACTGATTCATGGAAGCGAGGTTCTGGCAAAATCGCATGACGGGAGCAGGGCATGATCAACGTGCATACCCGCTTTGAGGGTTGTTGATTGATGGTGGTTATCCACCAATTGCAATATATTCGAAACATGAAAAGATGCAACGACGTTTGAGTAGGCGGCGAAAACGGTCAAAAGTCCAGCTCACCGCCCGGATAAAGTGTGAGAAAGCTGAGGTGAACTGATAACAGCACATATTTGTAAGGCCATGTAGCCACGTTTTGCGTATGCGCATGTATGCAGAGTCCTGTGGTTTGAGGAAGTGCAGGTTGTGCATCTCAAGACCGAAAAAGTCCGATATCTGCCTGCTTTCCTACGGTACGCGTTGTCAATCGTGCCTGCCTTCGCAAGTGGTTGTTTCGTGGTTGATGTGCTTTATCAGTTTTCGGGTCTCTCGAGGATCGACTTGCCATTCCCGACGTTGCATACGGAATTGGGAATGAACACGAATGGAGTGTCATTCCTTTTGCGTGCCGATCGCTTAGCGGGATGATTTTATCTTGATCAAGCGAAGATGTTTGTGTTTGCTTCGCTGCAGGCTATCGTGCCGTTATGCGCATCATCTCGTGTTTCTTCATGATGCATATGCATGGTGCAATACTCGGGAAGCCTCGCGTGTGTGTAGACTGTCAGTTTGTCCCGGAGTGCACACTGCAGACGACTGCAGTTCTGCAGCATGCGCTTCGCCAGGCTGTATATTTGCATACATGCGACCTCATAGCTGCATCTCGCATACGCGTCTGGCACGCCCTCCTGTGCGGTGTATTTACGGACCCTTAGAGTCATGGCAGGGTTCCGTTACTGATGGACCGGCGGATAGTGCGGATATTGCGGATGCGGAGCGTCTGAGCGAGTAATGGTCGATAAAGAGCGCTGATCTGGACGGGAATAATGAACAACAGAAAAGACACATGCGGCACATCATATTTGAATGGATATCAAGAAGAACGAAGGGATGGCGGCGCGGAAGAGATTGACTGTCTGAACTGCATGAATCGAGATGGGCTGTAGGCAACATGCGAATAGCATCGTATGGCTTGGCTTGTTGTAAATTGCTTCCTGACCAGTTCTTCACCTTTGAGTTGTGGCTTTCGCGAGCATGAATGCAGCACGGCACCAACGCTGTTCGCGATAGATGAGATGTCAAGCCATTGGCCATCTGCGCAAGGCCGTCTTCGTTGCCAGGTATGCGCGTCCGTGTGTTTGGCCTTGGTTTACTCTACACGGGGGCTTCAAGCCAGCCCTTGATTCAGTCTGGAATGTTGAATCAACAACCATCCGACATGCAGCGAAGTCAACAGAACAAACATCCACGTCCAGACAATCGACGCAGAATAGATTGATGAGTAAACGGAGACGATGACGGTGGCTGCATCGTGCATGGTGTTGGGAGGAGAGTGGAAATTTGGGAAGCCACCCCGGATGGCGCCTCGATTCTCGCCTGTTGCAACCCTAAACAAACGCCAGAAGCCTCATGGAACAGGGATGGAAGTTTTTGCGACTCATACAGCTCTTCTAGAACAAAAAGTAAGATTTCGGGACCGAGATGAGGTGAGAAGCAAAACTCTTTCGATATATTGGAAAGTGATGTCAAGTGGTTGGGCTTTGTGGCGGCGGGCTTGATACTCGGGCGTTGTTGTTGTGCCCCTTCGACCAGGCTTCCATAGGGCTTCATCTCGTGTTCTAGTCAATTTCCTTTTTCTGCATTAGCTTCGCTTTCTGCTATGTGGTCCGGGGACACGGTTACAAGCCGCGGCACGAAGGAGTTTTGCTTGGCTGAATAGAAATGATCTTTGAGACCGGGTGTTCCAACATCAATGCCGAAAGCAGTCCTGCTAGCCACGTTCGCGAGTGATATCCGAAGCTTGACCCATGGTTTGACACGCATCAGAAGGCGGTCAAACACGCATTGACTTCCCTTGACCTCTGCCAGTGTCCGAGGTGTTACACGACTCGTACTGTTCACCTCGGCGGGCAGACATCGGACGAACTGTGCCAAGTCGACCACGTGGACGCCACGAGGGTCTGCAAGCCACATGCGTGCATGGCCGCTTCGAGATCTAGCGTTCCGCTTCTGCTCTCATCTTACCCTCAGTCTTGAACTTGCTTGGTCCTGTTTGTCCATGACTCTTGGGAAAACATGTATCTGTAAGACGACTCATTCAGTTGCTTAGTATGATCGACTGTTAGCGGTGAGCGATGACAGACGCACTATCACTGATTGGCTGCCACGTGCTGGATTCGACTGGGGTCAAGACACGGAGCTTGTTCGGAGGGTCAGTTGCCTTTTAGATGATGTCTGGAACACGTAGGCATGATCTGTTCCGAACTCACAAGCTGTGGGAAATCAGCTTTTGCCTCTTCTGTCATGCTTCCTGATTTACCCGCTTCCGGAACGGCTTCCGTGAAGACTTCCTAGGAGAAATCATCACTGGGACAAAACACTGGGTTTCAACGGTTGGTGAAGTACTTCGGCCGACAAAGAACCCGAGCAGATACAAAGGCAATGATTGGTGGAACGTCGAATTCTTAGACGCTTCCTGCTCAGAATCACCAGCGAAGATTTGTTTTGACTTTCTGCTATGTATGAGAGAAGAGAGCCTCGGAACGACATTTAGGCGTTGGCCGACGACTAGCACAAATAAGGCAGCTTTGTGCGAAAGTGTAGTCGTACAGCAGGGCAAGAATGTGAGTTTTGCAATGCTGTTAACATTCCAAAAAAATAGCCACCATCGCCAATGCTTGGAGTGTAGGACCCAGATTCAGATCTCTTAGTGACGAAAAGGACAAATTGCAGATGCAGATCTCCGCCTGTCAACCGTGTGATCTTCACGGAACGACCGATTCTCTGGATTGACCCCATCGCATGGAAACAGTGCTCGCGATCCTGCAGCTGCACGACTTGAAACGATAGATGGTATCCACAAAGAGCATGTGGAAGAGACAGCTATCATCCATCGGTCCTACGAGCCCTGGAGGGAAACATGCCAGGTGGCAGACATGGTGCTATGCACCCCGGTCAAGGTGCACTAAGTGCGCTCCAAATCTGGGCAGGCTCTTCCCCACGTTCATGCTTCAAATCTGACCGCTCTGTGACTGATCACAATTCCCTGTTGTCAACAATCTCGCCGTCGGCCTCGGCTTCCACAGACATACACTTCCGGCAATGCGCTTACGCTTTGATTTTTATCCACCGGCAGTGCCACATGGACTCGATCTACTCGAACTCTGTTGATAGCATTGCAACATGGCAATACGTACGGTGTTCATCCGTCTGTTCGGTCAGCGAGAGACAACAGACCTACAAGCATTTCCTCTTAGCTCAAGGATGGAACCACAAAAACTAAGCTTAGATACGCCTTATGAACCCGTCACACTATTCTCATACCCGCGATATTGAAAGGCGCATGGGGCATCACCCGAGTCGGACGATTATGCCAGCAGTTGAAGGCACACGAGAATTACGTTAGAAACAGCTCCCTGGAAGTTCTCTCGGGCGACGGAAACGCTCAGCGACGCCCGAGGCAAGCCGACAGCAAGGGGACTCTTTCAACCAAAAGTCAGCGGTGTTGGCGAAGAATGGTACACCTACCAAATAACCACAAAGGAACAGATGTACATGGGTACTCTTGTACTCTGGGAACCGTTCTTTGAATCGAGATCCACACGTGCTGCGTTTGTCATACGTCTGCAAGGGCGATTGGCCTGTTTGCCTATTGGACCGGTCTTCTGAAGACGATACGGACGTAGAAGGTTAGCGTAGCTGTCGAGTCAGTCAAGAGTGGCGCTGTAAACTGGATTGAGATAGTAAAGGATAGCATAGCGGAGCAGTTCCGGGAGGTTGTTGCCTCCATCTTGGCTTATGATCTCAACGAAGAGCTGATGCTGGTAGTTTTGGTACATGCGCCAAAGGCAGGACATGCAAAGCACAGGAATGTGTTGAGAAAAGCCATGGAAATCGTCTCATGCAAAACGTGCGCGGCGCATGAAACCAGGGAAGCAAGCAACTCTACGCAAGGACAACAAAGATCCCTGCCCAGACGGGCAAAAAAAGACAGGATTCTTGATCGACAGCTGCAACACGCTAAGCGACACATGAAAATGGGAAACTTTTTCTCACACGAATCAAGCAGAATCAGGCCGGCTGCAGGCTGTGGCGGATGACTCAAAACGCCATACGATCTAATGAGGGATGGATACATGCATGGAGGTGCGTACGCATACGACGCACATGAATGAATTAACGGGATAGCAAACACGAGTGAGCGCACGTGGAACAAACAGCCGCTTCGCACGATCGGCGGTGGATGACGGGTCGCGGAAGCAGACAGAGAAGGGTGCTAGAAGGGAAAACGAGGGTGCAAGGTATGCGGTGAAGGCAAAAGAGATACGTGCGTAGGACCGAGCGGGCTTTGGCACGGTGCTGTAGTGGTGGAAGAGAAGAATTAGCTGTAGCCGTTTTGACAACAGCCAGTGGGCAACGGTGGATAATGAACAATAATTGATGAGGCATTGCGCACGCGGTGCTTGAGGGTAGCGTGGCCGCCCCCTCCGTGCTTGGTCCAACGGCGCTATCCACGGAAAGGGGAAAGTTGATCAAACCCCTGCTACCACGCGAGCAGGGCGCCGGCTAGCTGATCTCATGGGTCCGAAAATTGACACTTGAAGCGGCGCTGGCGGAATTCTTAGCTCGGGCTAGCATGGTCGTACCCACAGTACTTGAAACTTGAAAGGCCTTACGATATCCAGGCCACCGAGCCGTGCAATGCCTCATCCAACCCCGTCCAGCACTTGCCCTCCTGCATCCACCACGTCCTCACTGCAACACACGTCGCCGTCGCTCCTGACCCCCGTGCCCGACGAGTTGCCCGTGAAGACTTCCAGTTCCAGTTCTCGCTTGTCCAGTGAAGGTCAACAGCCACGTGAGAAGCAACGAACCAAGCACGACAGCCTTACCGCACCTCCCGCAGAAGACTCGGCGAGCCGATCTGCCGGCGTCATTAACAACCAACCCGGCCCATCATCCGCCGCTGTTGCTGCATCTCTGCGTCAACCTCTTTCGCATCTTCGCCTGACCTCGCTGGGACGCATTGCTCCTACCCGCGACTCGCTCGACTCGCCCACGCGCCCTTCGTCTCGTCTGTCGCAGGAGTCGCTGTCCAGCGTCGACTACCACCCCCGTCGTCCCGGCCTCGACGACAAGCGAATCTCGCTAAACACCTTTCTGTCGGCCACCACTCCTCCCTGGGCTGTCCCTCTCGACAAAGAAGAAAGCAACAGGCAAAAGATGCATCAAACCTCGTCCCGTCTGCTGCGTCAGACCGATGATGACCGCCCATTCACAAGAGTAAGCCTCCGTTTCGCTTTTGTTTATACTGCGTTCCCCGCTTACCCTTCTCCCTTTGCAGGATCTCAAGGATCTCTTCTCGACATTGATGGTCAGCTTGCCCTTGACTCCCCATCGTGTCCGCTTCACAAAGGTCGAGCACACCTTCACCACCGATGAAGCTCTGACCAACCTTGGTTCTCTCAAATTCTCCCAGTCAAACCGCATGCCCGACCCGAAAGACCCCTCAAGGATCGTTACCACCACAACCACGACCACTTTCTCCATGGCCAAGGAGATGGCTCGCACCGTCTGCAACCGTTTCGTCGAAGCAAGATTCGTCGAGTCATTGGACGGCAAGACGGACTTCAGCTCGAGGAGTTCTGTGTGGCAATTGACACCCAAGGGTATGCGTGTTCTGACCCGCTTCTGCCAGCGTAACGGCATCCACCAGCGCCATGTCAACGAATTGCTGGACTCCCCTCGCAACACCATGCAACTCGTCATCCTCGAACGTGTGCCCGAGAACGATAACATCAACATCGACCGCGGTACCATTGAGGTGGTCTTCAGACGTTTCTGTGGTGAGGAAGGCCCCAACCTCAAGAGCACTGCCACAGCCGACTCCGAGTCGATACACGATTACGCAACCGGCTTGGTCGGCGTGCACATGATGAGGTCTCGCAAGCAATTTGAGAAAGACACACCCTACATGTTTACTGGCAAGTCGGCCCTTGATTGGCTCATGGACTGCTGTATGGTCGTGAACAGAAAAGAGGCCTGTGATATTGCCCAGCAATTCATGGTCCACCAATTGATTGTAAACTTGACCGAAGAGCGCAACTCACCTGCCGCCTCGCGTTTCCAGCCCCTCAAGACTGCGCATTACGGCGTTACTGATAAGGGTATGAGAATTGCTGGCTGGGTCAGAAGCCCCAACGGATCCATCAACGGTGAGGCTGTTGTTGTCAAGCTGCCTCCGGGCGTAGCTCGTGATTCCAACACTACCAGAATGTCTCAGATCATTCACGACCCGGCTCAGCGTCTGGTCTTCCGCGAGTTCCTGCAAGAAACACATTGTGAGGAGAACCTTACCTTCTATCTCGAAGTTAGAAGCTTCTTGCTCGATTACAACTCGGCCAAGCGCTCTGTTCCTGCCCCTCGTCTGGACCTCATCCGCGAAACCCTGGCTTCAGCATACAGTAAGTCCATACTCTACTACCCCTTTGACAGTCCCCACGGCTAACTTTTCCAGGCTTGTACAATGCCTTCCTTGCACCTGGTTCGCCCTGTGAGCTCAACATTGACCACAACCTTCGCAACGCTCTTGCCAGTCGCATGACCCGCGCCGTTGGTGAAGACACAGAGATGATTGCCAGCTTGGATGAGGTAGCTACTTTGTTCGACCAGGCCCAGACCAGTGTCTTCAAGCTCATGGCTAGCGTAAGTCACTGTCTACATGCTTATCTGCCAACGAGTCAGTCCTAACAAATATTCAGGATTCGGTCCCCAAGTTTAGCAGAGATCCCAAGTACATCAGAATGCTGGAGAACCGCACCAACTACGACCAGATGAATGCAGCCTTCTCTGCTGCCTCGGTCTCATAAGGCAATGGTTACCATTGACCATTTTTAACACCTTCCTATCTCGCCCGCTTATTGCAAGCACTTTTCAACAATCTCGCTCAAACCAGGAATCGGTCGCCTCGGAAATGAAATATGGAAAGACGATGTACGCGCCTCGTCGCACATGCACACCAACAATTCATGCCTCGATGTATATCTTACAGCCACGTCCCACCCAGTGAGGCGTGTCAGCTTTGGATAGCAATTGCGAAGACGAACCTGGATAATCCCATCATCGAGGCCTATCGGACGTGCCCCGAGTGGCCCCTTCCGTGGCGGTGGGTGTCATTTCCCACACTGTAACTTATTCTCTGGTCTTTCATTCGGATAAAGGCATCATCTGGCGTTTCAGGGTGCATAGCAGATCGGCGTTTGTTTCTGCTTTTGTTTTTGGAAACATCGATCATGCACGAGGAAGACGACAAGTAATTGGACTTTGCTTTATTTTTCTCCTTGATGCTTTTCATTTGTTTCTTCATTTCGACACATTCCTGTTTCATTTGCTACCCTTGAATTTGCACCGCGTGGCTGGCAGCAGCAGCGGTAGCAGAAGGAAGCGCGGCACATTGACGACCAAGCGATTGCAAGGAGGACATGTTTTTTTCGATGGACATGGATGCAAAGAGAGGGCTGCGCACATGGCGCAAGATGTAGAAGTACCATTAGCTGACGCCATGCATGACACGTCTATAAACACTGCACTCTCTTTCATGTGCTTGTACTTTCCAATCAGCATCAGTGCAAAGTCCAACTACTGTAGCTACTACTTTGGCAAATGCAGTGAGACGCGAACAGTGTAGACAGGAGGCTTACGCGGTAGAGAGGAAGAACAAGGTTCGATCCAATTCCCGCGTGGCTTCCATGAATCAAAACGATCAAACGGCACGCGTTTCCAACAAACGCCAACGCGTCTTCCTCGGCCAGACAGCTGAAGACTGAATCATTGTCAACAGTATTATCGAAAGAACCGATCTTTGATCTTTTTCTATACAAGCATCCGGCGCTTTAGCGACAGCTACAATTGCTTCTAGAAGACAGAGGGCCTATAGCACAAGTCATGGGCGTCCCGCCGGGTGTAAGTTGATGAGGTTAACGAATGTTTTGACAAAGACATTTTCGTCTAACGCGTTTCACAGTCGCAAGCAGCTCCACTTCCGAGCAACCTGCCCTTTCGACTCGTATCCAAGACTATTGGGTCCGGCGCATATGCATCGTAGGTATCCAACAAGTAGACCACAAGACATGTTTATTGACTAGACGTTGGCGATAGGATCCGCAAGGCAGTGCCCAAGGACAAGCCGAAGCCCGTCATCGCCGTCAAGTTCATCAACAAAGACCACGCATTCAGGGTCGGTCGGTTGCGACCCAAGCAGATCGAGCTCGAGATCAGTCTGCATCGTCAAGTGTCTGGACATGCCAACATCATCCGCTTCCTCTCCCACGGAGACGACCAATCATGGATCTGGATCGCCATGGAATTGGCAGAGGGCGGCGACCTGTTTGACAAAATCGAGGCCGACGAAGGTGTAGGGGAGGATATTGCCCACTTCTACTTCAAGCAGCTCATCAACGCCATCGCCTGGTGTCACGGCAAGGGCGTCGCGCATAGAGACATCAAGCCCGAGAACATGCTGTTGACTGCGAACGGCGACCTGAAGCTGGCCGACTTCGGTCTTGCCACGGCTTTCCTCAATCCCAAGACTGGAGACTCCAAGATGTGTGGATTGGTCTGCGGAAGCCCGCCGTACATTGCGCCCGAGATCATCCAGGTCGGCCACGCAAATCAAAAGAGGAAGCACGGCGAGGAAAAGTTTGGCTACTGTCCCAACATCTCGGACATCTGGAGTTGCGCCATTGTGCTGTTCGTTCTCTTGGTGGGCAACACTCCTTGGGATCAGCCCGAACCGCGGAAGAGCGAGGAATTTTACCACTTCTGCGAAACACAAGGCCGTCCTGAGGACGACTTGTGGGACAAGATACCCTCGGATGCACTGAGTCTGCTCCGTGGCATGCTCAAGGTCGACGTACTCGAGCGCTTCAAGCTCAATGACATCCGCATCCATTCATGGTACACTCGCCCCAACAAGTTCATGAATTCAAAGGGAACCGTCTCGGACTCGGTCAGCCTGGCGACAAACATGATTGAGCGCCTGCACATCGACTTCACCACCGTACCCGACTCATCACAGAGCCAGGAGCAGCCGAAACAAGTCGAGTCACAGCCTACACCCGCCAACCAGATGTCGACGCAACCAAACACGTCAGCCTTCGATCAACCTTACGACTGGGAGGCCCCGCCACGTCTCGCAGGCCTCACTGCTTCTCAGCCCGTAACAGCACACGACTCCTCTCGCGTCGCCATTACTCACGACCTCATTGCCGCCCAACTTTCACAAGAACCGCACATGACCCAGTTCAGCCAGAACCACAGCGTCCCTCTGTCTCTGACCCAAAACGCCCGCCGCTTCCGGGATATCGTACCCGCTCAATCTCTCGCACGCTTCTATTCCTACCAAGCGCTGCCTCAGTTGCTCGGAACAGTACGCAGCGCCCTGCACACACTCAACGTTCCCATACCAGCTTCTGCTGCCGCTGACGACAAGGCTAAACAAGCTTACATTCGCATTCGCATGGTCGATGGTCGTAAGCAAGGACTCAGTGGAAACGTCGTCTTCGAGTCCATTGCTGAAGACGGACTTGTTGAAGTCAGATTCGTCAAGGCAAAGGGTGATCCGCTTGAGTGGCGCAGACTATTCAAGCGAGTCGCAGTCCTCTGCCGCGATGCAATTCTCATGCCTAGGGAGTAATGAGTCTCTCGTCATCGCGCGCACTGTCTTACCTCCATGGGCACATTCTCTCTTCTCTCGACATCTTCTTTACGTTTGACCTCTTCTTGGCTTCTACTTCCACCTTACATTGCGACTACTTCTTTCTCTTCTTTGCTAGGCATCTCACCTGGCCCCCATTTCACCTTTACGCTCTTCCAGTTTCGGAAGGACTTTTTCTTTTCATCATCACGCCTGTCATTGAAAAAGAGTCATGAGCACATTGAGATTTTCTGTTTTTGATTGTTTGTTTGGACCCATACAAGGGGCAACTAATGGGTTTTGGCTGGGAGGAAAAGGATGGAAAAACTGGAAAAACTGGAAATAGCACTATACCCCCTTTCCCTTTTACGAATATGATTTTGCCGATGTTCTTCTTTCCGCTCGATCATCATTTGCATGTCTTTGCTTTATGCATTGAGTTCGTGTGATTTTGCCATAAGCTTTGACTTTGCGTTGGAAAGTGATGGATTGTATGTCCCTTGTCATATCACGCTTGCCGTTTGCTTGATATCAACAGGTGCTGTTGACATTCTCCGGAAGGTACTAGATCTATAACACGTTGTTGTCGACAGTTTGCTCCATCAGGCTCTTCCAAGGCAACATCGATACGCTCCCACCTCGAGTCGCGCTCCCACCTCGTCGATACAAATAGATACAATTCATCGATCCATATCTTCACAGCAACACCACACCGTTCAATACACACACGAACGATGTCGTCTCCATACATCCGCCACAATACCAGTGATCCCGACGATGATCAACACATCATGCCTCCTGTCCCCAACCCAGACGAGCCCAAACACCCACTAGGCCCACGCATCTACATCCGCCTCCTCGTCAACACCTCAGATGCTGGCTGAACCGCCTATTGGGAGGACTTCCACATGAACGAAAGATTCGGCATGGGCTGGATTCCGGGCGCTACTTTCTGGTGGGAAGAAAAACAGAGGTGGCTGGTTCCCGAGGAGACTCCTGCCAAGGTAAGATTGAACTGATCTTGTCTGTTCGGGTTCGTGGCTGACGTTGGAGAATGTAGGTTGGAATGGAGCATGGTCATACTCTTCGTATCATCACTGCCAAAGAGCCTGAGGCACACGACACTGTGCCTTTGGTCAGATTGCACGACGAGAAAGTCAATTGATGAGAGGCTGGCGACAAGAAAGAAAAGGAGAAATCAAGGCTGAGTGCCGCGAACCGCGTGATTTCCGAATATTCATGGGCAACGCGAAGTGAAGAAGATTGGGCAGGACGATTGCTAGGTGCGAAGTGTATACTCAGGCGGACAAGATATTACACAGATGTGTTTTGATGTGGAGGCAGTCCGGCGCAAAGACTGGTCTTGATGTGCAAGTTCGGGAGGGGATTATCAACAGACACAAGTCAACAGTCATCACCAAAGAACAAAGGCCATTCACCATTAGACAGATCAAGAAATGACATATGAGACAAAGAGTGCACTATACATCCAGGTCTTCTCATGGTCTAACCATCAACATCTCGAACACCGAGGCCATTGGTGCCGACTGACGTGCGCACAACTATCACGGCCTGTGTGTGCTGCTTCTGCCGCCCTCCCCGTCGATACGGGATAGCGCGAGCCGAACCGGGTACCGAACGCTGTCCAGCGAAGCCCCTCGTTTCGTCTGTTTGGTAGGGTCCGGAGGAGGTGACGGGAGTTATGCACGAGTGTGCCGCTTTAGGTCAGGGGGTAAATGGTAGGGAAGAAGCTGTTTGCGAGGAGATGGTGGCACATCATTCTCTCTCGAGTCGATGGATGAATTGATCGTTCGTGTAGTAACGCAGTT
>ERZ794946.265-NODE-265-length-23068-cov-4.833616_pt1 | contig 23068 bp, 20 predicted proteins | sample MGYA00433072_ERZ794946 | MGnify/ENA primary metagenome ERZ794946 (study PRJEB30137, sample SAMN04331413) | food metagenome | isolation source: Y3 must sample point D1 replicate A | place: Australia: South Australia | collected 2014 ...
CCCGCCGCTCCTGCGGCGCCAAAGACGAACATCGGCGAGTCTCTCTTCGGTGTCAAGCCTCCCACTTCTGGATCTTCTCCTCTCAACCCTTTCGCTACCGGCGGCGCCTCATCACGCCCTGCAAACCCCTTCTCTACCGCCCCCGCTTCCTCACCAGCGGCTCCCTCGCCCGCAGCTCCTACACCAGCAGCCACACAACCCACACCTTCTCTCTCTGAGACTTTCGCCAGCAAAGCGCGCATCTCGAGCCCAGAGCCCAACACCACACCAGCCATCCCCACCGGCCCCCGCGAGCCCTGGCCCCAACAATCCTCTTTTCCCCCGCCCTACCCCTCCTACTACCTCGACGCCGACTACGAAACCCTCGACGCCGAAAAGCCCGAGATCCCCCAACAAACACGCGTGGACATGGATCTCGACGCCGGCGAAGGCGGTTCCTCTGGTCAAGACATGGACGTCAAAGACGCCTTTGAATCAAGCATGGACAAAGCCTTCCAACGCTTCGCCGACCGCATGTCCCAGAACCCAGAGCAAATCCTTCGTTACGAGTTTGCTGGGCAGCCATTGCTTTACTCGAAAACAGATGCTGTGGGTAGATTGTTGGGTGCGCATCAAGATTCTGCATCTAGCAATGCCAAAGTCAAGACTAGTGGTAAGACTGGAATGCCTAGATGCAATAACTGTGGTGCGGAGAGGCTGTTCGAACTGCAATTGACTCCTTACGCTATCGTCGAGCTTGAAGCCGAGGAGTTGGGCTTGGAGGGTATGGAATGGGGTACCGTTATCCTTGGTGTTTGTGAAAAGGACTGCGTTATGCGTGGGCAGAAGGAGGGTGAGGTTGGTTATGTCGAGGAGTGGGTTGGTGTTCAGTGGGAGGAGTTGACTGGAAAGAAGTAAAAGAGATACCACTTATAGATTGAATTGTCTTGTAGCGAAAGAGAATCAAAGTTGATACGAACTCCCATTTTACCCTGCCAGATGTCTATTGAAACAGCTGTCAAAATTCATGATGCTTTTCATATTGACATGATTTTTGGAGGAGAGGATACTCTGCTCTCGATGATCTTGAGTTCGAGCATTGCAATGTTGATACGAGAGATTTCATTGACGGTCATTTGTCATTGTTTGTTCTTCTAGTTTTTGAAAAGAAGCATACTATTTCTCATGCTTCTCGTTCTAATGCCACGAACACAAAAAGGTGTGACTGCGACTTTTTGTTTGAAGTGTTGCCCACCAAATATCCCTGAGCTTTTGTCGTACGCTCTTTTAGAAAAATCCGTAGAACGCCATGCTTTCGTATCAGTGTCACCAAATACGTTTCTGTCCCATTTGTTTATGCGGGTTGCTCGTATGCTCTCTTGATCATTCTTGAGAATTCTGTGGGTATCCTTGTCAGTCTTTTGCTTCTCTGTTGTAGCGTGTGATGTCGCAAAACTTACGGTCAAACTTGACATTCTCGCGCACGACGGTTCCTCTGGCCTCATTCTCCTTGTTCAGAGGAATGCTGACGGTGCTACCCTCAACAGTCCATCCGCAAACCTCCTTGACAAACTTGTCGAAGGCCTCACCGTTGAGGTTGAGCCACGACTCAAGGACGGCACGGTCAACACTCTGCATGGTCTGGCTGATAACAACAGCCTGGCGCACGCGCATCAACTCTTCGAAGCCCTGGACATCGGCGATCAAGTCGGCGTAGAGGTCATCGCCGTCCAGCGAGGACCAGAATTGGTCGTACGAGGCGCCGATCAATTGGCTGTGGAGGGTGTTGAGCTTTTGGACTGCTTCGGCGAGGGAGTTGGCGGCGGGGTTGGGAGCGAGGACGTGAGGAGGGAGGAGGGCGAGGCAGAGGCTGAAGTCGGGGGAGGGGAAGACGGTCAGAGACTTGACGAGGATGTTGGTGATGGTCTCTTCACGGCCGAGGTGGGGGTTGAATTGGTAGCTGTGTTGTTGGTTTGTCAGTCTTCTGCTGTCGCTGCCAGTGTGCAATGTAGGAATCGCAGAGAATGTGGTGTTTGAAAGATCAGATAGAGCTAATAAATAGACATCAAAGGGCATGAAGTGATTCAAGCTCCGGTCGCCCATCAGGTAATAGGAAACGTGAATTTCAATATTCGTCATGGAACAAACACCAGAGCCAGTAGGAAAGACCAGCGAGAGACGGAGAGGAGAAGCGCGCATTCACTCACAGCTTGAGCAGGGCCAGGTTGGCGTAGCAGTCGTAGGTCTGGTTTTCGCATTGCGACGAGACGTAGTCCTGGAAAACTGTCGTCGTCTCGGGGTTGTAGCGGTCGAGTCCGTTCAGGATGGCGTCAATGTGCTCTGGCCTCTCGGGCGCGTAGTCGAAAGGAACACCCATTGTGATTATGTGTGGAAGATGTGGTATGCGAGTCTGGCGCTGCTGGCAGATTTGATGTGGGCTGTTGTCCGACGCCAAAACTTCTCCGTCCACGAGCGTCTTGGCGGTCTGTCGTTGCTCATCCCGCCGCAACACCTTGATCACTAGGACTTGAAGATCCCCATTTTCACAATCACCTCAATCGATACGAGTTCGCATGCTCAGCCATGAGCTGTGGATGGGTAAAAGCATGCAGTCAAATGCCACTGCTATCAATGCTTGATGATCCTTAGAAGCTCCCTACAGTACTCCAAAACAGCATGCCATGCCGCAACACCATAATCAACCAGAAATAAGCACAAGAAATGACTTGCCACCTCAGGCCGTCATGAACAGACTATATGTTCGTCAATCATCGTAGCGGCGTCTTGCCTTGCTTCCTCCTCATGCCGTCCAACTTCTTCATCAAAGACTCGTGCAGTTTCTTGTTGCCTGACCACGCCTCCTGCATCTTCTGCATGCGCACTGTAGCAATGACCATGTAGGCCACTGACTTCAGGCTTGGCTTGCGTTCTCGCACCTGGGTCTTGGGTGTTACGCCCATCTCCTCGAGCAGTTTGAGATCTGCTTTGTTGCTGTCACGGAAGTCAGCACGAATTCTAGTACCTGAGGGAATGCGGGAATATAACTTACCATGCACCGTACATCTCCACCTGCATCAGGAACCAGCGCTTGCTAAACACAAGATCCTTGCGGAATCCTTCTTCACGGTCACATCTGGCTCGGAGGTATTGGATCTGTTTGGCAAGTCCCTTGAGTTCGCCAGCGTGTGTCTTCTCCTTGGCCTCAATCAGACCCCGGACCTCTCTCTGGTTAATGGTTCTCGTATCGTCTGCTTCGCCGCGGACATTCTTCAGCTTGGATCGCAACTCATTTTCGCGGCTAAGAGAAGATTGCAAGCGAGTTTCTCTCTCCTCGAGCTGTTTCTGCAGGTTCTCACACTCAATCTCGACATCCTGTAGTTGAGCGCGGAGGTCTTGCTCTAGGAAGTGGGTGTCGTCAGAGGTTGTTCGGCTCTTCTTGATTCTGTCGCGAAGATCCTTCTCTTTTTGGGACAACGTCTGTATACGTTCCTCCTTCTCAGATAGCTGGACTTGCAAGTCCTCGATCTCGATCTTGGAGTCGCGGAGCTGGACGCGAAGCTCTGCTTCACGTCTTGCGTGACTAGAACTGCTGCCTTTGCGCTCGCCAAGTTGCAGCTCTAGCTCCTGCAGTTGGACCTTGGCCTCTCTCAGTTCTTGGATCTGCGTGCGAAGCTCTCTTTCCTTGGTCATGTAACCCGAGATTCTGGTGTCGCGTTCCGAGACCTCTGACTGAAGCTGTTCCATCTCGAAGCGTGCCTCGTCGAGGTGGACTCTGGCCTCACTTTCTTTCTTTGTCAGAGCGGCAATTTTCTTCTCGCGGTCTGCGATTTGAAGTTGCAGGTCTTCCGCCTCGATCTTAGCTTCCTTCAGAGATTCGTGCAAGTCCATGCGCTCGTCGGCCATGGTTTTGTCGGCTTGGGCGGATTCTAAATCGAACTCCAGAGACTGAATGCGGTTCTGCAGCTTGGAAATCTCGTTTTGTGACTCTCTCAACTTTGAACGTAGCTCATTGCGCTCACGAACAGGTGTGCCGTTCTCTTTGGCTTGCCAGGCTGCGTCAAGCTCACGCTCAAGGTCTTGGATCTGGCTCTTCAGGTTGTCTCGTTCCATATCGGCGTTTCTCAGCTTCAAGCGAAGTTCGTTGCGTTCGCGGACTGGCGTGCCGTTCTGCTTTGATGCTACAAGATCTCTTTCAAGCAGCTCGATCTTTTGCTGCAAAGCCGATTTCTCGTTCTGGGCGTCTTCAACGTTAGATTCCAGAACAACGATCTCGTCCTCCAGAGCTTCCAAGGCCTCGTCGTGTTCGTCCTTGAGTTGTTGTTTTTCGTGGTCGACTTCTTGCTTGACTTGGCGAAGACGGGTCTCGTATGCTACCATCTCAGACTCCTTCTCTTGCAGGGCCTTGCGGAGCTTAGTTTGCAGATCCAACAATTGGTCTTCTTGCTGCTCGATGGTCTTTTGCTTCTCTTGCATGTCTTCGTCCATGTGGCCTGCGAAAGATTGGTCCCTCTCTGCTGATCTCAAGCGCTCTTGCAATTGCTGAATCTTCTTGAGATGGCCGTCAAGCTCTGTCTCCGCAGACTGCAATTGGTTCTCAAGCTCGTTCAATTCTGCGTCTTTCTCGCTTGACAAAGCGCGAAGAGCCTGCTGGAGGTTGCGAATTTGTTCTGCTTGTTGACTAAGCATCGAGTTCTTCTTTGTGGGCGATTCCATAGAGTTCATGCGATCCTTGAGAGCACGCATTTCCGTAGCCAGCTGCAGAGCCTGGTGGTTCTTCGACTGGATTTCTTTCTCAAGTTGCTCGATGTGTTCGGTCTTGAGGCGGATTTCATTGCTCTCGTCTCCTTCTTGTCCACGAATTCGTGATTGCAAGCTTCGAATTTCTCGCTCTTTCGATGCGATGATGTCTGACTTTTCGTCACGCTCGGCGCCCGCGCTGGCCTCGGTGGATCGCAAACGTTCCTGGAGTTGTCGAATCTGCTCGGTCTGCTGTCTGTGCTGTTGAGCTTGTGCGTTGTTGCCGTTCTCGTTAGACTTGAGAGATTGCTGCAGGTCTGCGATTTCGCGGTTGCGTTCTTCGACCAGGCGCGAGGCCTCACGGAGTTGTGATTCTCTTTCGTAGACCAGCTGGTCCTTCTCTTGCAGACGAGCGTCGGTCTGCATTGCTTCGGCATCCCAGCTGCCGCGTGCTGTCTGGAGACGGTCCTGTAGAGCCTTAATCTCTCCATCTTTCTGCTCTAGTAAGAAGTCCTTCTCCTGGAGTTCGCTCTCAACATCGCGCATGTCGGTCGTATGAGCAGATTCTGAAGTCTGGAGTCGCTTTTCCAGAGCGCGCAGCTCGTTGTGCTTTTGGTCGATGATTTGATCTTTGTCTCTGAGTTGGTTTTCGAGCTCTTCCAGGCTGCCCCGAAGCTTCTTCGTTGAGCGGTCGGTGTTTTGAGCGCTTCTGACTTGTTGTTTCAGGTCTTCAATTTCCTCGCGATGTTCCAGCAGTTCACGTTCTCGTGTTTCCAGATCAGCCTCGAGAGCAGCGACGTCTTCGCGCAGACCGTTGAGCTCTTCGTCGTCTGTTTGGGCTTCCTTCAGCTTCTGCTTCAATGAGTCGATTTGGTCATTTTTCGCGTCAACTTCCTCCTCTTTAGCGCGTACTTCGGCTTCGAGGTCTGCGATATCATCGCGCAGGCCGTCCGCTTCGTCGTCGTCAGATTGCGCCTCCTTGAGCTTCTTCTGCAACTTCTCGATCTGTTCGTCCTTGGAGTCAAGGTCGATCTCTTTGGCGCGAATCTCGGCTTCAAGGTCGGAGATGTCATCCTGGAGATCCTTGACTTTCTCGTCCGAGGAATTTCCAGCCTTGCTGAGTCTGTGTTGCAGCTCATTGATCTGTTCCTCTCGCTCGTCTGCCAGGGTCTGATTCTTCTCGGCTTGTTGACGCAAGCGTTCCATCTCTTCCTTGACTATATCGTCTGTATGCTTCCTCTTAATCTTTTCGGCGTAGTCGCGTAGTTGTTGGCGATATTGCTCCAGCTCTGCCTCAGCACGCTGAATGGCTTTCTTTTGCTGCTTGATCTCGTGGGACATCTGAGTGTTGTCAATCTTCAGCTCGGTATTTTGCCTGATGACCTCTTGCTGGTAGTCGGTTCCCGTGCGTTTAAGGTTCTCGTCGAGGAAATGAATCTTGAGTTTCAAGTTGAAGTTCTCTTTCGTCACGGCGTCGAGTTTCTGTGTTGCAAGTGGTTAGTAAAGAAGGCAGAATAATGTCACCTCCACAACGGTACATACAGCTTCTTGCTCACGCAATGTGAGAACATTGCCCTGGTCCACCAGGCCTCCATTCCTCTGAGGCAATATGGGCATGGGAGTAGACATGATACTGCTGCTGGCGATAGCAGGTGGAACAGGAGTACCTTCTCCTTGAGAACTGCCGGTGTGATCGTGATCCATCATACTGCTGTTGACAGGTAGGCCAGGAGTGTGGGACTCGACGTAGCCAGGCTTTAGGTAGGCAGGCGTTGCAGGAGCGCGTCCACTCAGAACGCTATTAAGTAGGTCGTTGTCATTCTCCTTGTTCTCTCTTGAGCGGAAGCGGTTGTGCGCGGCACTCTTGAGGAGAGGAGTGAATTCGTTCCTGGAAGGGCCGTTCCTGGCATTGACTAGGTTGTTGCGAGCGCGCGGAGTCTTGATAGATTGCGCAGCACCTTGTCGAGCTTTCATCTGGCGTACAAGATCGTTCTTTGGGTCTTTGGAGGGCGAGGGGAAAGGTTGCTCCATAGAGAACGACAGAGCGTCAGCATCGAATCGCGTCAAGTCGGCCATGTCAGTGCGAGGGGTGTCGACAAAGTTGTAAGCCATGGCGAGCTGTTTGGCGCCTCACACGGGCGCTGTCTCAAGTATGCGACTCGAACAAAATGCTGGTAGAAAAATGCAGAGCGATATACAACTACGGAACACACAGACGCGAACTGGAGAGATGGAGCTTTGTTTTCTAAACATCCCCTTTGGGCTAGCTCCCGCTCGGCCTGGACGTGCCGACAATCATCAATGACATGTGACATGCTCCTCCAAATCTTGCATCATCCATCATTCTCACCTTTACCGTGTTGGCGATCATTCAATGTCGACCAAAACATGGCGTAGATGGCATTCGCATTTGACACCTGCCAACAATCGTGGTCGAAAGACTCAGATCACAAACAATCATGGGCTTCCCGTATCTCCGATTCTGGAACCACTCAAGGAGAAACCTGCTCGCGAACATCAACCGCTGGAATCTCTGACATCTTTTCGCAAGGAGGTCGCTGCCAACGCGTTTGCAAACGCTCTAGCCACTCCAGTTCGGCAATGCAACTTCACTGGTGCACGACTACCTTCACATTATCTACTGCCTTTTACCACAAAATTCCTACGACACGAAGACGACAAACTGGTTCCATACCTGGCTCCTTTCGAAAACTCATCTCGACAAGCGACACGCGCTTATGCTTTCAATTCGCGTCAGCTTGTCAATCGTCTTGGTCAAAAAAAGACATGGCAGCGTCTGCTTGGCCATGAGCTCAGATTTGGTCTGACGAGCAGAAGTGACTATAAGTGGCCCAAACAGATCGACGAAATCATCCTTTCTCAGTTGCGTCAATCTGTGGTTCGCAAGTTGGCTTGGGTGTTCAACAAGCCAAAGGCAAATCTGGTTATACCTCTCCAATCAAACACGGAATATCCTCCATCGGCTTGCATTCTATATCTGCGAGCGAAAGTACTGTCGTCTTCTTCGAATCCAAGCATTACGGGATATGACCTTAGTGGGTTGCTAGGCCTTGAGCTGCTTGAGACTCTCGTCAAAGACACTTCGCTCGCTGACAATGATGCTCTGGTACTCACACAGTCCTATATGACTACGTCCGCACATATTGCTCTGGCAAGATTGTCCACCTTTCTGTCCTCATCGGATGCCACTTCAAACAGTGCTAAGACATGATGCATGAAATATCGTGTATCTATACAAACTCCGCCCATCACAATGGGTCCCCTAACGCCCATGAAACTTGATCTACTTGATCATGACAGGTGCGACCTTCTTGGCCTTTTCAGCTGCATATTCTGCAACCTTCTGCAGCTTCTCTGCTCTGATCTTGCGGACGTATCTGAAGAGAAGAACGAACATGAGTTCCATTCTTTCTTTTGTCATCATCAGAAGTCCTTGCACCAACAAGCCCTTCAGGATTTGGGGTCCAATACCCTTGAAGAGTCCAAGAGGGCCTTCGTTGTCAATGATGTACTTCATTACCTCGAGGAAAGAGCTGAATGGTTTGCCCATTCTGGCGGGCGGTGGTCTCGACTGCAGACCGACCTTTGCAACGATGAGTGGCTGAGTAGCAATAGTTGCCAATGCTTTAGACATGGCACCGAGTACTGTTTTGTGTTAGCGTTGTGTCGACCGCAAGGAACTTGCCTGATCTTACAAAATGCCTCATGGGGTCTAAGGCTCACCCTTCCAGGGTAAAGAACATCCTTCAGTCTTTGGTATGCACCGTATGTAATGGCCGGGTTCACCACGAGCACCAAACTCGCCTTCATACCCCTCCACAGTCCTGTCCAACCATCTTCACTATTGATGACTTCTCTTGCTGTCTCTAACATGCCCTTCTTGTCTCCCTTAGGTTGTGTTTGTTGTCTCGTCGTGACGACTGCAATGGGGATGGTGAAGAGCTGTGCAAGTGCTCCAGCGGCTGCACCCAAGCTGAGCTCGATGGCGGTTGATGGAGGCGCGGGAATGGCGAGTCGTGATATGTACAATGTTCGGACAACCGAGTACCAGTAAAAGTAAGCGAAGTTGGTGCTTGCGACTCCGAGAAGTGATCCGAACATGCCAGAGTAGAGCCCCGCCAGACCCTCATCTTCGAGGATACACTTGATTGCATGCAGGCCACCCTCATAGTGTCGGTCGTTGGTAGTAGTTGGGACATCATCAGGCTTTCTCTTGACTTGGACTTGCAGACGCGTCTTGACTCTACCAGTGTGTTAGCACCCGATGTACGCTCGACTGTCAAGGCTTCATACATGTCCAGCGGGTAGACGAGTGCGTTCGCGAGAACAGCACCAGTGGCTCCAGCGACTGCCAGTCCCCATGGAGGGACGACCTCCTTGGATTGAACACCCATGATTCGGTCGAGCGGGTTTTGTAAGGTTGATTGATGAATGAAGGATAGACAAAGACGTGGTATGGAAGAGGCTTCGTGATTGTCGACAAACTGATCGATTTCGTACAAGACCGTGCTTTATGCCTATTATTCAAGTCCAATGCCGGTGTTCTGGCCTAGAAGCAGAGGTCTGTCTGCGCGATAGAAGCTGTATACATGGCGACCTCGGCGCAATAACTTGTTCACGTCACCCCCCAAATTGTTGTTTCTGCCGAGGTCTCTCGGTTACTCTTTCACAGGCAGATAAGAGCTCGTTGCAAACAATGTTGAGAACTGTGATTGTGGAGTCGGATATTTGGCAGATCATAATTTAGTGCTCGAGGTGTCAGTTCCTTGCCTCAATATAATCGTTTTCTGCTCAGACGCTTCACTGCAGCAATCGGGCCACCCAGTGGGCAAGGTGAATGTTTCCTTCAAACATGTTCTCGTTACCTTCAGAAGGGACTAGATGGTCTGGGGTCCTGTAAGTCCGTGCGTGATATCGCGTTGTCGCGCCGTGTTGTCGCGCCGGCGTCCGAACCGTCCCCCACCTTTCGTCAATAATCACATGCGCCAGCCGACACATCGGCGCGATCTGAGAGCGTGTGTCGCCAATGGACTCGGAAAATGACTTCTTTCCAAGATATCTCGACCTTGAAGGCGAAGATACAGGTAATTTCCTACTTGGAAACGTATCCAACACTACTGACAATCCGAAAGAGATTCGAACATGATATTCCTTTTGCACCATCCAAGGATGCTGCTCTGGATATGGCCATCAAGGCTGCTGAGCATGCCATGAAAGCAATGAGACTGTCAGACAGCCCGGATACAACAAAAGCTATGAGAAACAAGAGCGAGTTCTTCTTGGACGAAGCACAGCGCATCAAATCAGACCCAAACTGGAAACCACGCATTGAAATCGATGTCGCCAAAGTTGCCAAACTCGTGGAACCGAAATCATCTCGCCCACTGCCTACCTCAGAACAGATCTTGCTTTTGAAGGCTTCCCAACTCAATGGTTTCAAGTTTCCTCCTTGGACCAGCTTTCCAAAGGACAATGATTTCCAACTTCAAGTCGGTCAAGAGCCTTTCATGTAAGTCGAATCAAGTCAATTTCTAGGAAGCAACGAGACTCACAGAAAAACAGTGACAAACCTGAATTGCGCCTATCCGCTGCACAACTTCAAGTTTTCGATGGTTGGAAGAGAGCTGCGGAGGCGCTACCACCACCAGCATGGTACACGGCTCAGGAGAGAGGTGCTGGTCCCACAATGAGCTCATCACGAACTATCGATCTTGTCCAAGATGCTGCCACTGATTGCTCAGTTGTTGCGAGTCTTTGTGCGCTAGTTGCTCGCGGCGAACGAGGCCATGCTAAGGTAAGCACCCTTGACAAGCAACCACTCATGTCATGCCATTAACTTGTTCAGATCCTAGGATCCATGATGTTTCCCTACGATAACGAAGAAGGTCGCCCTCAGATGTCTCAAAATGGCAAATATGCGCTGAAGCTCAACTTCAACGGCACGTATAGAAAGGTTGACATCGACGACCGTCTGCCTGTGTCGAAATCATCAAGAGTTCTGCACGTCATTGACCGTCACAATCCAAGCCTTTTGTGGCCTGCATTGATCGAGAAGGCCTATCTCAAAGTCAGGGGCAGCTATGATTTCCCTGGTAGCAATTCAGGGACCGACCTTTGGATCTTGAGTGGATGGATTCCGGAACAGATCTTCTTGCAAAGGTGAGGTCAACCATCTCTCGGGTTGATAGAACTCTTCCTGCTAACGCTTTCCCAGCGATGACACCATTCCTAATAACATCTGGAAGCGCATCTACAAGTCTCATCAGTATGGCGACGTCCTCGTTACAATGGGCACTGGCAAAATCTCCAATCGTACAGAACGTGCAATTGGCCTTGCAGGAGAGCACGACTATGCAGTGCTGGACATGAGAGAAGTAGATGGCCAAAAGCTGATGCTTGTCAAGAACCCATGGTGCGAAGGCATGTCTTGGAAAGGAAGCATTCCTAGATCGCCGGTCGATAACGAGGGTGAAGAGGACGAAGAAGTCCTCCCTTCATCCAGAGATCTGCTCAACTCAGACGATGAGCTGACCCCAGGAACATTCTGGATGGACCTCAACAGTGTGATGCAGTATTTCGAGTCCATTTACTTGAATTGGAATCCGGGCCTATTCTCCTATCGCCAGGACATCCACTTTGCATGGGACTTGTCAGCGTCTTCTCCCAGCAGCAAATTCAAGAGCTTTGGTAACCATCAGCAGTTTCGAATGTCCGTAGCATCACCAGGGACTGCGTGGCTTCTGCTCAACCGTCATTTCAAAGATGGCAAGGAAAACGTCCATCCTTCTGAATACATTAGCTTGTATGTGTTCGACAATCATGGCGCAAAAGTCTACCTTAGTGACGGGGCTATTCAACGTGGTCCTTTTGTGGATTCACCCCAAACTCTTCTTCGCCTCGACAACCTCGAAGCGGACAAGCGATACACGATCGTTCCGGTTGAACAAGATCTGACTCAGGCCACTCATACTTTCACTCTCTCGGCGTTTGCAAATGCACGCATCACCATTGACGAGGCTCCCAACAAGTATCGCTGCCAAAACGTGGTCTCATCATCGTGGACGGAAGAGACCGCAGGCGGCAATGCTCACTCACCGACATACTCACAGAACCCACAGTTCAGTATCACAGTTGCTGCGAGAACACCCATCGCATTGTTACTCGAAACAGCAATGGAGCAACTGCATGTGCACGTAAAGTTGGTGCATGGTCGAGGGTCTCGGGTTCAAGCAGTACGATCCAAGGACATTGTGTTTGACTCGAAAGACTATCGTCGTGGATGTGCTCTGGCACAATTCGCAGAATTGGACGCAGGAACTTACACCATCGTTTGTTCTACTTTCGAGGCTGGTCAAAAGGGGAACTTCAAGCTTCGCGTAGACAGTAATGCAGCTACGCAGTTGTCCCTGCTCCCACGGCAAGGTGCAGGTCGGTTGAGACGCGCTTGGGCCAAGGCGGCCTTCGAGGGACAGCAACGCATACTTGCAGCACCTATTGCCCCTAGACGTCTCACCAAGCTCGACGTTTTCGTCAAGCAGGTTCAGCAGACGGGTGTTCATGAGACTGCGAGAATGGGTCAACGTAGGGAGAGAAGCATGATTCGCGTCACCCTGGAAATTGGTAAGGGGCCCGAAAGACGAATTTTGATTGCCAGCTCCAACGGCGAGTATAGCGATTCCTCTGCTGGTGTTCGTACCGGAGAGATTGACCTTTCCCCACAGGAGGTGGGCAAGGCATGGCTTGTGATTGAGAGAATGTTCACTCCTGCCGATTTGGAAGGAGAGATATTCCAAGTCGAGACATTCACGGATGCACCTGACACTGTCGACATTGGCGTCTGGAGAAGATGGGAGGTCGATTGAAGATAGAGCCTGATGATTAACGATTGGTAGCTCGAAACTGATGGTGTGATGGGTTGTCGCTCAAGGCATGTAGCAAACGAGAAGCGTCAATACCAACCGCCTAAATAATTTCATACAGCAAAGGTCATCGGTGTCTTCGAGCACTGGATGATAACATTAGCCATACACAAACCTCTCTCGTCTCAAGATCCGTTCTCCGCTATCTCTCTCCTACAGAGTGGTCTCTCTGTTCCCATGTCTTCCTCCAGGCAATGCTGGACCTCGTGGTCCCTGGGCAAAGCGGCCAGTCGAGCCGAGCCGAGTGCTCCCCGCACGGGCGTCTGTGCGCAATCACCCTGGTGTCGGCATCCCATTTGGCATTCGCATGCGAGTTTGTGTTCTGGTAGGTTACAACAATATTCTTTGGCCTGCAGTGCGCCCCATTGCTGTAGACACGGATACAAAAGCCCTAGGGTGGTGTTTGGGCATGCGCCCTTCATAAGACGAGTCCATGGCAGCTTCCCCTCCGCATCACCAAAGTGGACGCCGACATGCGACCATGACCAACCATACGCCTTCTTTGCTCCGTCAGGATTCTGATGGCGCTTCCAGTCCTGTGTCTGACGAGGAGGCCAAACCCAGGCAATTGCTTGATCTCCCGGTCGAAATTCTCAATGCCATTTTGAAAGAGGTGAGTCGTTCGTTTCACAGCAGCATTGGCGCATACCGACTGACTTGTCGTCGCAACAGCTGAACCATACCAATGACTTGACATCTCTCGCCCTCTGCCACTCGACTCTCCATACCTTGACTGTACCCCACATCTACAGTAGATTCGATATCGTCTGGCCCGACAATGCTTCCGGTCCGGAGCCACGAGCTGGGGTTGACGCCCTTACGTACGGCCTGTCTACCCTAGTCATGGCTGAAGAGATCTTTGGTAGCCGCCACAGCCATTCTATGGAGCAGAGAGTTAGGAGACGTCGTGGTAACCACTTCGCATCCTTCACCAAGAAGTTCTCGCTAGGCAATGGCCCGCCAGAGTGGGTACAGGACTGTACGTAAACGAAGCTGACCTCTTTCTTTATAAGAAGTATACTGATTCCAACCTTAACAGACCTGATCACTAAAGAGGGCGGGAAGATGCTTGGTACTCTCGTCGCTTTGGCTGTCGCACGCATGCGAAGCCTCGAGTCTTTCACATGGGACATGCCTACTGGCGTACTGAGTTCAGTGTGGGACGCCCTTTCTTCGCTAGGAGATCATGAGGACGGCAAGCCATGCCGTTTGGACAGAGTTGCGATCCGCTGGCACGACAACTCTCCAGAGCCTCGGAACGCTCCCGTTCATGTTCCTCGCAGTCCAGGGGACGTACCTCCACCGCTCAGTGCTCTACAACATGTTGAGAATCCATCTTTCTCTATACTACCGCCACTCAAGAGCTTGAGTGTACTTGACATTGACGAAGTTCAATATCTTGATGAGCTGAGTGTCCTCATTCAACGATCATTTGGCAAGCTACGCGAATTGCGTGTTGGTATAGCTCCCCATGCCAGACACAGAGAGTTTGTAAGCGTCTGGGAAGGAGAAAATGTTCAACAGATTGATCGAGTCAACCCAGTCATGTCGTGCATCACCATAGGTGAAAAGAGACTTGGTGGTGTTCTTGGAGTGCTGACTGGTTTGATGTTTGATCTGCGTTCTGCTGAGCCTCAAGGTACACGACCGAACCGGCTCAGACGAAGGTCCAACGTAACGATCAGCAATTCACAGATATCTGGAGTTTCTGATGGCACATCTGGTACACCAGGGACCAATACCACAAACATCGACTCAATGAGCAGCTCCGAAACAGGGGCAGGAGACACAGAGAGCACGCTCTCCGAAGAGAGTCCTGACGATGAGACGATCGCGAGTGTTGAGCATGTTCAGGCAACTCCCAAAACGTTTTTGTCAGACTCTCCTGCTATGACTCCTCCTGAGATTCTAGAGCTTGCAGATGGACACTCCCTGCCTCATCGTGTCAAACATTCTTCGGATGCACCTGATATTCAATCCTCTACCGGAAAAGATGGCCATCTGCCCGCAAACTCGGGCAAGCTTGCATTGGATGCGCTTGAGCTCGAGCAGGTCCCTTTGTCGATTCCAATTCTGATGAACGCCATCGAATGGAGTAGTCTGACCACTATCACGTTACTCCGCTGTCCGAATCACGAACATCTGTGGAAGGCTTTACGTCGCCAGTTCTCTACTACGAACAAGTCAAAACATACATCTACTACAGCTAACACTTCGTTGGCCGCTTCATGCAAGCTGTCCACGGCAGACACAACATACAAGCTGAACCTGAAACACATCTCGACTGACACTGTGTCTTCCTCTCTCCTCTCTTTCATCAAAGACACGCTTCGTCCAAATAGCTTGGAATCGGTGTTCTTCCTGCATGCTACTTCCTATACTTCGACCGTGTCTCTCGATGCTATCTTCAACGGAGTGCTCCGCAGGCACCGGTCTAGTCTGAGGAGGGTTCTGATAGACAGCGGTGAGAAGGGTGCCGAGAACTCGCCAGGAGCTAATGCCATCTGGCGGCAGTGGATGTTCAATAGAGAAATCTTGAAATTCTTAGGTAGAATGCCTCAGCTAAGAGAGCTCGGGGTCGCTCTTGATTATCGTGATTGGGTGAGTTCACTGCTCTCCGTCCCTATGACCAGCACTGACTTGTCTCCAGCACTTCTTTCTGCAACATTTGCCATCTCTGCCAAAACTGCGCTCCCTATACATACCGTTCCTGGTAAACTTCAACCAGCCCGGTCTTGCAGATACCAGAGAACTGGCTCTCCAGATTGTGGACATTGTAGCTCTACGCCCAGAGCTGGAGATTTGCTACCTAGGCATAATGAAGAAGTGCTTCGAGGTACTCGAACAAAAGCCTGGTCCAGGGAAATCAGATCATCACAGCAACAATGAGGTTGACGATCAATCTGGGAGCGAAGATGCAGACGAAGATGATGATGACTCTGGCAATGAAGATGATGATGACGACGACGAAAACGACGACGACGATGACAGCGATGACACGACCTCCGATACGACAGACACATACGAGGATAGCGAATATGGCTCCGAGGAGAACGGGAAGGAACTCCCGGCTTTGAGGCTAAGGGAGATTTTGTATTACGACGACAAGGTCTCCGTGTTCAAGGCGAGACATGGACGGCTTTGAGAACATTGCAATACTGGTTACGTTTGTGAAGGGCATTACAGGACGCGGCTCAGGCCTGGTGTTTCCATTTTTTTCGGTTTTGTTGTTTCGGTGTTGCGTTCGCTAGTTTTGTTGATAATTGGGCGACTCTTCACGTGTCGTAGATACCTAGTTTAATGTTTGATCGTTACCCCGAAGCTCAGTTCAGTACTCAACATCTCGACGACTGATTAGTATCTGCATGTGGTTCACCCACAGTTGTCTGACGTTAGCTGGATATCCATTGGTAAAAGGCATCAGGAGCAGGGTCACCTCAGAAAGCAGATGGTGGAATTACCGAGGATACCCCAGATGTCGCATCTCATGACAGGAGCTCTTCCTTCCGCACTCAACATTCCAACACGCCCTGTCTACTCTCGATTAGCTATAACAAACATCGGACAACTCTATTGTTGAACGACAGCTTTGCAACTGCACGTCTTCGCCGCGCTTGTCAAGAGCTAGTCCCGAACAACTTCAAGCACAAGGCAAAAACGACCCTCAGACCATCACCATGGCGCCCATCACGACGGCATCGGACGAGAGCAACCACATGGCACTACTCGATAAGCTGGACATGCAAAAGATCCACAAGCCATTCCGCAACCCGCGCTGGAAGCCGGCGCAGCGCCGTAACAAGACAGTCAAGCAGATAGTCTCCGAAGCGCAGCGCAAGGAACAGGCGTTACTACTACAATCAGTCCAAGCGACTCGTAACAACAGCGCTGCCGGTACCCCTCAGCCAGAAGCCGCTGTCCCCGAATCGCAGCCTGCCCAGCCAATCGTCACACCTAGCTATACCTACACATCAATCCAAGCTGCACCATCGTTCAAGCCGAAGCAAAAGTACTGCGATATCACCGGTCTGCCCGCTCCATACAGCGACCCGAAGACTGGCCTGCGCTACCATAACACTGAGGTCTACTCGGTCATCAAGACCTTGAGCACAACGCAGGTGCAAGACTACCTGGCCGCAAGAGGTGCACACACGGTTCTCAAGTGATTGCGTGTATGCTTTACACACAGGCGATACTGCTTCCATTTTTATCTATCGAGATACAATCACGAGCTCCTAGGCAGTCATGCTCCATAAAGGCATGTCAGTCCAACCAAGTCAAGCCCACTCCACCCACACCGACCCTTTCGAATCGGCGCTCAAGAATGCGCTCCGGCTTATTTGCGAACGACGGCATCTTACGACACCTTTGCTCTTCGCCTTTGCAAATACCGCGAATCTATTGCTCAAATGAGAGATACACAGTTGCAGCTAGCTGTTGCTAAACTGCCGCGTGGCGACGGAAGATGAAGAAAACAAAGCATATACTATACCTCTGCCCGGTTGCGCGACCACAATTTGATGGTCAATCAGCCGGCGCGGACATGTCTGTGTCTCTTGACGCAGAATGGATTGTGAGGGAAGCGACGACGCTCGCACCGAGAGTGAAGATGCAAAGCTTCCAGCATTAAGCGAGCTCATACCTGTTTGCAAATATCCTGGGACCCAATTCTGCTCCGACATTCTCCCACTGCTACGACTCCCGAACCCGTCCGCGGGCCGTTGATGACGTCTCCGGCCCCCACGATGACATTCATAGCATAACGACCGCGGTATATAGAAGCAACTGAATTATTATCTAAACCGTGAAGTATTGGTCATAGTCTCTTACTTGTTCGTCTCCTGTATTTTGTGGCCTAGCATCTAATCCGAACAGCACCTCCCATCAACTCAAGTCCTGGTTGAAAGGTACTGCATAATGTCCGACAAATATCTAGCCACTCCCAAACCAGCACCTGAGCTTACCATACCACAATCCGACAAGTTCGTAAAGGTATCGATCATTGACAGGTATAAATCTATCTCTGTTACTCCATCTTGGCTTCCGGCTGACTCTGCGTCAGCACCTCGTATGTCGAGTTGCCCATCGAGGAGTTCTTGAAGCCGAAATACAAGGGCAAGGATCAATTGACTGGGCCTACTTTCTCTTTTCTTATTGAACACAACTCTGGCAAACGGCTCTTATTCGACCTGGGCATTCGCAAAGATGCGGACAACATGGCTCCAACCATTGTTCACAGCTTCAAGTCAAAAGGCTGGACTGTCAAGGCCGAGAAGAACACCGCAGACATTCTCCAAGAGGCAGGGTTCGATATCCAAGGAGGAGCCATTGACGCTGTGATTTATTCTCACCACCATTTCGACCATGTTGGAGATATGACCACCTTCCCTCCTTCTACTCAACTCATTGTCGGTCCTGGATTCAAGGAAGCCCACCTCCCTGCATATCCAATCAACAAAGAATCGCCCAACTTGCAGAGCGACTTCGAGAACCGTGACGTCCGAGAGATCGATATCGCAACCGAGGGAGCCGGCCTGAAGATTGGACGTTTCAATGCTTACGACTACTTTGGTGATGGTTCGTTCTACCTGCTGGATACACCCGGTCATGCTCAGGGGCATGTGTGCGCCTTGGCTCGCACCACTGCACCATTGGATGCCCCAGCGACCTTCGTCATGATGGGAGGTGATGCTTGTCACCATGCCGGAGAGTTCAGACCCTCGCAATATCAGCCTTTGCCAACGGAGGTATCTCCTTCGCCAGAGTCACTGCCACAACCAATCTGCCCAGGTCACCTTTTGCAGGACGTACATTGCAACAAGAGCGCAAACCAACCATACTACGAGGTCACAGAGAGCTTCTGTTATGACTTACAGCAGTGCCACTCTACTGTCGAGGGGTTGCAGGAGTTTGATGCTTCAGATGACATTCTTTTGATCATAGCGCATGACGCAAGTTTGTTGGGAGCTCTCGATTTCTTCCCTGACTCATTGAACCATTGGCGTGAGAAGGATCTGGATGCAAAGACGAGATGGAGATTCTTGGGTGACTTTAGCGAAGCTGTGGGTAGGCAGTAGACGACTAGCACAGGAATCTGAATATATTACATATAGGAGTAACATGACTGCTCGCGAGGTTCGTGGTGGTAGCGGGAATAAGTCAACGCAACGCAATGCGCGCTCAACGGGACGACAAGCGGGGCAACAGCGACAGCCAAGGCCGTGATGCCCCGCGAGATCGGGGGCCAGCGCCCACAAAATCTATTAAAGTGACTGTTCGTCCGCTTGTGATTTCGAGTGTAATTGGCCTTCACTGTCCAGTTCCGTTCAATACCAATTGGACGATATTTATCAGTAACCGACTGTTGCAGCGTTTACACAAACACACAGAGTCGACATGTCTACGACTGTCGTTCTCGGTTCGCAGTTTGGCGACGAGGGTATGTTGTGACTCAGACCGCATCGCGCTCCAACTGAGCTTCTCTGACCCACGTCTAGGCAAGGGCAAGCTCGTCGACCTCCTGTCCGAAAAGTTCAAGATCACTGCTCGCTCCGCTGGAGGTCACAATGCCGGCCACACTATCGTTGTCAACGGCATCACGTACGACTTCCACATCCTCCCCTCCGGTCTCGTCAACCCCGAGACTGTCAACCTTGTTGGTTCAGGAACCGTCGTCAGCGTTCCCCAGTTCTTCCACGAGCTCCAGCAGCTCGAGAAGCACAACCTCGGATACAAGGACCGCATCTTCATCAGCGACCGCGCTCACGCCCTGTTCGAGCTCCACTCGCTCGTCGATGGCCTCGAGGAGATTGAGCTCGGCAAGGGCGCCGTTGGCACCACCAAGAAGGGTATCGGCCCGTGCTACCAGACCAAGGCCGCTCGCTCCGGTATCAGAATCGGCGAGATCTTCGACAAGGAGCACATGGACAACAAGCTGAGGACCATGGCCACCGCCTACCAGAAGCGCTACGGCGACCTTCTCAAGTACGACGTCGAGGCTGAGATCAAGAGATACGACGAATGGCGTCCTCGCCTGGCCGAGTATGTCATCGACCAGGTTCCTCTTATCCAGCAGGCCGAGGCCAGCAACACCCCCATGCTCGTCGAGGGAGCCAACGCTCTTCTCCTCGATGTCGACTGGGGTACCTACCCTATGGTCACCTCCTCCAACACCGGTATCGGTGGTGTCTTCACTGGTCTCGCCCTTTCGCCCTTCAAGCTCAAGGAGGTCATCGGTGTCGTCAAGGCCTACCAGACCAGAGTCGGTGGTGGTCCTTTCCCCACCGAGCAGATCAACGAGATCGGCGAGAAGCTCCAGACCATCGGACGTGAAGTCGGTGTCACCACTGGCCGCCGTCGTCGTTGCGGTTGGCTCGACCTTGTTCTCCTCAGATACTCGGCCGCCATCAACCACTACACTGCCTTCAACCTGACCAAGCTGGACATTCTTGACGACTTTGACGAGATCAAGATTGCTGTCGGCTACAAGGTTGACGGCAAGGAGGTCCCCTCGTTCCCCGCCACCATCGACGCTCTGTCCAAGGTTGAGCCTATCTACGAGACCCTTCCCGGCTGGAAGACCAACAGCACCAACATCAGCTCATACGACGATCTCCCCGAGAACGCCAGAAAATACATCGAGTTCATCGAGAAGCAGACCGGCGTCCCCGTCAAGTGGATCGGTACCGGTCCTGCCAGAGAGGCCATGATCTTCCGATAGAGGGAAAACTGCTGGAATGCTTTCCTTCTTATTTTGTACATCGTGGCAGATGAGAACGTGCTCCCAGCAAAATCTGAAATTATGGGAATTGGCTTTCGTGATCTGGTATCAGGGAATGAGAAATGCTTTAAGGAAAAGTCATTATAGACACAAATTCACATAGAAGAAGCTCTACACAGAAGGGCTCTTGAAACAGCAATGGGAATGTTTTATGCACATGATTGACTGTCACGCTAAACTTGATGATTCTGGCGTGATTTGTGCAAATAGATTGTTACCCCGACGGGCCCTCGCGTATACAAAAGTCGAACCACAACTCCGCATTCTCGAGCCGTCCCACTTGACTTTGCTGTGTATATGTTCGCTCATGCCTCTCAACCTTACTCCCTAACACCAATTGACGTTTCTTCATGAAGTCTGTCGTCGGCCACGCGTTAGCTTGGCTACAAGCGCCTTTGGCCCCATCTAGTCTTGAGAATGCTCCAACCCGATGCTCAGCAGACGTCCTGGCGAAGCCGGATCTCTTTGGTGCTGAGATAATCAACATCTCTGCTCACGAGGTCATCGGACACTCGACCATTCGGACGTCCGCACTGGAGGCTACAGCCAGCAATGGTTCTAGCTTGGACTTCTGCAATGTCACTGTCACCTACACTCATCCAGGGCAACACGATACCATCCAAGTGACCGTCTGGCTCCCACTTGAGAACTGGAATGGCAGATACCTAGCCGTCGGCGGTGGAGGCTGGATCACTGGTCTACCCTACCTGAGCCCAGCTCTTGAATTGGGCTATGCCGCAGCCAGCACCAACGGTGGACATGGTATCGAGCGATCCGCAGCATCCTGGGCTCTGACCAGTCCCGGAAACGTGAATTGGAACCTACTACAGGACTTTGCATATAGAGCTCTCGACGACTTGGCTGTTGTCGGTAAAGCCATCACAACATCGTTCTATGAAACTGCCCCTAAGTACTCTTATTGGAATGGATGCTCGACTGGTGGTAGACAGGGTCTTATGCTTGCTCAACGCTCTCCTAAGCGATTTGACGGTATTGTTGCTGCGGCACCTGCGATTGACTGGCCTACTTTTGTGATTTCGGCTTTCTGGGCCCAGCAGAGGATGAATAGACTTAACGCTTACCCGTCTACGTGTGAGCTCAATGGCTTTAGAGCTGCTGCCGTCGAGGCATGTGATGAGCTGGATGGACTTCAAGATGGTATCATCGGGGCACCCGGCCTCTGTGACTTCGATCCCCATACTGCCGTGGGCAGAACAATCGAGTGTGATGGTGTCAAGCAGATACTCACATCTGAAGGCGCCGCCATCGCCCAAGCAGCTTGGACAGGACCTATCAATGCTGATGGCAAAGCTTCCTGGTTTGGCGTCAACTACGATGCAATTCTCAGATCAGCAGCCGATGCCATCGTCACGCGAAGCGACAGCATGCAAGGCAGAAACCCGACCATTCCAGAAGAATGGATCAGTCTCTTTGTCAAGAAAGACCCATCCTACGATCCTGCAAACATGACAGACGCAGAATTCTTTTCTGTACTCAAGGCCTCTCAGCGCGAGTATGATTCGATCATCGGTACCAATTGGCCCGATCTCTCCGAATTCCGCGATGCGGGTGGAAAGATGATCAGTTGGCATGGCCTTGCTGATGATCGTATCCCGCCTAATGGCACTTCTCACTACTATGACAGAGTGCTGGCGGAAACTTCGAATGTCTCGGACTTCTATAGGTACTTTGAAGCCCCTGGTGTTGGACACTGTGCTGGAGGTGCCGGAGCGGTGCCCAATGCTCTTGCGGATCTGGTGAATTGGGTTGAAGAGGGTATTGTACCTGACACTCTTAAAGCTACAGGTCAAAATGGAGATAGTACTGTCAGAGAGCTGTGTCAGTACCCTCTGGTGCAGCGCTATCTTGGAGGTGATCCCAAGGTTGCATCTTCATTTAAGTGTGCAGCTAGCTTTGCTTGATGCTGTGTTTATCGAAACCTGAATGCTATGCAGCTACATGCCTCCAATAGACAGTATTTTCACAATCGAGTACGCTGCCGTCGAGAGCAGACATTCCCTTGTGCTCTCAACCCGCCGCGATGTCTCCTGTATCCAACCATCAGAATGCAAGATGTCTTCCATGAGCTGGCGCATGTCCACTGAGAACAGATGCCCTTTGCACTCTCCTTGGACACTGCACCCACCTCGAAAAACATCTTGCATTTTTACAAGCTATTTCTCTCACTCTGTCGGCAAGCTGAGAGCTCTGATTTCTATGCACAGTTGGATGCACAAACAGGTAGCCTCGGAAGTGGGTGGAGACCCGATGCAGCTGCAGCCCTCGGTAGCGACTGCCGTCGACCATACATTTGATAAACATCTGTTACACTGTTTCACAAACTATTCTTTGCACTCTTATGTCTATACCATCAAACAATTATCTCGTTTCGATATTGGTATTGCTCAAAATGCTGATTGCCCAATCACGAAGAGACCCTGATCGAGGAATGACGACGGAACCGGTGACAAAAAAGAAACGAAAAACGTTCACATGATAGACCACCAGCTTGAGCTCTTTCCCCCTTAGAAAATCTGTAGACCTCGCTTTGAATCCATCTGACTGCTTTTGAACCTCTCTCATAGCATCTTTCTGAAATTGCAAGCATGGCTACTTCATCTCTTGCTTCTGA
>ERZ794946.268-NODE-268-length-22950-cov-4.563617_pt1 | contig 22950 bp, 17 predicted proteins | sample MGYA00433072_ERZ794946 | MGnify/ENA primary metagenome ERZ794946 (study PRJEB30137, sample SAMN04331413) | food metagenome | isolation source: Y3 must sample point D1 replicate A | place: Australia: South Australia | collected 2014 ...
GAGCCATCGCCTATGGAGCACATGTCTTCTGCGGAAACAAAGCCTGCCCCAAGCCCGGATACCACGCGCGATGAGTCCACCGGTCATACGCAGGAGCACAAGTTACCAATATCTTCTGCATCAGCCGAGGACGACAGGTCAACAGGCAGCGACACCGTCCCGTTCCCAAGCTTTGATCCACAAGAGGCGGTAGACGACGAACCTGAGTTTGTACCGGCTCAGATGCCTCGATTCGCGGGCTCATGATGAATGATTTCGATAGCTATAAATTCATAATCGCAGCGAAGGAGTTTTGGTGCTTTGTGGGCAAGGGAAGATTAAACTGGGAACGAATCATATGTGCATAACGAATCTTCTATTATACTTGGTGGTCCGGTGGGTTTGACGTATCGTTAGAGGAGAGAATATTAATAATATCCGCGTGAAATTTCTACACTATCAAGCGCATGGCATTTCATGTTCTCTGCGTATTCCTGTTGAAACGTCCATTTGTTGAAAGGTAGCTCCGAGGAGTCACGGAGCTAAGACCTACTGTGCACTTTCAGAGAAGCCTACGCTTTTCTGAGGACCCTGTGCGTTCCAACTCTCGTATCCCAACAGTAAGAGAGAGACGAGGCATGCGTTCGCCGGGTAAGAGAACACCACGCGCTTTGTATTGGCTCACCCAGAACAGCTTGCCCTATTCCTTGGACCAAGTGTATAATATGGGTCTGGAGGTGAGAAGAAAGCTGGAACGAGGGAAGCAGCGGGCCGTCGCATATAATTAAAATAAACCCTGTCAAAGTCAAACCTCCACAGAAAGACCTGCTTCAGGGATATGAGCCTCAAATTCATGGAGACGTCATTGATATAATTTTTCCGAAGACAAAGACGCTATCTAGGTCTATCTGCTATCATATCGATTCTCTATCTTGGTGGACTGAAGTAGAGACAAGCATGGCAACGTCTGAATCGAATGGAACGGCAAGCGAGGTGTCTCGGATTAGGCTTAAAGCCGGGGGTGGCTTGATGATCTCTGGCTTGATCTCTGGAATAGAGAGTCGTGGAAATTAGTCTGTCAGATTGGGAAGCAACATCAAGCAAGGTCCAGGAGAGGATTGGGGACGAATGCAGCGACGTGTGACAAGAAGTGATTGTCCTTGTGCCCGAAAAGTAGGGCTACAAGAGAGCTGATTCGTCGGGGCAGATTGGATCTAGAGACTGGAAACATAACGGCTTTGGCGGGACGAGTCAAGAGGCTTCAAAGTGCTTGGTGTTTAGGCGAGGGAAGGAACGGTACAGGGTAAAATAATTTGCTGACGATTGTTCCTTCTTGAACGAGCGCATGCCAGAGACGACGAGCCAAAGTCAGAGATATTGACCATCATATCGCATCGACAAGTGTCACGCCAGACGGAAAGAGTGGCATTAAATGAAGGGCGCTAGCGTCATAGGCTGCAGATAGTAGTTCTTGTTGTTTGAACATGTCGATGCAGGCCGACCAACCCACCGAGACGTATCAGCTTCCTGTTGCTACCCTACCGAAGACCCGTCACGAACAGCCGCCATCAGGCACTCGTCAACTCCCACTCGCGCATGGGCGACCCGATCAAACCAGGCCGCTAGAGAGCATCCGTCGCCTGCGCGCTTCCCATGCCTTTTCAAAGTCGACGGAAGCCTCTCCTACTATGGCCCCGTTAGCATCATCTGCTGCTGTTCAGCGCGGCGGTCCCGTACCCATGTCGTCCGCAGCGCAGCGCACCGTCTCGATGGATTCGACTCTATCCTCGCTCTCCTCATCGACCGCCCCGCAACCCATCGCACGTTCGCAGTCGGCTACATCTCTGGACATCACCGACGTACCCACCCTGATCGCTACCGCCGGCTCTCCTGAGGCCGCCATCGCAAAGTTGTTACAAGAGAAACAGTCGGCTTCGACACATACCACTCAGCTATGGAGGCTCGTGGAGAAGCAACGAGCCATGATCCTCGGACTTAACAAGGACCTGGAGCGGACACTCAAAGAGAAGGAAAAGTATCGCAAAAGGCTCAAGGACATACTCGGCGAACAATCCTCTCGTCCTCCCACCATGAGAGAAAGTTTAGGATCTGCCAGCCTTGACAGTCAGTCTCCCAACCTACCCGCTTCTAGTCCACCACTACCGACGAGCACCTCTCTGGATAGCTTGCCATCCGGCCCTTCGCGTCCCAACCCCGTACAGACATCGGCTTCCGCATCATCCTTGCCTGGCATTCCAGTTCGCTCTTCTGCGAATGGTCCGAAGACCCCCCTGCTTCCTGACGCTCCGCATGTGTTATCGCCTAAGTCTTTCTCAAGCCCGAACCAGAGATTACGCAAGGAGAAGCCTGCCCCACTCGACCTTTCAAACGCTCCTACTATGCTTCGTGAAGCTTCGGACTCGGATGAAACACCTCCGCTATCCAGAGGAAGAAAGAAGACCAGGGCAGACGATGACAGGTCAAGGGAGACGCTGGCAGGCGAGGGCCCACACAAAGAGCCAGCTCAAGCCAGCAGTAGAAGTGCTCCTCCTCCTGCCATCGGTCGACGTGTCCCTGCCCCTGCAGATCTAGACGCAGACCCAGGCCTTCTCAGTGATACGGATCAAGGTGTACTCAGTGACACCGAAACGATCGATTTTGGTTCTCCTCAGCTTGCTCAGGTGCAAACATTCCAGAGCATGGGCCAGATGGTGTCAGCAGACGCCCCTGCCCAACCTAAACGGCATCCTGTATCGCTGACTGTTCTAAGCCCCGGTCTACCCATGAGTCCTCGTCCTGGTGACAGACCCATGAACTCACCCATGCCTAGAGCCATGAAACAGACAATGTCGTCAATACCTCTCTCGCCTAGAGTTGGAGGTCAGATGCCTTTGTCACCACGTGCTCCACGCCAACCTATTCCAATGCCACCACAGACACCTCTCTCGTTTGCATCTCCCCATTTGGCTCGAGCTGAGACGTATCAGGCGCTCGCCGCAACCTCCATGTCTGATAGGCTCGCGGTCCCTTCTCAATCGCATGTTGCGGAGCCTGAGCCGTCTTCGTACGCGCCTGCTCCAAGATCTCCTGGCGAGGTCTACCGAGGCTTTATGTCAGACCAGTATCCTGGTCTCCTTTTACCCCCGAATGCTCTTCCTTCGATCTATGTGAAAGTCGACTCATCACGTTTGCGACCTTCAAGACACAGTTATATGGCACCTAAACTATCCGAGGAGAACCCCGTCATCACGCTTGCTGTTTTTGCTAGGTCCAACAGAACGCAATTATGGCGGGTGGAGAAGTCATTGAGTGCCATGTCCGTCTTTGACCAACAAATTAAAACCGCGTCAAATTTCAGAACAAAGCTCCCTGATCGTTCTTTGTTCACTGGCCACGCTCCTGCTCGGATGGATGCTCGCAGGAATGCGTTAAGCTTCTATTTTGACAGTATGCTCGATACTCCTATGGACGATCAAGCTGCTGTCATCATCTGCGGGTTCTTGACTGCTGACGCAATTGGACCCGATATGCCCGAGTACTTCACTCCAGAACCAACAAACGCGGCCAAAGCTCCAGTGCCACAAGGTGGAGGCGCGCGCAAAGATGGCTACCTGACCAAACGTGGAAAGAACTTCGGTGGTTGGAAGGCCAGATATTTCGTTCTGGACGGGCCCACTCTCAAGTATTTTGAAGCCCCTGGCGGCGCTATTTTGGGCTCAATCAAGCTGTCGAATGCGCAGATTGGTAAACAGGCACAAAACTCAACACATCATAGCGAAGATGATTCTGACAGCGAATACCGACACGCCTTCTTAATCCTCGAGCCAAAACGCAAAGATTCTTCGAACCACGTGCGCCATGTGCTTTGCGCAGAAAGCGACGAGGAACGCGACTCCTGGGTTGAGGCTCTATTGCACTATGTCGATCAGATTGTATCTCCTACAGCGCTACGAAAGCAAGATTCCATGCATGCAGTGCGCAGTCCACGTCTCCAGAAATCAATGAACGATATTTCTTCAGCGAGTTCGAGACAGTCGGACAGCTCTTCGATGCTACGCAGTATTCCATATCAAGCTACGATGCCCGCTGAAGCGCCGATCATTGGTCCTAATCGCGAACTAGCCACGCCCTCGCCAGTTGGCTCACCAGCAATTGGCGACAACGAGCAACACCATGACTCAAACCACCACCCTCAAATCTCTGGCCCAACCAATGGCACTGTAATCCAGAATGCAGAGTCGTGGGGCAACAAGAGAGAACCTGTAACCCAGACCAAGGACAAGAAGCGAAGCATCTTTGGCTTCAGGGGTCGGTCATCGTCCGACACAGTTCCTGGCAGCATACCTAAGGATCTGGTCCAAAGCGAGTCGCCTGTTCTTGTCAGACCAGTCTTTGGTGCTCCCTTGGCTGAAGCTGTGGAGATTGCGCCGCCGTCGGATGTCCCTGTACACCTGCCAGCCGTGGTTTATCGTTCTGTGGAGTACCTGAGGGCAAAGAATGCGTCTTCTGAGGAAGGAATCTTCCGCCTTTCTGGCTCAAATATTGTCATCAAAGCACTCAGGGAACGCTTCAATACCGAAGGAGATGTCAAACTGCTCGAGGGCCAGTACTATGACATTCATGCCGTTGCAAGCTTACTCAAGCTCTACCTCCGAGAGTTGCCGGCTAGTATACTTACAAGAGAACATCACCTTGAATTTCTCAAGGGTCTGGACTTGGATGAAAAGATCAAGGTCGAAGTGTTCAATGTACTTGTGAATAAGCTCCCTAGGGCGAATCGAGAGCTGCTGGATATTCTAAGCACGTTCTTGCGCGAGATTGTTGATAGAGAGAGTGTGAACAAGATGAGTGTTCGAAATGGTGAGTTACATCGTTCCTATGTCATGAGACCTGCTGAATATACTGACGTCAAAACAGTCGGCATTGTCTTTGCGCCAACACTTAACATACCGGCTCCACTTATATCCCTCTTCGTCATGGAGAATGACAGAATTTTTGGTGCTCCAATCGACATAACCACTCCAGTCACAGCCTACCCTGTAGACACGCCACTTTCGGGGGTGACACCTGAGAGTGTTAGGTCACCTCGACAGAAGCCATCTAGTGAAGTGTCCACGCCCAGCTATAACCAGACGAGTTTCTACCAGCAGTCGGCGCCTTCTAGCCGTGATGGTTATGATGCCAGTCTTACGTCCTCTCAATTGGCACACAAGGAGAACGGACCGATTCCACAAAATGACAGATTCTCTGGCCAAAACGGAAGCCGCGCAACACAATTGAGCAACCCAATGAGCAAGCAGGCAAAGAGGGAGAGTAACACATTGTTCATGAACCTTGGACCCATGGGACAGCGAGAGCCTGCTCTCAGCCGTCTTCGAGAAGCTGAGAACGTCGAGTAAGAGTAGCAAAGGGCAGACTGCTATCATCAAGATTCAAATGAGTTTAAAGGCGTTCAAAGGCAATGACGGACAGAGCGACGGTTTCATGTACACGAAGAAACGGCCCGCTACGCATGATCAGGGCGGAGTAGAAGGCCGCAGATTGTCCTGCATTTCTCTACATAATCATTCAGTATTTTTTGGTAGTTTTGAGATTCCCCTTGTCGTAGCAGCGGCTACTGAGCATTTCCGGCACAAGGATTTCGGCTCAGGAACAGATTGCAAATAGAGCATCATAGATAGTGTTTTAATATTCCGATCAAAGACGCGGTTAAGCAAAAGTGACTTGAAGAAGGTGAGGATAGACGGTGGAGGTGTGCTTGACAAGTGAGTGCGGAGGTGCACGGCCGTCGTCGGGTCGGGACGCAGGACATCAACAAACCAAGTTCGAGTCAACAACAGCCGCTCGCATTGGACGGCAAGATTGCTGGGTAAACAAGAGCTCTCTCTCTTTCTCTGGTTGATGCCACTCTCATTCAGCACCTTCCGTCCGCCTTGAAACTCGATCCTTCCGACGACCGACTCGACCGCCGACACTTCCCTTTGCCCATGCCTGTGTCGTTGCTGGTTTGACGACATCAGCGCTTCCCCGAAATAGTAACGAACGCAACGAGACACACGCCCCATCACGACGAATAGATTAGATCTGCAGCAATCCTTGCGACTTTGGCACTGTACTGCACCAGGCGAAACATCGAATATCACTTTCGGCGGTTACAAGACGCAGCTGGGCGCAAGCTTCGATTCGCAACAGCAACTGCGACATGGCTTCTGCATTTGGAGGAGGGGCAGTAGACCCAGAGACTCTGTACACGAAGCAGGCCTGCATTGGTGAGGACATGCGCGTTGAATGAACATGGCGTAGTGCATGCTGACACAAAGCAACAGGTGGTGGCAGCTTCGGAAAGGTCTACAAGGGGTGAGTCGCACACATCTTCACCTTCACATAGTAGCCAGCCGCTAACCACTTGTTGTCCACAGAGTTGAGAAGCGTACCGGACAAGCCGTTGCCATCAAGGTTATTGACGTCGAGAACGCCGAAGACGAGGTCGACGATATCATCCAGGAAATCTCCATCCTCTCGGGTCTCAACTCGCCCTACACGACAAAATACTATGGATCATATCTCAAAGGCTCAGATCTGTGGATCATTATGGAGTACTGTTCTGGCGGCAGCTGCGGCAACCTTATGAGACCAGGCAGCATTCCTGAAGAATACATTATCATCATCATCCGCGAGCTGCTTATGGGTCTGGAATACCTGCATAACGACAACAAGCTCCATAGAGATATCAAGGGTGAGATGATATGGAGGCTTCAAAGACGTTTCTTATACTAACTCTGACAGCTGCAAACATTCTTCTCGGCTCAAATGGACAAGTCAAGCTGGCCGACTTTGGTGTTTCTGGACAGCTCTCCGCCACCATGACCAAGAAGAACACATTTGTGGGAACTCCCTTCTGGATGGCACCCGAAGTCATCAAGCAGTCTGGCTATGACCACAAAGCCGATATCTGGTCTCTTGGCATCACTGCTCTGGAGCTGGCATATGGAGAGCCCCCATATGCCGATATTCATCCCATGAAGGTCCTTTTTCTGATCCCGAAGAACCCTCCTCCCCAGCTCGAGGGTAATTTTAGCCAGGCTTTCAAGGACTTTGTCAACCTTTGCCTGCGCAAGGAGCCGAAAGAGAGACCCAGCGCTAAAGAGCTTCTCAAGCACCCTTGGATTCGCAGGGCTAGAAGAACTACCTATTTGACCGAGCTGATCGAACGATACGAGAGATGGCAGGCACGCCACGGTGATCGCGAAGAAGACGATGAGGACATACGCGAGGTCTCGCCCCCACGTAGTTCCGACGAAGAAGACCTCTGGGATTTCGGTACGGTCAGACCCCTTTCACGCAGAGCACCAGGGCTGAAGGTTATGAACGAGGCCGCCATGAACACTCGCAATCAGACACCCGTACCTGAGCCACAGTCCCCCAACAAGCAGGCTGCCTCCAGAGCCGGCGAGGAGAACTCAAGTCGTCGCACTATTCGCGCTGCTCCTAGCATGCCGCCGCCGCCGCTACCCCGGGACCTTTCTCCCTCGAAGCGACCAAGCTCATCGTCAAGTATGGTGCCCCCTTCTCCTAGTGTCGCTGCTCGGGTGCCTCTGCCTCCGTCTCCAATCAAGAAGGTTGTGCCCCAGACGCCCCCCGAGACTCCACGCTCTTCACAGTCGGTAGCCTCAAGACACGCCGCCAGCCAAGCACAATTGAAGTCACCGCCACAGCAGATCAACGATGATTTTATCCAGCAGTCTATTGCTGCTGACATGTCTTCTTACATGAAGGGCCTCTCTCTTAATGAGCGACCAAATGAGCCGTCTAGACCCTCAACACCCGCTGCCCAGAAGCAAAGCAATGCACCGCCATATGGCATGTCGAGATCGCCTGAAAAGACAACTTCGAATCCTTTTACCCTCGAGCGAACGTCTTCTTCCTTGAGCGTCCAACAGCAGCAGCAGCAGCAGCAGCAGCAGCAGCAGCAACAACAGGCGCGGTCGCTGCAACAACAACAACCTCTGCCAGTATTGGCCCCATTGAGACCGAGCTCGTCTGCTTTCTCTACAACTGCAGCAGCCCCAAAGCCGCAAGCACTGGAGCCCCAGAGCAAGACTAGACAAGACTCGGATGTTCAGGCTAGATCGCGACAGGGCTCCGACGTCCAAGGCAGATTGCGACAAGACTCTGACGCTCAGCTCAGGGCCAGACAGGGCTCAGACGCGCAACTCAGGACACAGCAGTCTTTTGACTCGATGCAAAGTAGCTCATCGAGCAGCAGACCATCGTCTTCGTCTTCAGCGTCGATGACTGGACCTTCGCCCCCTGCCCAGCCTCAAAACGATGAGATCACCGCGCTCTCTGGTGTTGTTATTCCTGCTCTTGAAGCTGCTCTTCACCGACGTGCGTATCAACTCTCTTTGCTGCAGAAGTCAGCAAATACGCAGTCGAAGTCCGCACCTTCTCCGCAGGACATTATGCTCAAGAGGCAGGCCCATGAACAAATCCGTAGACTGGTTTCGAAGGTTGGCCGCCTCATGAAGGATATTGATCATTGGGATAGCGTTGCTCCTGTAGGTATGGGCGAGGGCGTCGAAGGATTTCTCGAAGGCGTGTTGGAAGAGGTTTTGTGTCGTGTGGAGGCCGAAGATGCTTGAGCAACGCATGAACCACTGCTATTGCTCTTCACCCGAATGGAAGCAGAGGACTAGTGGTCCTTGGAGTTCGTGAGTAAAGACTTCTTTTGTGTAGATGTTTTTCTTGAGGGGGTCAGCTGCGAGCATCGCAGCACCCTCATTTTTCTTTGGTGTTTTGATGTTGCGTTAGGAGCGGCATTTTGCATGCGCAGGGCGCGGTCAAAAGAAAGACATTACTGCAGAAAGAGCGAACAGAACACACAGTTCTCTGATTGAATCAAAGACTGCTTTCACGTAATCACGTTGACGCGTCGTCTTGCTTTCTCATATCCCCACTCTGTTGCCTTGGGTGTGTTGTCTTCGAGCCTTGTGCTTCCATTTTTTACTTTCTTTGCTACTGGTCTGTTTGCATCATCTGATATGATCTTGTCAGAGCAAGAGCAAAGTTTGGTATTCTTTGTCTCGCATCTTGCGTCTTTGCATCTTTGCATCTTGCTTTTACGAATCTTGTTTCGCTGCTTCTTCCCGGCTGACAACGGCTGCAGGGAGCTTTGACTAGGCTTTAAATGCTGCAAAGTGGTGTGTCCGCCTCCGAAACCACGGGTCTCCACAAGGTCGTAACTTTAAGTCGGCTCATACTCGAAGAAGGAAATTTTTCTTCTTCGCTCCTGCCACTTAAGGTTCGTGCACCTGTCATTTTGGAAGCATCGATACTCAGGGGCGGCTCAGCCAATAGGTCGCCTTGTATATTGACCACCTCCATGCTTTGTGCCTTTGGCTCGACAAACAAGCCATGCCCGTCGCCGTGGAATGGTACCGTTCTGGGACAGACACACATCAAGATTCCCGACGGCGCTCTTCCCCGGACGACAACGGCCGTCCACGAGGCTTCTTCGACAGATACCTAGTTTTTCCCAACAGAATTCAAAAACATGGGATTCTTGTTCTGACGTCTTTGAGAGTCTGCAGAGTAAGCGGTATGCTTTCGGCCGGCAGTTGCCAGCGAGCGCAGACTCTTGGAGGAACAGGATGATGCAAGTGCACGTAGCTGCATCGGGAAGACGAGGCTACCAAGGTGCCTGTTGGATCGATACAGTTGGATGCTCTCGGATCTCGACATTCGTATTGAGCATGTAGTGGGCACTCGCTTGGTCAAGCAACGGTGCTACGGTAAAGCCCTCCGTGATGGGGGTTCTGCCTTGGCTGGATAATGGGATGATTCTCGGCCGAAGTGCCCGGGACCACGACACGTCACATTTATTGATGAAGACTAATGTCCGTAAGAAGAGTGTCGCGACGATTGACAGGAAGAGGAAGGTAGCACGGGCTTACACCCACTCGGAATTGCTTGTGGGTGTGGGAAGATGATACACGGTCTCGCTTATACAGGTGGCCCCGTTCTCCAGGGCAATTAATACGCAATAGGGTAAGCTTTGCAGTCCGGATGCCACTGCCTACTTGTCATCTGGCACTTTCAGGGCAGGCCGCAGAAGCAACCCACCCACGATCGGGTTTCTGCCAAGGTGTGAGAGATGATCTTTGCAGCGTCCATGCAGCATAAGATTGGAAAGAGCAAACGACACCGACGGGGCTCAAGCTCCAAGATGGACGATGTAACAACAATATTCAACCATACCTCTCCGTTATCCGGTACAACCTCCGTTCGCATTATTGATCAATGCTTCAATTGACCAGCGACCTTGTGGCGGAGCTCTCTCCTATTCTACTCGAGATACTCCGTAGACCCTTGGTCTTCGGGATCGTGGCTTGACATAGAACTTGGAAGAGCATCAGCAGACTGCCAAATGATCGACAGGCATGTCAATGGCCCCTGCGTGTCGAGCCTCCTATCTTCGCTCTCAGCTCCTGGCACTTTGCGTCTCTCGTACAGATCCCAACCTGTAGGATTCTACCTCTCTACTCACACCTCCGATCCATGCCTTGATTACTTCGGCAAAACCAGGACTCACGGACGCAACAAGACCCTGCGGCTCGTCCAAGTGCTCGTGCTGGACTGTTACGCACGAAGCACTTGCGGATGTCGAATGGGATCGTCGTTTTCAACACAACCTCGATGACCTCGACTGCAATAGACTACGATATCCGGCGGGTAGCATGTCAAATCATCCATCAGATCAATCCGTTGTCGAGGTTTGAACACCACCATCTCCACATATGTCCTCATCGAGTCTGTCTATTGGCTGCTTTTACGCACCTTGGGCATTCAATGACCATCGAAAAGCCCCCCCTCACCGCTTATTCCCAGTTCAACCTTGCTCGAGCCTCAGACATCTTCACCTCTCCAAGATCCGAATACAGGGCATACTTTCCGATCGACAGGCTCTGGAACACCTGAGCTCCTCGGCGACCATCTCTCAACAAACCTTGAAAGAAGGACAAGAACGCCCGACTGTTGATGACTGGCCTCTCAAGATAGTGCCTGAACGCCGAGGACGCCCTACCAACACCGAGCCAATGATGCATTATGCCGACATACCAACCACCGCACCACTCACATGCGAACTCGGCAGTTGCATCCGTGGCCGAGGGCGCCGAAATTTACCTCCCTCTCTGATGATCCAAGAAGCAAGGATCAGAACATGCACAACACCAAAGCTAGAATAGCTACGTTACGCAAAGCGACATACAATATCCCACCCTTCCACCGCACGTTCATTTAGGCAAAAAGCGAACGGTGTGTCAAATTTCAAGCAGCACGAAGAGCAAAAAAAGCTTAACACCCACAACCACTTCAAGCATTTCTGCTCGGTGTTGTCGAGACGTGCATGTGGCCGCGTGGGTCGGTGCCTGTTTGTATAACCTTATCGGAGCAACACGAGGTCATGGCGAAACACTTGAGGGGTCTGAGACACTTCCCACCTGTCGTAACGGCTTTTCCACTAGCGGTACGAAGCACGATCCCAAACTATTCCAACGTCACGATTTGCTGGCAGGAAGGTGCACACGAAACATCAGCTTGGAGTCAATTCCATGAATACGTACACGTATGTGGCAAGCGCCTTTCCAAATGAGGAGAAAGGATGCCCGAGGGATACTCTCCCAAGGAGAAGAACACAGAGGAAACGTGCTCATGAACAGAATGAAAACAAAGTACCACCCTGTTCCAAATCTTCTTGGCTCCGTAAAGGAGAAAAGAGATTGGGAACAATAAACGCCTCGCTGTGGGTTTAACAAACAGATGTGACAGGGGAAAAAATCAGAAAAAGAATATGGTAAAACAGAATAGAAGATCAGAAACAAGACGCTTTTTTTCGGGATGACAATGAAACCTCCATGCCAGTTTTCGTGACCGTGACTCTTTTCCTCCTCTTCCTTTGCTTTGCTTGAAAACATTGTGTGTGGTCTCATCTTCGTAAAGTGCGGCAGGATGACCTGTCTCGATTGTTGTGTTTGACCTCCTCTTTCTTCTCGATCCAGACGATCGTCGAGCATAGGGGATAGGCAATGATAGCAAACGAGCATGATATGCTTTTCTAGCATCTCTCTCAAAGCCCAAAGTTGACCACACCCATGCCCTTTGCCCTCGCAACCTCGATCCAATCCACCTCTTCCGCTCTCCCACCGCTCATCTCTTTCACCCTCATTTCCTCGTACACTGCCCCTAATAGTTCCCTACTCCTAGTGGCATTCCTGGAGATCCCTGTTCCTTCCATGACCCTCATGAGGGCAATCGCTCTGCTCTTCGTCTCCATATCAGGGCTTGCGAACCCAGCGACGAAGATGGGGAAGACCAATTGATGTTGATCGTAATTTTGAAGTGTGACTGCGGAGTCGGCGACGGAGAGGATTTTGAGACTGTGTAGACGGGTTTCGGCGCGCTGGGTGGGGGTCAAGTGGAAAGGTTGGGAGGGATAGAGGGAGCTGTTTGAGTAGACCACCCATGTGGAGAATTGAAGTTGTGCCTATAGAATGAAGAGAGTCAGACGAAGACAATCGAAAGAGGGGGTGACGAATAGCAAGAACAGGAGTAGCACTTACGAAGTCGAGGAATATACGGGCCATGAGGGGGAGTTGGGCGGTTGCGTATTCGGCGTTCGGTTGGAAGAGGTAGGAGGGGCAGTAGCGGTGCCATGCTGCGTAGAGCTCGTTTTGGTACTGTGCGACCTGCTGGATGCGTGCGGCCATGATCTGACTTCCTTGGGGTCCGTGTACATCTTGCACCGCTGCCTCAGCGCGCATCTTGAGTGATAGTTGACACAGTTTTGCACCTTGGATGCAGACTTGGTTGGCGAATTCGAAGACATCGCGATGGGCGCTGGTGTCTTCGCCGCGGTAGACTCCGGTTGGTTGTGTGATGTCGAAACCGGAGAATATGCGGTTCCAGTCGGGCATCGTCAGGTCGTTTGTGAGGAAGGCGCGGACGAAATCTCCGTTGCCGTTTCCTGAAAGACAGGCTTGTTTGTCCAGGTACAGCACATACCAGAGGAGATAGGCTTGCAAGATCCCATTGGATTGGCCTTTGCGGTGTTGGGCGATTCTGATCAGATGTTGGATATGGTGCTCCCACATGTTCATGTTGAAGACCTCTTGGGGGTTGCTTGAACCTTGGGTGGCATAGCTGATGTCGTAGATCAGCAGTAAGAAGTGTAGATACAGGAGGCGGTCGGAATGTAGATCGGAGGGCGAAGATAAGCTGGAGGATATAGCTTGGTGATAGTGTTGGAAGGCCTCTGTCAAGAGTTGTTGTTGACCCTTGAGTGCTAGACTGAGTAGTGAGACTGCGCATATGGCATGGTATAGCTAATATGACGTTAGCGGGGTCCATGAACTGACAGCCAGGTGCGCATGATCTCTGAAGCCTGTTACAAGCTCGACAGGCCAATCAGGCAGATAGACTTGCTACATCGTGGTGTGATCTAACGGCTACTCCAGATATCTGGCTCCAGAGATATGGCAACAAGGCAACGCGGAAATTTGCAACTTACAGGAGGAAAGTCCCTGGCTTCAGCGACAATAGGGTCCTCCTGCATCGGTCGGTCAACGAGCAGGTTTTTGCCAAGTGGGAAGATGCGCTTCGAGATGAAACCTCTATAGTGGACCATGAGTCTCTCGTCTCGAAGCCCTTGAGTGACTGAATCGTTCCGCCGCGCAGACGGTAAACTTGATCCTCGAGAGCTTCCAGTGAGATTCAGAGAGTGGAGGTTCTCCGGTAGGCTGGTCCTTCTATCCACAGGGAAGGTTGCCAGGCTTGGTAGTGTTAATGGAGCGTCTTCAAACTTGGCCAACACCACGACATTGGGATCGCCGCTCGAAAGGTTAGTTCTAGCTCTGTTTCTTGAAGCTTCTGTGGACATGTGACTGTCCCAGCTGTTACGACCGGAGCGAATACTAGTCTTCCGTGGTCGTGGTGTGCCGAGCAATCCATACTCCGGAAGGCCAGCAAAGCTTTCAGGGTTGACGACAACGTTGAAAGTACCAGGCATCTGAGATTCGGCTTTCCTTTCTCGATCTTCATCGTTTGTCAATTCGGAGAATGACGGAAGGTCGTCGTATGAGGGTGATTGTGATCTCCTACTTCCCAGGCTTGTCCGAGGCGCTCGTGCTAGAAACCATTAGCCGTGGTCCTCAAGATTGTGGTCCTCGGAGGGGGGAAGATATATTTTTTGATACCACATTCATGGTATATGGAAGGGATAGAGGTTACTCACGATCCCAGACAGCATTGCCAGTTGTTGATACGTTGGAGTACTTGTTTTGTGTGTTTTGCGTGACATCGTCGAACTTCCAGCGGAACTCCCAATCGCATTCCTTGTTCAGGCGCGTACAAGGCTATAAAAGGTCAGTCAGGTTTCTCTGCAGTGGTTCATTACATATATCTTACACCACATCGTGGATGAGTCTCATCGCACTTGACCTGGGCTTCTTGTCAGTCGATCGTTCTTATTGCGGTAGAGGCCTTCGTGTCCTCAACCATTGGAGCAAACACACCTTTCGCTTTCTGCATGTCCTTCAAGAGTATCGAATCAGCAATTGTCCGAATTTCTTGTGTTTGACAGGGGGAAAGGTGAATTACCAACAGCCGGCCCTCGAGCGGTGCGATAATCTCGGCCGCGTCGAAGAAGTACTCCCACCAGCAGATTCTGTGTCCGCATTGGCAGAAGTAGCAGTAACAGGCTGCTGGCCTCGAGGTGCTAGAGGTGGAAGCTGGTTTCTAGCGTTCGAAGAAGCATCAGGTCTTCGATGTTGCATCGAGGCAACAAGACATTGATATTCGGGTACCGGTACACAAAATCAAGACCTTTCTTAGTCAAGGGAAACGGCAACAACAGAGAGTAGTATTAGCAGGAGCAGGAGCAGCTTTTAGCGGGGCAGCTTGGGAAAATCCAAGTATAGGAGCGTCGTGCCGACCCAGCAAGCCAATAAGAGATGGCGATATGGAGCAATCCAGAAGCAGTGACCACGAAGTTTCAAGAGACATACAGACTGGCAAGAGCAGAGTACAGAAGGCAGCGAGGTTAACGAGCCGACGGAGAGCGGGCTCCGCAGGGTCGGAGGATTGGATGATATAAGGACAAAGGCAAAAAGACAAGACGCACGCGGCGCCGTGTGTGTGGGAAAGTGCCAGGGTTTTGCTTTCCGCTTTGATCCTACTAGTTTAGCTTTAAAGAGTTTCGGACTGTATTAGGATCAAAGCGAGTATGGCTTTTGTGGAGGAGACACTAGATGGAGGCAATCGCGAGTGCTGAGGCATGAACAAGGGACGAGCCATAAACGGTCCAGGAAATCAGGACTGGGGATGTCATGCCGGACGGTGATGCATCTCGCACTGTGCAGAGAAGGAAGTTGGTGCTAGCGCTGCTGTCGAGTCTAAGCGTTCCATGTGAAATGAAGATAATTCTAACAGGCTCAGCACCGCCGACATGTATTCGCTTCTAGCGTAATTCTAGCTCCAAAACGTGGCAGCCACGAAGGTCAGAGACACTCAACAAGTTGGTAAGAACGTCTTGTAGAAAAGCCCTTGGCAGATGTGGGTATCTAGGGTTGAGTTTTTTCTCGCTTGACCTCCCCTTTCCAGAATATCTCTCTATATGTAGGCGGTCAATGTTTGATCAACATTGTCATCTATTATTCAGAGATGATGTCAACACCGAGGCGCAACAGATGTATAGGTATCAGCGTAGTGTAGCTCACCAATTCCCACTAAGTTCATGTCGTCAGACCCGCGCTCGTGCCCAGGAACTGCCGCAAAGTGACTGCAATAAGGATGGGATTGTCGAATGTACTGTGGTATAGAACCCCGTTCGCGCGGCAGGAGCGTATCGGACCCTAGAACGGAAGCTGATGGATCATGGATCATCCCGTTGGACAAAGTAGGAGATGCCCAATTCGGAGACTTCCGGTTCGCGCGTGTGCATACCGAGGAAGCAATAACGGTTGACACTAGTAAAGACACAACGACGTCGACGTTAAAAAGAGGTTCGACTAAAGTTAGCATTACGGCCGACCAAATGAGATCGTGACTTGCGACAATGAGATTGCTCGATTGTCTGCCCGGGCATACCTCGACATATGATCACCCGTGCTCCCCGAAGCCATACTTCCCTCTGAGATGCCTTGACGACAGCTTGACAGGAGCAGACCGCGACCAGCCGACCCAGGAATCCGATTCTCATAATGCGAATCCGTGGCGGATCATACGGGCCGAGTATATTGGACCACGACCCCGGGTGCACGCACTCGCAACGGTGCAACACCGCAAGGTTCAGATGTCATCTCGTCATTTGACGGCGCCCTTTGCCGGTAAAGACAGGAAGGGTTGTGTACAGAAATTGTGATTGGGTGAGCGACGGAAGCGACGACCCTATTGCTTCTTGATACCTCCTAGAGAATGTTCGCTGGTCTGTCAAAGCTCGCCCTGAAAATCTACCTGCAGCCACATGTACATGCCGGTGGTACAATCGCTTGCAGCGCTAGCTAGACGCAATGTAGGCGCATACAAACATGCGCTCGCGGCCCCGTGAAGATGCGGCTCAGACAGCCAAGGTACCATTAATAAGACGAAGGATTGAGGTTCCTTTCTGCCTCGGGCAAAGCCCCCGGGAAACTCTACAGAGGGATGCCGAATATTGTTGAGCTGCAATCATCCAAGGGCATGCGTCCTGCAAAATGACGATGTGAGCACGCTTCACAATGGGACTCGCCGGCGGAAGCGCTTGGAACAACAGTCGTACAGCACTTCATGATCGCCCTGGAGACCATGCCCCGCCGTCGAGAGGCCCCGTCGCGAGGGACCACCGCCCTGCCCCGCCGGCTTGCCCAAGGTCGAGAGATGATGTCGTGCAGAACGCAACTGCCGCCATGTGTTGGAGCTCGAAACCATCGTCATCACAGACTAAGCATCGCGAGCGGATAGACTTCAGTTTTCAATGGAAGGTTTTGACGGGGCCGGCAGACGTCGAGTCGTCGACGAAACTTGGCATGATTGGGGTTCCACGAGGTCCAACGTGCGTGTCGGGGCGGAATTACTTGGTTGAGTTAGGATAAACCAAACTAGCGGATAGAACCGACGACCCTTTTTCTGCTTCTTGAGGACAACGTCCGACACACTGCTGCTGCAATGGTCGCAATCTTCTACGCTACAGCCCCTCGGAGTTGCTGTTGTGCATGGCTGAAGTGGCTTGCATGACTCCAAAATTCCTGCTCTCCCTTCCTCTAATTCTCACGTGTTAGGGTAGCACGAACCTAGTCGGTATGCAGCAATTCACAGTTGTATTGACCTCTTTCGATACTAAGGTCCAGTGGCGCTCGGTTACTCGTCCAGACGTAGATAGTAATAATGTCACCACTACGTCGTCGTCCCCAGCCCCTCAATCCGGCGGCGTAAGTCGCGTCCCAAATCGTCGTTGTCGAACTCTCCTTGCAGACATGTCAACAAACTCGCTTTGGCCTTTTCCATCGTCTTTCGTAGACTCGCGTGTCCCTCGGGCCGCATCGGCTGCAATATCTGCAGGGTGCCCAAGACATGGTCCAACCTCTTTTCCACGAGCTTCTGGTCTCCCTTCCAAGCCACATCCGTACCGTCAAAGGGTCTACACAGCGCTTCGACGCCGTTGACAATAGTGCTCTCCCGTCTGCGATGTCAATTAGCTTTAAGCGAAACCGTTGGTCGGACGTCACTCACGAATCCTTGTCGCCGGCTCCAATACCGTTGTCCACGTCCATGCTATCCTCGTTCTCGGTGTCCACTATGTCAGTGAACACGGACCTGATCACATCGCACATGGCATTGAACAGTTCAAGGTCTTCCCGGTTCGCGGCCACGAGGCCTAGACACTTGATAGCGTGAGGACGGTACGTCACATTCTGTCGTTTAGCTTCTCGTAGAATAATCTATTGTAGATCACGTCAGTAAATCTAATAGACAATCTCGGTCCCGTCCGGCGATCGGTAGATGCAAAGAGGGCACAATGCGCGGCTCAAGCGCTTGCTAGAGGGAGAGACGTCACTTACCTTCACGAATGTTTTCGCAACGCCATCCTCGGCTGACCAGACATGCTTGGTGGTTTCCACGAACTTGGCGAAAGCATAGAGTACCGCCTCCTTGCCGTCCCAGGTCTTTCCGCTGAGCGCCTTCTCTAGAACAGGCCATATCAATTGGCTGGTTGTAGCGTCGAATCCACTACTCATTGAGGCAAGAGCAGTTGTGGCATCTGCCACCGATCGCGCTGCTGTATGCTTGATCACCCATTGTGGCGAGTCCATGTGCTCCTGCGCCATTGACAGGATCTCCTTCAGGTAGAGTGCGATGGCACGACTACCCCCGACATTATCCTCCCATGTGTTGCGGAATATCTCCTTGACCTGATCATGAGAATCATGCTTGCCGAAGAAGATGAAAGGAAGGAAGTCGGCTGCCAGGGAGTTGAATCTGTCGTTAGCATGCTTCGAGATTGCTTGCACGATCTCAGCAGCCGCAATGCTTTGGCGTGGGACTGCTTGTTCGCGGTCTCCTTCGCTCTCGAAGTACAGCTTTCTAGCAAATGTGGCTAGACGGAGTATCTGCTTATCAGATGCGCCGCGAGCGACGTAACCTGATGAAGCAGCGTAAGAACTGGATACTGTTTCGTTGCGATCGATCACCTGTCTCTCAATGAGCCTCAGGAATTGATCGGCATAAGGCTTGAAGAGAACGTTATGGCGTGTACTGAGCGAGACCAGAATACGACTACAGCCAACCTTCGAAGGCAGACCTACTGCGCCCTTCATGGCAGCCTCGAGACGAGGTTGAAGTTGTTCCATCGAAGCGTCATCGAGCAAGTCCAGGCATCGTTCGATAGCTTCCATCAGGGGACTGCTGCGAATGCTTGACAATCGGATGTCGTCAATTTTCTGTTCGGTGAGGTTGTACTTGCTTGCATTGAGATGCAGATAGTTGACAGCTTGTGGTTCGAGGATACTCAGAAGACCCACCAGACGTTCAACTAATTCAGGAATAAAGGGTCGCAGAATCTTGCCGCTGGCCTTCTTGATAATCTCGAGTAAAGTATGCAAAGAGAAGCTCTGGACTTCTTCCGCGCTAGACTCGATGCCAGAGGTGGACATGAGGAAAGGTAACACGTTTTTGAGCAATACTGCAGCATTCTTTGAGGCCATGGTATCTGCCTCAAGCGACCTTGTGAGGATGCCCGTCAACACGCGAGCTAGCGAAGCTGCTGCAGCTCTGACAGATTCTTTGATATCATCGAGCACCTTGAAGCAAACACTCCAGATCTTCTCGAGATATTTCTCGTATCTGTCCAGAGGTCGGCCTTGTACAAGATCGCCGATTGCAGCGCATGAAGCCTGACGCACTCGCCATTCTTTGCCGAGAATGTTCAGTAGCAGATCATCCATTATGGCATCGAAGTGGGAGTCGATCGTTGCTGTAGAGTCTTTTACCAATGCGTTCCAGATATCGGTCATAGACCTCTGGACGTTGGGGTTGGGATCGAATCGGTATCGATAGAGCTTGGGGTATAACTTCGGGTTACTGGCAAGGTATCCGTCAACACTAGAATCCGACAAGACATTGCTGAGGCCAAATCTGCCAAATGCAGCTCTGCTCGACCAGATGGCATTGCTGGATGCAAGAGACATGAAGCGGTAGACCAGACTGGAGTCGCCGACCTCTGCGGCGAGACTCATAATATCTTTGTATGTGGTCACAGATCCGTCACCAGTGGGAAGTGCTCCAGGCTCGAAAAGTTGCGTCTCGGCAGTGACACTTCCAGCTAGCTGGGCTTTGTTGTCAGAAGAGAATGATCCAATAAGGTCTCTGACCAGGTCATCCTTCAAGTTTCTGTCACCCTTCTCGTAGACAAGACCAAGCCCGCGAGAAGCTGTCTCCTGAACCAATTCGTCACGATCAGAAAGACACTTCTTGAAAGCGACCTGGCAAGCAGCTAGCTGACTCTGTACTTCTTCCAGGTGACCACAGAATTGCACAAAACAGAGCAGCCAGATAACTGATGCCTTTTTGAGTGAGGGCTTAGTCTGTTTGCAGTCTTCAAGTGTTCTGTGAAGCAGTTTGCGCAGTGCGTCGGTCCGTTCGGGTCCAGTCGGCATCGAAGACTCTACATCAATTCGATGGATGAGAGCCTTTGATCTCCACCCGACTGCAGCGTAACTCAGAGCTTCGCCTACGGAGAAGTGTGTCTCGGCCTGCCGAATGTCGTGAAGTTGATGCAAACGCTCGGAGGTATGCTCAAGAAGCGATTTCTCGTCAGAAGTTGTTTCGGTTGTTGACTCTTCAAGAATAGTGGCCATCTGTCCGACAGCCAGAGCTGCACTCTCACTACCTGATTTAGCGATATCCGCAGTCTTGTCAATTATGGCTTTGAAGCCGCCTAGCTTCTCAAAGACAGCTGGCTTGACTGCCTGGAACAGACACAAATCGCCGAGTGCGTTATAGCTGGATTCTTGCAAGATTTTGTCTGTGGATTTGAGCAGGATCTCAGCGGCATTAGAGATATACTCTCCGAATGGAGCTGAAGACTGAAAGTCATTGCCATCTCGTAAAGCATATCTGCTGTAGAAGAAGCCCAAGGCTGAAACAGCACCATGGACCTGGTTAGCTGCAGCACCCACGGCCTCTTGCCAAGATGAAGTCTTGCTCAAGAGCTGTTGAATAGCCTCTAACACTTCTCCTGGACGCTCACTTTGGTTCTTAGGATGGGAAGCGAGTAGACCAAAGGCATGGGCAGCAGATTGTCTGGTGGTAAGCTTGTTCGAGAAGATTGAAGGGAGAAGCCCCGCAAACTGGGGAGCCACTGTTTCCACCAAAGAGTCGGGACTGAGAGCACACAAGTCTAAGAACAACTTGTCTGCATCATCAACCTTGATCTTGCTACCCTCGGTGACCAACACGCTCACGGAGAATGCCTGCAACAGCAGTTGAAGACGTGTGGCAGCGTCGTGTCCCTCAGTAGCGACCTGAGCAATACGTGCCTTGACAGTATGACGAATCTGCTCGTCATTCTCAATAGCAGTGTCGAACTTGTACTCCCAGTCAGCATCCAGCTTGACCTGTGTGGTACTGGTGGACAGAGCGTCATGCATGAAAACACGTCGACAGTATTTGATGGTATCTATGAAAGCGGCAGAGTGTCTTTGGAGAAGCTGCTGAACTGCTCTCAACGGGTCGCGGTTGTTAGAGGAGCCCGAGATGTCTGTCGCCAACTCGTAGAATACGTAGTTCATCAAATCTTGGAAGGGAGGAAACTTGACACTCTCGTCTGTCTGTGATGTGCCAACAGAACCATTAAGCATTCGGTACCAGTATGGACTGAGTCCACGTCTGCCCTCTTCGGTAACTTCTTGGCGGTCGACGGACTCAGCAGCAATTGCTAGTAAGTTGACCCAACGAGCCTTTACAGATGCATACGGAAGGCAGCGATTTGCGTATCGCACAGCAACATAGCGAGTGCTGCGACGATCGGGTGTTCCGGACCTGTACATCTGATCGATCAGAAGATTCTCGAGACTAGTCGCGGTCTCCGAATCTCCGTGTTTTGCGAACGCCCCGAGCATACTGGAGAGTGACTCCTCGATGCTGACAGTAACCGAGCTTGAGGCTGTGTCCAGAGCCAGAGATTCAAAAAGCCAGCGTAAGATGTCCAGATTTGGTTCAACGACCAGGTCTTTCGGGCCAGCTTTGGCCAGCAGTCCGATCACCTCGTAAGCATAGCCACGGGAGACAATATCTTCGTTCTGACTAGCTCTTGGCCAACTCTGGCCTTCAATGTATTCACGTAGTCTTCCAAGGACCCGTGGAGCAATGGCGTAAAGACTCTCTTCGCTACCAAATCGAGAAACGAAGTTGATATAGACAAAGATGGCAGCGCGAAGTTTTGTCGCTTCTCTTCCAAGTGAAGAAGGACTGTCGCTATCTGAGCTTGCGATGCCGTCGTTGACTAGTCTGACGATTTGTTCGGTGAAGGTTGTGCTGATTGTCGATTTGGCAAACAGTCCAAGGATCTTCAGTTGTAGAGGCACTCGAACCCTTTTCAACGAGTCAATACCTTCGTCCCCGAAATACAGGGTGTACAGGGATTTGACAAAGATTGAGTCTTCAAGCGGGATACTGGGTAGTGTTCTCTTCAGCATGTCTTCGCCGATCCCCGATGTCGACTCGGTCGAGGCAAACAAGGCGGGGAGAACGCGCTCTGCATCTGTGAACATGCCACTTGCAAGAACTTTGGCAACACTGGTTTTGATCTCGAGCAGATTAAGGCCCATTGGAGAAGCGGGGTTCCAAACGTCTGCCTTGTTTTGTAGTGTCAAGAAAGAATACTCGCTTGGTCTGAGACCTGGGCAAGTTATTGAAGCTGTGTTGCCACCTTTGACCACTGAGAACAGAATCAACTTCCCGAACCAGAACGCCAAAAACGAGGTATCTTCAGCACTGAGTTGAAGAGTGGAACGCAACTCCTCGTCTTCCTTTGTACCTCTCGGAGGAAGCTTGAAGTACTTCAGCAATTGGAGTAGCAAATTGAACATTTGAGAGCCATGAGCTGGTGATGTCTTGCCAGCAGAAGCGACACTTTGCAGGACAACAGGAAAGAGGGCGGTGCTCTCAACAAATGACATGCGGCGAATTCCAGTCTGTATGTACAAGAGATCAAAATGGCGAATCAAAGGAATGTTGGGATTCGATTTGAACTGTTCAACGAGTGCAGCGACAGGTAGCGCGATAGATCTGTCCTTTTTAGCATAGGTACATCTAGTGATCCGAAGAGAGACATACTCTGGCTTTATCCTAGTGTTGATGTGTTGGCAAATGCTGATGACCTGGAGAACAATTGTCAGAAAACAGTTCAAACAACCTCATACCCTGACATGCTACATCGAC
>ERZ794946.269-NODE-269-length-22915-cov-3.687008_pt1 | contig 22915 bp, 23 predicted proteins | sample MGYA00433072_ERZ794946 | MGnify/ENA primary metagenome ERZ794946 (study PRJEB30137, sample SAMN04331413) | food metagenome | isolation source: Y3 must sample point D1 replicate A | place: Australia: South Australia | collected 2014 ...
CTGAATGGGTGATCGACAAATCTATGACGCTCAAACCTTGAGTTCAGCGGCGCTGATCAACTTAATTCTCGAGAAGCTTTGTAGGCAGGGCTGCACACAGCATCAACAGGTATCATCTCAACCAGCGGCGCGATCACTCGGATGCTCTCTCAGTCGAAATAGCGGTCTGGCTGATGAGAGAAATCAGCATGTCAAGCAGGATATCGACTTGTCTTTCGAATCATAAGATTTATAAAATTTGTGTTTAGGAGCTAACTAGCCGTACGGTCAATTAGCGCCTCCGTCTTCACGCAGGGATATTCCACATGTGCACATAAAACTCGATCGTTCTAGATCCCAAGCCTTTCGCATTGTGGTATCGAATCTACCGGCAGATCTTGCTCTTGAGCACTAAGACTCACAGTCGCGAGGAGAGCTCGCATGTCTGGAGACGTACGAGGAACTAATTCAAGCACTTCTTCAGCAACGTCCTCGATTTTCAGCCGAGGAGTCGCAATACTATCATCCATGAACAGGTCCAAAGCAGAAGCTGCCAAGATGGCCACAGGCCGAACTCTATTACCTTCAAAGTGGTCGACAATGTTGACGAATTGGCGAAAGGTAGCATCTGGTATCTGCAATAGTCTGGATCTCAGTCAGCGCATGGATATACCGCAGCTCTCGGGTTAGAGTTGTGGTTACAGATTATCAGTGAAACCAGTACCAAGTAAACAGAGTACACCAAGCCCCCATCGATTGATCAAGAGCTGTAATCTTTCTCCAGTACGACGTAGCCGGTTCAGGTAATTGTTCGTCGTGGATCGACTGTCACTTCCACTGGCCCTACCACCGGCATATCTACCGATCCTTCTAGTGATACTGGCCTTCTCAATGTTCCGAGGATTGCCGCGTCGGGGCGATATCCAATGTCCATCCAAGGCTTGGTCCCGATCTACATTGGTGACATTAACAAAGTCGTCTACATCTCTGCCACCGACATTTCTAGCTAATGCCTCGTACAGCTTGTGTATGTGTAACCAGCGAGCTATCCTGAGGTGCGCCATACAGATATCCAGGCGATATATAGCTTCAAGACGTTGCTCTAGAAGCATGTCCCGACCAATGCAGAACCAGGAGTCGACGGTCAAAGATCGCGCGCTTTGGATGGCTTGTTTAAGAAGGACAATTGCTGAAGCATCACCGATAGCTAATGACAAACTAGCTATAGCTCTGTGTTTCGAAGTATCGATATCAGCTAATGCTTTCCGGAAGCATTCCATATGGCTGTAATGTTCGGCGTAAGCTCCTGGACTTCCTTGGAGTTTCCTCGCTTCACGAGCGGCGTATGTCTCGAAGGCGTGGCGTGTATGATCTATCAGTACGGAAGACTGCATTGTCACGGTCCTTTCCATAGTATTGTGATCCTCTAGAATCTCTGAGATGACAGACGATGCCGTATCAAGATTATCCTCTGTTTGCTTGTTTTTTGTGTTATTTGGATATGCTCCTCGGCATCGTTCGCTTACTGCTTGTTCCTTCTCAATCGGCTGAAATGTCTTGAGTCTGAGTGTGGTCTGCAACACTTACCGTAATCGGTTACCTGTATCGGGTATCCAGGCGTAGGTCTGACACATGATGGCGGTTGGAACACTGGGGCTGTTTGATCATGACTCTCACAGCCTCTCGACTGTGTTCCACCACCAGCCACAAAGGAGGAAAGCTCAGATAGCGTGCTGGTATCCTGTAGCAGATCTGCTGCTGACTGATTGCCGGGTATGACACATGGCGACGCGAATGGAAACTGGCCCAGCATAATTGTGTCAGAGGACAGAGGCCCGTATATACCAGACTCACTCGTTATCAAGTTTAGATCTTGCAGCTCGTATGCTGCATACGAAACATCGTGATCTTGCGGCTCATTTACTGAATGCAAAACATTGTCTCGAGAGGATATTACTGGATCCACAGACACCAAATCCTGCAAATCGAACAACGGTTCCGCGTGATTGACCAGACTCCCTTTGTCAGTCTTCTTATAGAGCCAGTAAACTCTCAAGATGGATGACTTACCCCAGAAATGCCATCACTTGAGCAGTCACAAGATAATCTCGTGAGTCGAACCATACAGCGGCGATTATTGCAGCAATAGTGTTCTTTAGCACAGTCGGTTGCGGACCGAGATGTTCTTGGCGCTCGCTGATCTGGACCATCTGGTCAAGGCCACATGTTCGGGCAAGCATACTGCACTGGGATTTGCTCTTGAGAAGTGAGCAGGCGTCCTGCTGCTCTTCTACAAAGCCATTATGGTCAGTCGTGTCAGAAAGTGGAACAGACTCGACCGGATGTGAATACTTCGTGATAGTCCTCGGGCAAACCCTTCACTTATGATGACAAAACCCATCAATGCATCTCCCACTTGCGCCATGCCGCGATTGCCCTCACGGTCATCACTATTGCTGTCTCCGGACCTCAGTGCTTTCCTCAACAAAGAAGCGTCGCGAAATGTATACGGAAGCACGAATTGAGTGCCGAGCGCAGCCCAATTTGTAGTCCTGATGGCTCTGATTCGATACCCGAGAGGCAGCTTCCAGACTAACGATCGTCCTGGGGACGTAGAGGTATGTCTTCCGAAGCACAACTTGTCTCGAGTTTATATATGCATGGTGCAATACTAGTCTCTGTTGCTTACGTTGCTAAAGCGTTGAGATGCAGCTGAGCAGTGAGAATCAGAGTGCGACCAGCGTGGGGCCGCAGATATGCAGTAACGGCAGAAGTATGTGGTGAAGTCTCCCGAGCTTTGCCAGTTTCAGAGCTCGATTGTTCGTCCTGGAGTCTCTAGGCGTTCGGTGCATGGCCACTCACAACGTCCGCAAGGTACTGTACGTACCTGGCGATGGGAAGCTAGGCTCGAATGGGTACTAACAGAACCCACCAGTTGTTATACACGCTTTTGGTAAGAGTCTTGGCGTAGACCAAGCGTCAGCCATGGAGCAGCCTCAATCGCTTGCAACGATGCCTCCTTATAGAGATAACCTAAGAGATGAGAAGAGTGAGCAGAAAATGGCATTCTCGACGGCAAACATCGAGAATCGATCATGATCGGCTTTACTAGTAACTCGGGTTTTGACGTTGATACTATGACGACAGAATATGTTGTACCGATCGGCATCTCACTGATCACTCAACGTGTCACACTTCGTTCAAGATTTCACGTCCTTCGCATCAGCACAACAACATGGCTCCAACCTTTGAGCGTCCACAGCTAGCTAGGCCCTGCGCATATGGTCAAAGCGAAGCGGGTGGAGGTACAGAGAGCAGCCAAGAAACTGGCTCTGCGAAAGTTTTGTCCATCCACCGACACTTGAGCTGGTCACTCGAGAGAAGCAAGAACGTATCCGCCACGGAGGAAACATTAGGAGGCGGTGTGTCAGCGCAGCAACGTGCTTCCACATCCGTAGATGTGGAGACGCCAAGACTATCACCCCACTCCTGTCGCTAAGGGGAAGACCCTGCTTCGAAACAGATGCCTCAAGATCTAAATATGATGGTGGCATATGAGTCGTGGTGTATTGAACATGATGAGATACAACATTTGATTGTGCAAAGCCCAAGTCGATCACATTGCATCTCCCTTCTCAGTTGTATCATCGCTGGTTAGAGGTCATCTATGTCACGTATCAATTATCACTTGAACGATGGAATTCTTGTTCACAGACGATTGCTAAGGTTTAGTCAAGCTAAGGCCGTCGTGGTCAACGAGACTTGACTGCTGTCACTGACATTTGACCTGAATACTCAGATACTCTAGTGAAGCTGAAGTGATCGAATGCTGTAATACGGGGAAAGGTGTTCTGGTTTACCATCGTAGTGATCCTAAGACATGAGGCAGACACCAAAGTAACTCACAGTCTAATCTCTTTCCAACAGGCCAGATGGCTTTAGGGTCTCAGGTTGTTTTGAAAATCCGAGTCCAATGGGATATGATGACGTGGGACAATCACGAATGTGGACTGTTGAAACGCGCCTTCCTCAGGAAGCTGACCGAGGCATGTGCGTAATCGCAAACATCTCTCACTACCTTAGGCGTTGGATCTCACAAATCGTCCCTACACCAAGACGCGGTTTTGTGGAGAGTAGCAGTTTTATGAAGCGACTTTCCTTCTAGAGACGACAACATAAGCAAGATGTAGTTTCCTTGCCCAATTTACCCATGAACTACAGAACTCAAGCTCATCGGGTTGATTCAATCAGAAACCATGCGTCGGTAACGCTTGCTAACGGTTCTAGCAGCTTGATCGGCTTGTCGAGGGCATTCGAAGCACTTCAAGATGATCAACTATTGGAAACAAGCTCTGGAGGTATCTCGAATACGGACCTGTTTCATGTTCGTGACCGACAGAACACTAATGCTTCCAGCGTCTCAATCGAGCATGACTCTTCGTAATGTCTCATGATTTCTGCAGATATAAGCAAGTCTGACTGCCCAAAATTGTCACTTGCTTACTCTGCTGAGTTATGTTCTTTTGAAAATTAAGACTCCATCGAAGTTGCACAAAATCAAGCAGAGTAACCCTAGTTCCTATCATAAGCATATTTGCTTACCTGGAAGGAAGATCGGGGCAATGTCTGACCACGACGTTGAGGCAGTCGCTTCCTCACTGGCCCTTCTCACAGCTCAAGATGGGTCCAAAAACCGCTCCGAACACGCGATCTCGATGACTAGCAATGCGTTCACATGATTCCAAGTCCGTAACACAAAAACTGTGGCAGTTCTGCTTTCTGGAGCCCAAACGCCAATGCATGCGGCCGTCAGTCGCTGGTCGACATGGGTCCACAGCTTACCTGGATTTACTCAGATTTCCCAAGAAGTTGCTTTGAGGGGAGTCAACAAGCTCATGGCGCAAGTTAGACACCCGCTGTGTGCAGATGAGAAGGATTAGGGTGTACTCGGTCGATATTATGCCTGTCATGCCGAAAGATTACTCATCACACATTGTTATCTTGGTACTGCTGGATTGGGACTTCTTGATATTATGATAAGTCAGGTTCCTTGTCCTGATTGCTGGGACTTTTTTGCACGCCTAGAGTTAGTGCTTGGACTGGAAATTACGGTCTTTGTCGGAGACACACCCTTGCCAGGAACATTGAACGCTCCACTTTACGAACTGTTCTTGCGTATGCCAATGATATCTGGACTCGGGAGTCATAGCCGTCCTTATGAACGACATTTCTGAGCACTCATGCTGTATATCGGGATTCAAGGGAGTCAATCTTGACAGAACATAGAGTCTAGATAATACGAAGGGAAGATGTCAGATACCCATGATTCTCTTCTTGGCAGCACGCAGTTTATGACTGAGACACCAATAATAATGTCATTGTGTCTGCGAATCATGTAACACCAAGCAAGAAATATGAAAGGATCAAGGAGCTACATTATAAGGGGACAGACGATAACAGACAAAGCGGGCTCCTTAGCTGTGTGGTCCAACGAACCAAACGTTGTAAGCTAACGATTTAGTATACGATTTCCCACAACCAGCAGGAAAATTCTTGGAGGGAAAAGGTTCATACTGCATATTGCTAACAAGAATCAAGACATGCGAACCTTATCCGTAAGACGACTGCGAATGGCTACTGTAGATGGTCCTACGCTTGAGAGTTCATTCCATCAATGAACCAAGTCATCACTCCATGACGTAAAGGTGTCACTCTGGTGATCCATTGCCCCATCACGTCTGTACGCAGCTGAAACATCATGTTGTCGAACTTCAAGCCCTTTTTCGGTAATAGCTTCGTCCAACTGTGCTTGTGAGTAGAGGCCATACATATCTGTCATGAAGCTCTTACCAAGACTCTGGGAGCTTAGTGCCCAAAAGAAAGGTCGCTCCTATGCCCAAGTGAGCCTCAAGATTTTTGTAACGGTGTCCCGCGTCCAGCATGTGTTCCAGCGTCTCTCTCGCTTCGGCGAAGCCTCTGCACACAGTACCGCATGTAGACAGAGCTTCAGCCGTCACTGCGAGATCCAAAGACGGATGTTAAGCCTGGAACTCCACGAGCACAATGCAGCAGCATCTTTGAAGGATACGTGACTACGCGTCAAGACGTTTCGCTCGCAGATAGCAGCCTGCAACCCGTGCTGCAGGTGGAAGCTGACGGATGTGGGGGAGGCTCGGAACCGTCCAGAACTGAGCAGGGTTACCGAGCCAGTCGACCAAGTTGCCTTCGAGAAGCTCAACTGTATCGGGTTCGGGTAACTTAGTCTGGAGCATTGTCTCCAAACGTCTTTTGTCGTTTTCACCCCTTTCTCGAATGGTATAAGGGATATTCTTGAACAGTGCCGGTCTCGATCGTTGTAGCATCAATATGCTGCCGAGAATCGTCTTCACGATCTTAGAGTCCTTCTTAGTGTCAATCTCGGGAAATCTTCATGAGGCAAGGCATAAGATACTCCAAAATCGTCCCTAGTTAGCACGTTGCTCAATGGCAACGATGAGCCAGTGGACATAGTCTGGATATTCCCCTGGGAAGGCATCACAGCAGGTGGACTGTTCGAGGACTGTCGTGATTTCTGAGTGCGCTTGGTGAGATCCAGCTGATCCGAAGAAGGCGCGCGTATTCATAGTAGCTAAATATCGTCTCCGAGTCTTTTAAGGCTCCTGCGTGCGTCTGCCACATTCTGTCGGCTCGGCTGACTGGGGTCAGTCATGACTGCGTGCATTTGGAAGTCATAGTGAGGACATGCATATGCATATGCAATTCAGTCATGAAGCGTAAGTGACTTGTCGTCGACTCATTCGCTCTTATGTGTGCTTACATCTTGCCGATGTGTAGTGCTTGTTGCTTAGTGCGTTCGCATACCAGTACATGTACTCGTGCACGCTTCGCGTAGCATGTGGTTTGCCAACGCACAGGCTCCTACCCGATATCTCTCGGCTAGCTAGGAAGAGGTCCGTGCACGCACTAAATTTCCGTACGGCTTTTTAGCTCTGTCTACACTTCTGTTGAATGTTGCCGCTTCCATCGTCGTATCTTCTCATGTACCAGCGAGAAGCCGCATCGGCCAATATGATCTTGTGATCGCGGCAACAAGCTGTGCCTGCGACCACAGCAGCAGTGATGCAGATATTGAGGCATTTGAAACTGGTTGGAAGATCCGCTAAGTTGTTACGACATCTAGACGAGGACGTACACATTGCCATCTGCTGGCAGTCACTGCCGCTCGCAGCTAACCATTGCGAGACCATTCGCATGTGAAACTCAAAAACCGTCAATGCGACACCACACGAGGTCTTGCAGTGACAGAGCTTAGAGGTTTATTTCGAAGGCAATCGTCCTCGACTGGCACTCGCGTGCTAGCTCGTATTCGAATCGAGGTTCTCTTATATTTGGATCACCACGCTGGCATGTATTAGCGTTAGCAATATTCAGCGGTGTGCTAGCCAAACGCTCGTGACATACGGGACGATTCTGTATTTAGGGATGCATGAACATAAAGCTACTGCGCTCCTGCCATGAATGCTGAGATCTTCCAGCACACCATATACTGACGACCCAGTGTGCTATCACCGGCTAGTATGCCGACAAACGATGATTTCGTCTCTCTTAGAGATGATCTTGAAACCATCTCCATGGACGATGAGGATTTCGCAGAGTCGAACATCGAAGACATGGAATCGGACCCAGAGGCCGAGACATCTATGACTATCGATTACTGGTTTGGAAAGATGTATCTTAGGTGTACCGTCGCAGAGCAACTCCTGCGTGACCCAATCGACGGAAAATCTTTGGAGGCTGCTGATGTAGGACAGTTTCTTAAATCATCATCTCTGCACAAGGAGGCTATGCTGACAATGTTTAGTCCATGCTAGACACACAGCTCCAGCAATACCCATACGAGGGAGTTTTGACAACCTTGCAAGCTCAAGGCATAGCCAGACCCGACTACATTATTGCGAGCCGCCGCACTGCTACATCCCGGACTGAAGCGAGTCGCATGGCTTTGTTAACACTTATCGGCAATATCGTTCGCACTGGCAGAAGAGGTGAGAGGAGGGCTTTGCTGGCATGCCTTCGCAGAAGCAGAGGAGTCGATCCCCTAAGTGATTCTCAAGAACATCCCCACACATCCACATCGAATGGTCGTGCAGAACCTCCCCCTTAAGAAGGAATGTGGCCCGGTCGCCTAGCACTCTCCAGAGAACAACGTCCTACACCTCCGACTAAGCAAGATGGACCACCTAAGGAGATGGCGAAGTACACGATGGCCTTAAAAGAGCACGGGGATCGCATCGATGCACAACCATCATACAGAACCATCATAATTTCCCAGTATCCCCCTCGGTTCAAGTCTGTTGTGTCTTTAGAAGGAATCGAGGAGAATGGAGAGAGCAGAACCAAGAAGGACGCAAAGCACATTGCCTCTAGAAAGATGTGCGAGAGGCTGGGGATACGATTCGCTTAGCCAACTTTCCGTGGTCTGTTCGCTTCTCCAAAGCTACACTTCCAGCCAGATCTGTAGCATCCAAACAATTTCTCCCGTTTTCAGCATGTCGAAAGCACAACCGATATTCAGCGTCAGTGGAACGCTTAGATTAGCTAGTGTCTTACTCTCGGCAAGCAAAGAGACAGTGGCGCAGATCGACGTAGGAGATAGTGAAGGCGCATGCATAGTCCATGTATCTAACCTCATCCGGTAAAAGGTGTCAAAAGCCCCAGTCTAGTTATGCACGTACAAGTAGGGGACATAATGCCTCGCTGATTGGCGATTTTTTGAGATACTGCACCGTTGACTCGTGCCCATACGAGTATCAGCGATTGGTCTCTCGCCTATTCCAGCTTGCAATATATACAGTTGCTAACGAGGCTCTAATTGGGGGTACTTAATCTGACCACAGCTATATAGCACACGTTCTCCTGCTTTCTCTTAAGTAATGACAACAGACCATTGCCCGTTGATTTTCTCCAACTATTTCTGCAAACAAAACAAAAAATACTATGGACGAGCAAACTCCGACTATGCGTCTTCCTTCGCACCAAGTCCGAAAGGATCAGACGAGACTACTCTACAATGCTCTGACGTTGATGCGAACTGTGACGCCATCTTTTAAGTCTCGTCCAGTCGGCAAAACAAACTGGCACAGGTTCCTCGACTATCTCTCCTGGCTGTGCGACTCGAAATGCGGCGGTCGAACCGTCATATCGATAGCTGTAGAGTGGTCCGGGACGACGTCAAGATTCTGGATCGCTAGCAATGGTGCCCACGTCGACAAACATGCAGCACATCTGAAGTCACTACTTGCACGGCTTGTAGGCCTCCAGACGGCTTCTAATCAAGCTCTGGAAGCAGCCACAAGAGACATATTCGCAATGTCCATCACTTTCAACCGCTTGAGAGTCCACGATTACACTCGCAAGTTGAGACAATATATGGAGTGTGTCGAGGCAGGAGTTTGCAGTGACGATGATCGAGGTTCGTCCAGCTCGAGAAAGTAATTTGGAAATCTGTAATAGCTGACAATCCGGCTGTATTAGTACTCATCGTCGGCATCAACGAGATTTTAGAGACAGGATCTCACCAGCAGCGTTGCATCACGGCATATGACCTGCGGCACCAAGATTACTTTCGGAGGCTGTCTCAAAACGCAGAGAAGGATACCTCGAAGCGCACCTAGTACTGGATTCGTCACTACATTGGACGACTCGGGTCCTGGTTCGTGGCATCGAAATTCGTGGTGGCTGTAGCTAGACGAACTCCTTAGCTCTTCGAGCAATTTCAGGTTGCTCCTGTAAGAAGGATCGGCAAGACCGCGACTCGGATTCTTGATGAGGATATGAGCCTTAGTGAAGCTTTGCTTCGAACGCTGCCAGGATACAACAATGAGCTCGTCGATCTTAGGATTCAGACGATGCAATCGACTGCCAATGACGATCTTGCTGCAAGGTTCATGGAAAACTACACAGACCCTTATTTTGTACCTAAAGTGCATGCTGAGACGCTGATGATGGAGCACTTCTACTTCAACCAGCTCCACTTCTTCGGGAACGACCGTTATATAGGCTGCAGCAAGCCTTCATGTTACTGTTGCGATCTATACCTGAGAAACCACCCAGGCAATTTCGAGGCTCGACCGTGTCATGGAAACGTGTGGGTCAAATGGTGCCTCCCTTTCGAGGTCGATGAAGAGGACATGAGCAAACAGATCCACGCGGTCAAGATGCAGAAGAGGATTTTGATCAACATAATCCGCGATCTCGAATCGCGGTTACTCTCTGGCACCTACGAACACGTACATCTCTGCGATTCAACGACTGCATTGTCCAGATTATCCACTTCAGCTCAAGGATAGTAACTTCCGTTGTGGGAATCAAGTATCACTGTTTCCGCTTGGGCACCAACAGTTGTGTGACAGCGCTTACTACTTAGCTCAAACATCGGAGATCGATATCACCAAGAAACCAAAATTTCCTAAAGAGACGGATCAGGTATGCGAGAAGGAGATTTCACTCATGAAACGCATCTTGAAACTTGTGTTAGAAGATACGATGTGAAGAAAAGCCACGATCTGAATTGCAGCAATATCCCTATGAGGCCACTACCTGACCTTGTGACGCGGTCAGACGATGAGCCCTGTACGATGATCGAGAATTAGACAAGCCCTGAGTAGAGCGTTGGGCTAATACCACGATGATATGATCCTTAATCCATTGAAAGCACATCTGCAAAAAGGCGTAGTCGTTATGCCAGGTAAGAGAAGAGGCACAGCAAGAAGGGGCGTGAACGTTAGCACTCTGAGTTGGAAACATCATCGCGGTTGCATTGATTCGAACTACTTTGCGTCTTGATGAAGAGAAGCATTCGCCACACAATCTAGATTGCCAAATGAGTTAATGTGTTTGCTATCTTTGTACGTTGTCACCTGATCTAGAAGCTGGCGGTGTAAGATCAGCATCGAACAAAGTCAAGTGACTCGATGAGGGTCGCCATCCAGCTTGGAGCCGTTCCGTAGCTGCCTCTACCATGATGTCCAGGTAGCATTTCCACCAGTCGTCTATGAATTCTCTCGCTTGCTCCTTGGACCTGAAACTTTTGTGGCAGCTGTGAGCCTCTTGGCAGACCTGTGGCTCAGCTCCACCAACAGAACTGAGCCTTAGCCATTAGATCAAGCTATACAGTTTAGTTACGAAAACTTACGAATAGTCTAGATAGACATCAGGGTCTCGGCCATTAGCAACTGCGTAGTAGGCCACGGCGTCACTCTCTGGTGTTGTCTGCTCTTTCGCAGACTTTATGTCCAATTTGTAGCGATGACCACAGTTTCCGCGCATGAATGCCTCTGCTTCTTGTAGAGTATAAAAACCATACCCGAGATTCTCGGATGTTTCACGAGAGATTCATGCATACACTAAAACACCGTACTGTCTCTTAGCTCTGTCTGTGTCCTCGATGGATGCTTGCGCTTCCATATCCGTTGGATCAGCTCTCTTGCTGGCTCAGGGTTAAATCGACCACTCAAAATCTTGTGTCATCACGAGGGATCGCGTCGGCGATCATAGTAGCAACATCGCAGCTCACAAGACATCTGGTAACTGCATTTCACTGGGGTATAGAGGTGACAGAGGAGGGCTTCCTGACAAAAGGAAGATGGTTTACAGCATAGAGGCGAAGGAGAGCTTACTCTCCAGTATCAATCTGTGCACTTTCTGACTGTTCCAGTCGCCGTAGGCCTTCAATCAGACTAGTGACACAAGAAGAAGTCGAACAAAATCAATTGATTACTCGTGCGACTAGCGAGACTGGCCGGCTTGTCTGCAGGACGACTATCGAAGGCATGCAGCTTTGTCTCCTCGTGGCAGGATCGACCGGTACGCTCGCTGCCACCAACTTACACGTTTCCAGCCAATCAGGTTATACTACTGCGTATGTACACACGAATTACAGATTGCAAGCTAAGGTTGTCCTACTTCTATCATGATTCGCTTCTGGAACACGTTGTGTCTTATTTCCCTGCGAACGACTCCATATCTAGGATATATCTGACAGATGGCTATTCGAAGGCCTCTAGTCCCATAGCTAGGCATTGCTTTTCTATTCCATCTGCGTGGCCCGAGTCACACCAGGGGCTGGTTGATGGTTCCGACCACCAACTTGGGCGCCGCATTCTGGGCAGCGGGCCTGTTCCATGGGCATGCCACATTCGCCAACCGCAAACTGTTGCAAGAAAGACTGGGTTAGAATGACGCTTCCAACAACAAGGCATGTACATCTCACTCACCGGATGGCCATTTTCGCAGTTGTACCAGTGGCCAGAGTGCGTAGCAATCCCCCCCGACCCACTCACCATGGCAGCTCTGATGGTAGCGATCTCCTCCGCAGTGACTTGCTCGTACCGGTCGCCCTTGAACAACTCAGCGAGCTTTTGCACTGCAGCCAGTAGCGTTTCCACACCCTGAAATTGGTGGGCACAAAGCTCTTCCGCCTTTTCGAGAAGCTCCTTCGCTTTATCGAAAAATTGCACTGAGCTGGTTGTGGAACTGCTTGGCTGGATTGCTCGAGGAACCTGACTTCGGTATAGCCGTGCGATGTTGGCGTAGTAGATACACGTCTCGACAGCGAGCTTAGGCAGATTTTCAGCCATGCACTGGTCTATGAACATGACGCATTGCTTGAAGAAAGGCCTGACGCTCAGATCGACGGCGCCACCAGGGATTCGAACTTCGTCACGGAAAGACTTGGTAGCCAACTCTTTGGCTATAGCAAATCTATCTGCGAGGACGAGATGTTGGAGTTTGAGTTGTGCTACGAGCCCACCCCGAGCAACGCGTTGGTCGCGAGGTATAGGTGGTAAACAGGTGAAGAGATCGGAGAGGTCTAGTTGCTCTATTGATGCTTCGAGAGATTGCTGACTTCGCGCATAGATCGCATCGTGCAGCTTTCGTGCCGGTTGAAACTCCTCTGTGACTTTTTTGCTGAATGACTCGATGCGCTTTTGCAGGTTGCTGGCCTCTTCGCTCCTTGTTTTGAGCTGAGCGGTGATTGATGAACCAATATGATTGCTCGAGCGACCTAGACCGATTTGAACTTGGCGCATTTCAAGCTTGAGCTTCTGTCGGCTTGCCTCCAGACTACGCGACAGATCGTCTATCTGTGCTTTTATGTTGATGAGCTCCGTCTGACCAGAGACGAGGAAGCGTTTTGACATTTCGTCCATGACGGCTCTGTTGATAGCTCTGTTGAAGCGCCGTGAACCGTGCTGTCGAATCGGTCTATTACAATCAGGGCAACAGGGCATAGGTCGAGCCAGAATCGTAGAGATATCCCGTAGCCCCACGAACTCTCCAAGAGCATTCTGTTCGTACACTTCAGCGATGCCAGTGATACCATCCAGTGTCTCAGCAGTGAAAAAGTGTCCGCAGCTCAAAACCACTATCGCGCTCTCGTCAAGATCGATCTCGCTATACTCTTTCATCTCCAGCATATCTACGCGAGCGCTTTGCTTCGTACTGCAGATCTGACAATAGTCGTTAGGACAATCTTCGCCGCAGAGTCCTGGGCAGCGATGTCCGCAGCGGAGTGACAGGCTGCAACGCTGACTACATGGTAGGCGGTCGCATGGTGCTGCACATGGCAGCGTGCAAGAGCCCTGATGCTTGCACGACCAGATGCAGGGTTCTATGCAAGGAGCGCACGCCTTGCTGCACGACAATGCGCATCTCGAGTGTCCGCAGCGGACCTAGATAAGGTTAGTACTCTTTGCCATCTCATCGTGGACGTAAGGAAATCTGGGATCTAACAGGGGTAGGCTAGGTAAGGTCACGCAGTCGGAAAGGATGCATGATTATTCTTGTTCAACAATGGTCCGGGACTGATGGCTTGAGTCTCAGATACAGAAGGCTTACCTCGCATTGTGCTGTACATGATCCACAGTCTTTGTCACTATGACACTGCTTTCTGCAGAAGTGATTGCAGGTAGCGTATCTCCTTCCACATTGCTTTTTGCATGGCTTGTGCTTTGGCATCCATCCATCTACTGTCTCCTCAGGTATACATTGACCGCAGGTACCTGGACACTGATGTCCACAACTCAGCAGACTAGTACAAGGCTGTGGACATCTGAACGATGTCTCGCTGACAGAGACGGGACATGCTACGTCGACATTATGCTTACATCCTGGTACCTCCTTGGCGACAATGGCTGCACAGACGACCTTGCTGAGATCCTGTATCTGGTAACAGGGGATGTTGTCCTTAGTGTGACCACAAGGTAGAACGGTGCCGTTGACTTTGATCATGCAGCGCGCACAATCCTCGCCGCATGTTGGCTTTTGACAGGCGTGTCCACAAGGACTATGAAAGCGGGAGCAGGGTTGTTGGCATGCAAATGCTCGATGCATGAAGTCGCTATGGCACCTCGCTTGACATTGATGGCCACAGTCTTCCAGGCGGCGATCACACGCCAGACGACAACCTCCCTCTGGACTGACTCTTAGAAAGTCGCCTGGCTGAGAGACATCTATGTCGGTATTTTGGTGTCGTGGACAGCAGAGACTCAATGTCCTACCGACCGAGTCAGTGGCCCTTAGCATCTCGATAACCTTCGCCCACATGTCTATCTTGCCGTACGTGTCCGCATTGCCTATCAGATACATGCCTTCCTGGGCACGACTCAGCAAGACATTGATGCGGTTGGTAGTCTTGAGAAACCCGACTTTCTGCTGCTCGTTGCTACGGACCAAGGAGACAATGACGATCTTGGCCTCCTCGCCCTGGAAATTGTCTACCGTGGCTAGGCGAAGTAACTCGCTCAATTTCTTCTTCTCTAGGATTTTTGAGCCGGATGATGTATGTGGCGCTGCGATGACGCCTTCCTGCTCAGTCGAAGCTGCAGGGTCGTCGACGAGCCCGCTCTCCAGGAGCTCCTCGTCCCGTTCATTAAGGATGATCTCGAAATCATCGCGGAGCCTCGCACGCAACCGCTGCAGTTGCCCAGTGTAAGGCGTCAAAACAGCGATTTCGCTGCTTTTGTAAACTCCTTGGCGCACGATGTGTCGAATGAAGGCGTGCACCATATCGACCTCCCATAGGTTCGTATGGGACTTCTGCAGCGCATCTAGCGACGTATCCTCTTCCGCATTCTCATGATCGAGCCAGAAGACACTCTTGCGCAAGCCGACAATCTTTGCCAGGTTTTTTACACTGTCGTGGTCGGTCAAATCTGGATAGATGGTATTTCTAATAAGCGTGGATATTTCAGGGCGCATGCGCCGCTGCACGTTGAGTTGAGCGACAGGGAACTTCGTCGTCCCATTTCTCGTAGCCGCAAGACGTTCGAACTGACTTCGATCTAGTTGGTACTGCTTCCCAGTGAAGCTTTCTAGGGATAAGCTATACTCGTTGATTTGCGGACGTAGTTGCTCATGATCGCCAATCTGGATAAAATGCTGGACACTGGGCAGCAGCGCAGAGAGAGTATGCGTTTCGAGCACTTCTCCTGCCTCTTCGCAAATTGTCACCTTGGAATGAATCTTTTGCAGCACGGTAATTCTCTTCGCCAGACCTGATGTAGTCACGCCGATGACATCGGCGGTTTGTAGAACTCGTCGGTCAACCTCATCGTGCACCTTTGTCAGCTCTTGGTTAAGGCGTTCATATCGTTGCATGGACTCGACAATCGAGTCCATTCGCTCTGAAAAGAACGCCTGGGCCCATAGCCTTGCTAGCCGAGATCTTTGGTTTACAGGTACCGAGAAGACATCCGAAGTTGCCATGTCAAGTAGCTGCTCATCCGTCGCCAGGCGAGTATCACCGATCTTTGTCTCCGCTCCAGGCTGAAAGTGGTTAAGATCATTGAGCCAGACCCCGAAGTTGTCATCCCCAACGCGTTGGTATCCATCAGGGTCCTTTGCTACGAATTGAGAGAAGACTTGGCGATGACGGGTTCGCAGATGTGTTTGCAGGCTGGTCCAGTTAGGTTTTTTTCGCATCTTGTGTATATCTGTAAGCGCATTTCTAATGCTCTGCCGTTCCTGATCCAAGTCCGCGTATGCCTTTCCCAATTTCTGGCTCTCAGATCGCGTTTTACTCTCTTCACGAGACACAAGGCGTAAATTCTTGCCCACCAACACCTCTGAGTGGCTTTGGCTGCCAATCCTGATTACCTTCTCGATACCTACATCAATAAGATGCTCTAGGAATTGGTCAAGGGCGTGATTAGTGTAGCAGCTTTTGCGATTGTTAGCAGCTGTTGCGGTAAGAAGAAGATATCTGCTTACACAACGATGATTGGACCCAAGTTCGCCGGTTCTTTCCGCGCGAGTAAGACTCGCATAATCTGTATGCCGAGGTAAGATTTTCCCGTTCCAGGAGGGCCTTGTATCAGAGCATATTCGCGACTGAGAGCCTCAATGAGCGCGCGAGCCTGCCCGACATCAAGCCCGGTTCGTCGCACAACGCCATCGATAATGCTGAGATCATGCTTCGACCTGATCAAGTCGATGAGGAGATCCGCGCTTGCTCCGTCTGTCAAGATGGGCCTAAGTGAAATTGTTGACTCGACTCCTCGAGCATACAATGGTGGGGGGATATCGAAGTTTTCTCTCTCCGCTGGCAATATCCACCGATGAAACGGCAGGCGGCCTGTTCGCTGCATGTTCTGTATACTCTCAAGGATCGGTTGGAATGTTGCAAGTAGAATGCCAGGCAGTTCGATAAGCATACATTGAGTGCTTTGAAGATGAAGTCGAATAAGTGATTCCACATTGCGCTGGATCGGAGTAACAAGCCTGACCGAGATTGTGGCACGATGAGGATCGGAGGTAAGGCTGAACTTGGTCTTCGGGTTTGTACACCTGTCGCTTACGACGAGCAGCAGAAGAGAAGCCCGACCCGAATCCAAAAAGATCAGGCATAGAAGGACACCCTGGTCCAAGGCTTTTGCATTGCTCCACCAAACTTCCCTCTCCTTGGCACTCTTTCTCTCGATGACCGCCGGTTGACGGAAGGACAGTTGGGCCTCGAGGTCTCGCTTATCCTCACACCATACGTTATTCACTCGAGCACCAGCATGGAGACGGGCTCGAATATTGTTCCCAAGATTTATCTTCGTAGATTTGAGGACGTCAGGCTTCTCTTCAACGATGCGCATAAAACTTCCGATAGCTTCTTTGAAGCCTCCGAATATGTCATGGCGAAGAAGACGAAAGTGGGTGTCTAAGTGACGACTGATCGGATCGGTCAAGAAGTGAGGTCGCGTAGGGCTGGTTGACGGCAAGAACTCTTTGTGGTCGCTTCTTATCTCATCTTCTGTAGGGATGATCACGACCTTTGTGATATCCATCTTATCGTTGTCGTGGCGATCTCGTGGTATGATAAGTTCTCGAGGAAACGTAGAGTTTTGTACGTCAGCCGTGATGTGACCAACACTCTGACTATCCTCGGGGGACAATAAATCAGCAGCGCGGTTGATCATTGCACGCATCTGCGCGATGGCATCCGTCATGACTTGGTGTGCCGCGCTGTGGGCGGACATAGGCACGACGTCTCGTGTACGCTCGACCAAGTCGAGCAGAGCAGGGAGACATTCGTTATAACGAGCTCGTGGTTCCCGAGAAAGGACCTCACGAAGCGCGTACAGAACCAGCATGAGATTGGTTTCCAGCATTTGCGAAGGGTCGTCGAAGACTGAAGGGTGTTCCACTAGATGCTTGATGAAGCGATCGCAGAATGCCACAATACGAACGCCATTGTTGCCGCTGATGAAAGTATAGAGAGCTCCCACCTGGGTATCGATGGACAAGCAGCTCAGGAGTGCTGGATGAGTGAAGACTCGGAAGAACACCGATCCCAGGTTGACTAATGTACCAGGAGGTGAGTCATTTTGTAAGCTCAGCAGTGCTTGCATGTGCTGTCGTCCGTAGTACTTATCATCTTCAAGATCACGAGCGACCATCTGACCCAGATTGCGATTCTTTCCGTCCAGAATCTGATGGGCGCCACTCCATATTGCCAGCATGGTCTTGATGTTCCCTGGCATAGGTGGCACTTTGAGTTGTCGCTTCCAAGAGCTATACCCCATATACTCCATCTCTTCTTCTACTGGTTGCTCCCTTCTGTATGAGCTACCGATCCCTTTTGATATGGCTGAATTGAACTGCTCATCATGTAAGAATGAGCAGTGATCTCCGAAGCTACAGGTCAGAGTAGTCTGCCAGTGTCGACAAGGCTTTGTGCCTCTATTTTCATTGGGCCCGCCTCGTCCGCTGCCTCTCTGGCCCCGGCCTCTTTGGTTCCCTCGTGGGTGTGTTCCGCCGCTTCGCCAAGACATGATGGGCGTGTTGGTGGTAGTCAGAAGATGTAAAAGCCTGAGGTGTGTAGAAGAAGCTGACTCCCGATGAAAAGAGCTCGAGTGATGAGAGATGGCATTTAAAAAGCATTGCTATCATGTGCACAGCCTCATGCATGCGAACGGTGTCTACCTGATCATGCAGCTGGAAACAATCGCGACAGGCGCAGATTGCGGCACATTATGTATATAAATCGGTAACTCAAGCTCACAAGAGATGTAGTGCCACAAAACTTGAAGCTAGCTTCGCTAAAGTGTTCGGCACATCCTGAGTGGCTCTTAGGCAGCATTGACTTATCATTAATTACTACAAAAGCCAAAGCCGTCTTGATCAACTCGAAACAGGAGCACTTTTTGCGATAGTCGCGATGTTAGCCTCTCTGCTGACAGTCCATTTTGCTCTCCACGATGGCTCGCTACTCGACGTTGTTCTGTGATGGCATTGGGGGAAAGATCACGCCAAGGTTACGCCACGTCACAAATGCTGTGCAGCGCAGCCATGCTGGCGGTCATTCACGAACACAGATTATCCAACCACCACCCACCCTCGCCTACCATAGCGGATCTTTCGGATTGAAACAATAGTGCAATGCATGTCGCTGGCTTTATCGGCCTCATAGACACGAACTCTCGAGCATACCCCTCAGTCGTTCGTACGCAGTTCATATATGAAGTTGCCAGAAAACGCTCCAATCAGGCAGGTGTGGTACGACTTTCGTCTAAAAGTAATTTTTGCCGGCTACAATCGGGAAAGACAGCAACTCATGCCGCAACAGCTGCCGAAGATGTGGCTTCGATGTGTGATAACCTGATTTGGTATTGTTGCGTTGGTGATACTGCAGCATCGCAGCTTCTAGGCTTGCGGAACACGTCCTCTCACAGCAACGCTGTGCACGCTTCACTCCTACGTGGGGGTATGTCTTGAACTAATCGGCCGCTGATCGTGTAGAAACTCGTCATCCAGTCATGTTTTCTCTTTCTCCTTCCTGACTTTGCAATTGTGCATTGGAGCCAGTCTCTTTGCACTTAGACGAGCCAGCATGATGTTTCCAATTGTGAATGGAGAAATGAAGCAAGCGCCAAGGTAGCTGAACGCAAGATGACCTATCATCCGGACGGCAAGCCCCATCGGTAGCAGGCGACGCTGTGGTCCTGAGATATTTCAGCATAGATCACAACGTGCGTGCATGACTTGCACAACTAAAGTGCCGTCCGGCAACTTAGCGTCTTTCAAAGCTTAGTTCTTGGTTCTGGAGTTTCTGCATGTCCCGTGCTTGGCGGCTCACGACGCCCTAGAGGTACGTACCTCGTAATGTCAAGCCAGGCTCGATTGGGTAATAGCAGATCCCGCGAATCTTTCTCTACGTTATGGGACCTCGTTTCGGCGTGGATCAAGCGTTGGCTATAGAGCAGTATCGATCGCTTGCGACGAACCATACAACTGCTTTGACTATTGGGGACAGGAACGTCGGGCCAAGACTGTTCTTTGCCCACTTGAACTGTTTGCCCATCCGGTAGAACTCTTGGGGCGATGATGCCTTTCTGTTATAAGAAAAGGACGGGTATTGCGAAAAGAATCTGTCTAAAGGGTCTGTCTGCTCCATTGTCCACTAGTCGATCGGCGAGCAGAGATATCGAGAACGAAGGGTACGGGTGATCCGTAAGAAGAGCAACAACAAGAAGTGACGGGATATGGAGTTGATATGCCATCGAACCCAGCAAGCGAGATGACTCGGAATCACTGTAAGCCAAGAAACCAGTATCGAGATACATACCAAGACGATGAACACAGCCTAGCCGCCCACTGAAACATTGTTGTCATCCGCTAACACCAAAAATAAAGTCGTGCAACCAGGCAACGACTCCGTTGTGAGCCTTGGGCTCAAGTGCATGCATTGCATTACGTATGGACGACATAGAGTTCCACTACTTGAATAGGAGTTTGTATGTCCTTCGCCCTACGAGAAGCGAGGGCACGACAAACGATGCCGATATGTGTTCCTCGCTCTGACTGTGATTGTATAGGCCTGAAATCAACTGAGATTCTGTACCCTCTTCTGATCACGTTTCTTCATCTCATCCGCACGTTTCCGTTAGTTCGTCATCTTTGTTGAGCGGTCAGGCGTTCATATCGTAGACACATGAGTGGAGACACTGAATTGAGGAGCAAGACTTTTCAAAGCTCGAGAGGATCTATGGTCTTCTGCGCCTGATCAGCCTGGCGCAACAGAGCTTGATATGCGGGATAATAATCTGTCTCAAACCATGATATAAGCTTGGTCCAGAGTTTTAGCAGGATGAAGATGCTGGCTGTGTTTTCTGTGCCAGCACTCGAGGCAGCTGTCGATTGGGCAAATGGCCGCATGACGTGAACGGCACCGTCAAGCTGTTTCCAAGCAACATAGAACCTCCAAGAATGGTTCGTAACAGTCCACGCCACGACCGGTGGTAGCGGGAGGTCGGGACTGCCCCCAATCTCGCGCAGGTAGTCCAAGTGGGCGAGCATGGCTGTCTGCCATACCATGAGCTGCAGCTGAGCTTCTTCCTCGCTCCCATCGAGGCGCTTGACCTCGAGACCGCAGACCAGAGGGAGCGTTGCCGTGTAGGCATCTGTCATAGGAGAGAGAAACAACTGTTCTGGGTCGGCATCAACGTGAAGGCCCGTTTCTGTGTCAACGCCAATAGCAAAGTCGGTTCTTTTGTCCACATGTCGCAGGCCGCCGCCATCGTGCTTACGTATTTGCGGCAGGAAGGCGGAGTCCACGGCCTGCGACTGAACATTGTTGATCTCCAGGGCGAAATTCGGATCGGCACCGCCAGCGACTCCAAGGGCAAGTTGTAACACGAGTTGTACGACATCACACCAAGCGTGCTCATCCATGTGCCTGCGAAAGCATTTGTTGGCTCGACGCTCGATGTTTTGCACTTGTGCCCACACGGCTTTGGTGCCGAGCTGCGTGTCGGACGTAAAGGCAGAGTCAGATGTCTGCCGTGCAACTCTTGGATCGTGGGCTTGGAAGAGACTGCGGACCGATGTTGGGATAGCGCACCCAGAGTCCTGTACCAGCACGTCGACTAGACGGTCCACGACCGCCGGCGGCTGTCCTGTGGTTGAGCTCGACGCGGATGCAAGATCCAGCCGCACGGGAGGAAACCCTGTCTCCATAGCGCGGATGGAGATGCGCACAGGGCTTTGCGACCGCGACCGTGACCGGCTTAACAGCGTCGAAGGCGGCGTCGGTTGCAGTTTTGGCCGGTTGGCAAAAGGGGACTGCGATTGTAAGTGACTGCCGCTCCTCCCTCTTCCGCCTTCTCGGATGCGATCTGTCATGGTAGTCAGCGTCGCGGCTTCTCCTTGCCAGAGACGGCGACGTTGTTGTCTTTCTTCCTGCTCTTGCCCCTCCGCGCCGCGAACGTCTCCTTGACGCTTTCGCTTCCGTCCTCGTGGTGGATCTGGGCCCAGATCTGCAATGTCTGAACAGGATCTGTGGGACAATGTTGGAGACGAGTCTTCCGCTGACATTGGTTGATGCGTGTATTGGTTGTTTCTATAAGCAGGCCGTCGCGTCGTGCTCGATGATTGTTTTGTTTTGGTTGGCTGGGGTAGAAAACAACAGAGCCAAGATCCGAGCAAAACCGCCCCCACGCTCCCCCACAATCCCCACATACTGCAAAGATGGATATCTAAACAAAGCTCGTCCACAAAACACATGGAAAACTCAAGCGATCGCCGAAGAAGGAATGCTTGATAACATAATCTGCCTTGAAGAACTTGACTAGCAACTTCGCTAGATCCAACTGACAAGAGTACAGGAACCCGTGCGAGGCGCCGGACTTGAACGTCTTTCCACTCCTGGCTCGTACTCGTAACGTAGTCCAAGCCAACGGCACCTGGATATCAATCGTCAACTGTATCCCTCATATAGTGTGGGCCACTAGTTCATGCATATGGAATGGCATCTTGATGCCGGATTGCCTCACCACCCCTGGAGCAGATACAACTACTCTCGATACAGCGGGGTTGCACTTTGTCCTTAGCTAGTTTACTCCGGCACTTCGCAATATCGTCGTACAAGATCGTACTACAAACACACCTCGAGCGAGCATATTTGGTGCTCATGAGCATGAAGTGGCTTTGACATACGGTCTACAAGCGCCGGGCGCCGAGAATAAATGATCACGTTAAGCTCTATGAACTCGTTACATATGGTAGCTCCTAGCTTACCAGTGCTAGCTACTACAGCACTGTGGATATGACAAGCTTTAGGAGTCTGCCCTCCGAGGTCTACGTCGTTTTTAGTCTCCACATCCTCGCCCTTATCTTAGCAGCATTTCTCATCGTTTTCCTGCTAACCTCCGCCGACCTCGCTTGGCATAACCTTAGACGACTTCCATCTCGCTAGGGCACCTTTCTTAGTATTGCTAACGTGGTCGGAGGCGGATAGTGGGATGCAGAACTCTACGGATCTTACGCAATGAATTAGAAAGACGCGAAAGAAGCCCTTAAGGGTACTAAGGTAATGTTTAGTATAGACTAGGCATGTCACGGGGGCAGGTCGGGTGTACAGTGAAAGGAGCAGCTATGCAGAGTACAG
>ERZ794946.270-NODE-270-length-22814-cov-4.648535_pt1 | contig 22814 bp, 15 predicted proteins | sample MGYA00433072_ERZ794946 | MGnify/ENA primary metagenome ERZ794946 (study PRJEB30137, sample SAMN04331413) | food metagenome | isolation source: Y3 must sample point D1 replicate A | place: Australia: South Australia | collected 2014 ...
ACCCTGACTCGAAAAACCGACAGGGTCACCATGATCTGTGTTGGTCAGAATCAGACTCTCAAGGTGGAAGTGGAAATTATAGAGATACTTTGATTTGTATATAATGTATCGACAGTAGTGAACCTCCTGAGTATGTAGAAGCCATATAGAGCAAGAACAGCGACTGTACCTTTATGCTTCTGTTCATCTACACCCTTCACCATCTTAGCAATAAGCAGCCCAACCGGCAAACAACACCGCCAAGTTCTTCTCATCACTCGCCTGCTGGATCAATTCGTTGACCGTAGCAGCGGTACTTAAACTCTTACTCAACTTCTTTTCCACAATCGCCAGGGCTCTCGCTGCCTCTCCAGCTTCGTCTTCAGGCCTCTTGCTGGCACTTCCTAGCCCATTGCCTCCGTCATCGCCATCACGACTCGGGTCTTGCATTCTGCGAGCTTTGAGTGGAGATACCGTCCAGGAGTACAGAGGATCGTAGCGGAGGACGTTGAGAAGAGTCATGATGGCATCTTTTTCTGCGCGAAGGGCATCCATGCTGAATTCGCAGCAACGGCGGAACACGCCTTCGGTTTTCGTTACACCCATGGCATCAACGATGTCGCGAGTGAGGCGGAAGGGGACCACCTCAGGAATAGGAAGAACACGACCAGCTTCGAAGGCCACACCCAAATCAATATGGATGGCTTCACCACTTTGTTCGTCAAGTAGGATGTTGTGACAGTGACGATCGCCAAGACCGAGGATCCAGCCTAGGATTGAGATGGTGGCTGTACTGCGCGTATAGTTGAGTCGCTTCTGGAACCAGTCGTCTGGGTCTTGGAAGCGTTCGAAGAAGAAGTGGCGCAGCACTGGTTGGTATCTGGCTGCGACTTCACGGTATGCCTTGATGCGCGTGTCCTTTTGCATAGTCTGGACGCCACCTATCTTTTCACGTGCCTTATTCTGTGTCAAGTCGGTGGGATGATACTTTTGATGTGCTGGAACCAAGTATTCGCCCAATGGCATGGAGTGTGGAACGAACTCGATGATGCCCGAGGTCGAGGTGAGCGGCAAGACCTTGTACGTACGGACGTGCAGGCCGCGTTGACGGGAGTTCTTGTGAGTCTGCAGCATCTTGCTGACTTCACCGAAGACTTGTTCCATGATCGCGTCCTGTCTGAGGTCGTCGTTGCCACCTTTGAAAAGTTGTTTATACTCTTTGCCATCTGATCCGATTGCGACCATGACCCTAGGCGCGCTCAGGCCATTAGCAATGCGGATATCATCTCTGTATCTGGCGACGACTGGTACAGTAGAGTAATCGCAGTCAAGACGAAGGTCAACCGACATTGTGGCTGGCGGTACTTTCCTAGGAACCACTGTATTCACCATGGCCTTTGCTTTGGGCACCATGCTGACTGTGATTTTTCCTTTGAAGTCCTTTGGATCCAGCTTTTCGTCCGCAAGGTCGTGATATGCGTGGCTTACTTTGAAGCTTCTGCGTAACGTTTCGGCCACTTTTTTGTCGTTGCCTAAGTCGTTGGCAATCTTCGTGGCGGCATCACGTCTGGATCTTGCGGCTTGCTCGGACTCCACAATGGACGAATAGCACGTCGTGAATATGTAGTGAATGCCATGATAAGGATGATCGGTGCAGATACGGGTGATGATATTGGCCAGAGACTGCTGGAAGACACTCGAGTCGTTTTGCAAGCGCGACGTCTGTTGATTCATGAGGCCAACGAACTTCCAGCTGGGGACGTTTGGGAGGGTCTTCTGCACAACTGTGTTGGCTGTCTCAGAGTCGGAGTGCTCCAGCCATAGAGCAAAGAAGCGAACAACAGAAGAGTTGAACTCGTCGGACACTATTAGAGCCCGCAAATAGTTTTGCAGACTTTGACGGACAAAGTCGTCACGACTACGTCTCATCTTCTGGAACTCTTCGTCGTCGAGTTGGTACCAAGATTGCACAACCCTTTGTTGTCGGGTTAGTTCTCTCTTACGGTCTTTGTCTGTGGCTCCCTTAATGAGTTTATCGTATTGTCGATATTCACCAAGTTTGCGCTCTCTGAGTTTTGCCAGTCGTTGGAAATCTTCCAGGTTGCCGGGATCCTGGAGTTGCTGATCGCAAAAAGAGGCGAACTCATGATAGACCTTTCCAGCCTCGGAGCCGGAGGTTGCTTTGTCAAGCTGCTCAATCGCTGGTCTAAGATAATTCGCAATGACTTCTCCAGGCTTCTCAAGACGGGCGTCCGCAACCTCGTGACCCTAGTATTGTTAGTAGTGCGCTTGGTTTTTTTTCGAAGAACTGGTGCTTACTAGTTGAGCCAACATTCCCGCACGACCAACCTGGATGGACTGTTTCAGCAGGTCCGTCCGAGAACAAAGCTCCTGCAACATCTGCACCGATGTTGAGATCTCGCCTTGTCTCCACAACGTTGTGGCCACCTCAAAGTGAGCGGCCGCGTCCATATTGACATCAATCTCCTGGCAAAGTGGCACAAGCTGTGAGAGATAGGTGGCCGCAGTCAAAGATTGCTGAATCAAGTCGTTCCTCCTGCTGAATTGTGAAGAGCTGATGACTGATCGAGCTTCTATCGCACGACAATCACGAATGCTAACATGAAGAGCCTCGCGAAGATTGTTGTTCCGACTCAGCAGACTGAACAGAGTTTCGCGGCAGGAGACAATGCTTTGGGCATCATTAAAACTAGTGAATGTTAGCATGCAAAGGAGCCAAATAGGACCTAAAGTTACTCACCGCCCGATATCCCATCCCCTCTGCCTGGTTTGCATTCGCTCCCAAAGTTTGGTGAGATCAGACGAACATCTCACCGTGGTCAACTCATCAATCTCGTTCAAAACAGCAATGCCCGACAATGTGGCGCGTACCGAAGCAGCATCGAGACGTGTATCCTGCAGACGCTCGATAGATGATCCTAGAGCTTCGTTGAGGTCGACCTGAACGGATTCGAGGCTTGTAGCGCCAGAAATACCACGGAATACACTATATAGTGTGCTTGCGGGTGAACTGTTTTTCTGAGGAGGAGAGACATCCCACTGCTCTAGCTTTCGGGCAGCATCGAGCATCGTATCTGTTGTGGAGGCAGTAGACTGATTGCCTCCTTTGCGATTGAGCAAATCATGAGTGAGACTGCTCAGATTCATGACACCAACAGAGCCAATCAAACCGAAAGAATCTGATTCGTGAGGATGTCCGAATCTTCGCATGGATGCATCCATTCGAGCGGAATGCAGCATCAAGCCCTTGAGTCCGTCTCCTTCGTGATGGACACGTGCAAGGACTGACTCCAGAGAGGGTGGTTGTTTGACGCCATAGAAGGAGTCAGGATCGTCCACACGACTGTAGATAGACAGGAGGAGCTCGTTGGAAGGGACTTTGGCAGTAGTGGGGCCCACGGAAGATCTCCGCGACGGTCGTGAGTCGGACTCTGGAACTGATCCTACTTCCCCGAGATATAAAGATGCTGTGGGCATATTGCACTGGTTAGCAGCCTCAGCAGCAACGAGGTAATCCAGTTCCAGCCATTCAAGACGGCTCATTCTCGTACTCTCCTGTGGGACTTTCTGCGTGAGTAGATAGAGAAGTGACTCCAACAAGAGACGGGACTTCCTGTCTGTATCTGCTTCATGATTGCTGAAGTGTGTGACGAAAGCCTCAGACAGGTAAGTACGCACAACCTGCTCTTTATCGATTTCAGAACCGAGAGCAAGATGAACAACGAAAGGGAAGAGCTCTTGCGAAAATCCTACATCAGCAAGGAAAAACTCTCCCAACTGACCAACAATGGGCTCGTCCTTTGCCCATCGGCAAATGGCGATGGTCAAATTCTGAATCCAGAGCTCGTATGGTGTGGTTAGGTCGAGCTTCGCTGAATGCCAGAGATCCTCTCTACGAATCTTGTGGTTACTTTCAGCTCCAGTAGTGTCTTTGGAGTACACTCTTGAGATTGCATCGACGACGTGGCCTGGCAACATCCGCTCAAACTCGATAGACCCATCATGATTCCTTGATGTCGCATAACGATCGGCAATTTTTCTTAGACTCTGCTCGGCTACACCAACGTGCATTCGGTCCTCGCTCGAGAGAAGGTTCTTGAGCTTTGTCACAATAGCTCTGATGGACTGAATCGGATTTTTGTTCTTTTTCTGACCCTGATCATCATCTTCGCCAACATTAGTAAGATGTGATATCAATCCCTGCGTTGGCTGAATCTGGTCTAACGAGATAGTCGATGCATAGGCGCGGCCCAGTACCCGTGCAGCCCACGCTCGGTAGTCGTCAGCCACTGTAAGTGACTGAGTGGATATCCATACCCGACGAGCGTAGGATAGAGAAAGCTCGTCCGAACCAAACATGTCGGCTGCGGCCTTGTCCGTCACATGGAAGTAGCGACAAAGTGTTGAGATGACCTGTCTGCGCTCCATGGGTCCTAATATAGGCGAGCCAGATTCTTCGTCATCTAGAAGCCCCTTCAGCATAATACTGGCAGCCTCGTTTGCACCCGAAGATGCAGGTAGCTCCAAATCGCGGCATGAGTGAACAAGAGAGCTGAATGCATCTTGTTGCTGTGTTGTTTTCAGCGTGGGCCGAAAGCCGAGAAGATACTCGACAAGCCAATCGTGAAATACCTGCATTTTCGACACTGTACTGCGGAATTGACTCTCCTGGGTAGTTTTGTCTTGACGGGACGTCATGAACTGCTTCAGCGACAGCAGTATCAGTAAAGCCGTGCCGGTGATCATGGCCAGCTCTTGCTTGAGGAACTGCTTTCCACGCTCGAGAAGGTATTGCAAAACACCCATAGCATCGTCGGAACAGTGTGGGTCGACAATGACTGGCTTTAGAGTCCGTATCAAGGTCTGCAAAGGATAGCCACTAAAAACGTAGTCTCCAGCTAGAGCGAGGAATATACGCAGTTTTCTGACAGTCCGGCAAGCATGAAGCGGACCATACGCGGGATGCATGCAATCGATGATGGATCTGAGAGTGACTGTGATGTGAGGGACATCCAAGACATCCTTGACAGTTGTGAACGTCTTGTTGCCTGTTCTGCGGCACACCCGTTCTAATTGATCAAGAAGATACCTGCCTTTGAAACAGGGTTGCTGCGCCTCTGAAAGCTCCGTATCCAAGAACCCATATCGTTTCATTGCGGATAGAGCGTCTTTGGCGTATGTGTATTGAGGTCTTTTCTCGAACAACTTCTCAATCGCATCCTCGTGGTACACAGAAGTAAAGATCTGAGCCACGATGTCTGGAAGGTTAGATTGAACCATCATATAGTATTCGCCACTGGTCTTGAAGGAAGTCCGAATGCGGGATTCACAAGCTGTAGCAACCTGTGATGAGTCCTGAGATGATCCTTGCTTCTCACAGACATCCCAGGAGATTGCGTAGGCGACCGTCTTGCTGAAACTTGATCGCAAGATCTGTCCTTCTGTCGACTTTAATGTACTCACTACCCATCGAACCTCGTCTTCTTTTTCACGGACAGCCAGCTGAGCATAGATTTCGTCGATGTTGTGTTCCAACAAATCCGCCATGCTTGCATAGCCAAAGATCCTGAACGGCACTTTCTCGACCGTGTGGTTCTCTAGCCAAGTGTACAGTAGCTGAGGCGAGAAGAGCTGAAATACTTCTCTTGGGGATTTGAGCTTGAGCGTGTCTGATATCGTGGCAATGCATGTCGCGGCATAGCTCTCAACATCGGTGATCATACCTGCGGTCTCGAAGATGTGGTAGATGCACGATCTTCGTAGCGAGTACCAGCCAGCGGCTAGATTGGCAAGGACCAAAATCCTGATGGCCAAACCCTCTGTCAACTCCAAATCGGCAGGCAGATTGGATCTGATCTCTTCGAAGATTTCCGCGTGAGCTGTTAGAGAAAAGAGATCGAAGATAGAGGACAGACGTTGAGCGATGAAATACTTGACTTCTAAAGTGCCTTCTCGCAACAGTCTGAAAAGCGTGGAACGTACAGGCGGAAGCTTGTCGGCCTGTCCATAGTCTGCATCAATCTGCAAGACCTGAAAAATGAGCCGAACAAGTCTTTTCTGCACACAAGGTGAGAGAAGCTTGACTTTTAGGGCCGTCGTTGTGAACCACTTATAGATATCGAGGCCAAACGTGTAGAACTCTTGATCCAAGGCGTCTGTCCAGGTATAGACGAAACTCTCCATCACACCCAAGAGTAGTTCCAAATTTGTCTCTGCGCGCTCAAACTCGTAAGACTGGAGCGTGTTATCTGCGAAGAACCCGAGAAGTGGCTCAAATTGCTTAGGAGTGAGTTGTATTCCATATCGAGGTAGAGCTGTAAGAAATGGTCCACTGGCTAAGATCTCTGGAGGCGGAAGTTCGAGAATCTGAGATATGAAGTCTTTGGACGGTTCATCTGTCATGATGGTGTCGTCAATCTCTCCGATCGAATCGAAAGATTGCATCAGCTTTGCGTAAATGGTCACACCAGCTCTTTGGGAGACGATGCTATAGTTATTTGGAACAACCTTCCTTGGAGGACGCACTTCGTTCATCGGAGCAGTGTGCGAAGTCACTTGAGACTCGAAGTCAGTGTCAAAGTCCATGTCACTCATCTCGTTGTTCTTGATTGAGGATTCTGACTGTGTCATCTCGCGTCGCTTCTCAAGAAGTGTCAGTAAGGAAGAAGACATCTTCGACATGCAAACGTGGCGTCCGTCATACTCATCCGCTACATCGTGGCGACAAGCGATGAGTCTGTGGGCGACAAGGTCAAGAAGGGTGTCCACCTTGCCTTGATCAGTTGCCGGATTCGCAAGGTCGCCAAAGAGAAGCCCCATAAGACTATCATTAGCACCACGAAGTTGCTCCGTTCGATGAGTATCCTTGGCCCCTAGACAGTTCGCAAGACAAAGTGCGACCATGGTAAGAGTGCCAACCACGCGAACCATGTGCCTGTCCAGATGACCAGCACCTTGCTCCTTCATATTCTCCCACTTTTCAATGGCGCTATTCGTTTCAGTCGTGCAAAGACCGAGCAAGAATGAAACTACAGCATTGTTTGTAGTAGAGCCGGTAGTTGCCATTTTCTCGGCTCTGTCAGGTTGAGGACCAATCGTGGCGTTCTTCTTTCTAAGCAATAGAAAGTCAAGAAGATCCTGAGTTTGGGCGTGCAAAATCCATGATTGCGCTACAGACCCCCAGATCGGTAAGCTCTGGGGCAGCTCTTGCTCCATGGGAAGACCCAAACAACTGTTGACGAGGTTCATGATATCGACAACTTCAATGGTAGTGTTCTGAGAAGCAAAAATCTTGTCGTGGAAGTTGCTCGGTGCCCACGTACGGAAAACCCAAGCCAACACCTGCTCTGCTCTTTCTCCAGATAAAGAGGTGCCCTCGCGCTGAAGTCGTATCAACACAGTACTGAACAACGCCGCTACAGAATCACTGAAGACAGATGGTCCGTTGGTTGAGATACTTGAGAGCATTGAACCGACGTTGTCGACAACGACTGTCCGATCAACCAATCCTGTCTCAATTATGGCGTGGAGAAGGTGGCAAGCTGTCCTGCAAGTCTGAGCAGGGCTGACAGCTCTCAGTGTGTTTTGCCAGATATGCTTCCATGCGTCGGACAGACTTGCTGCCCGGGCTGTGATTTGACAAGCGCAACTGTGAACAGGTCAGAACCAGTGGTCAAAATTATGAGTAAGAGTAAATTACCTCGACAGAGCGAGATGGGCCCAAGAAGCGATGGAACCGTTGTCGTCAGTGATGAGAGTGGCTAGTTTCTCAATCAAGTTGCTCAAGGCCTCTTCTTCGATGGTGACGGATTGAGCTACGAAGCATATGAGTTGTAAAGCTGTGAGCTTTGTGGCTATACTGAAATCGGACAGCATTCGAATAAGCTCATCTGACCATTGCGTAATACGCTGACGCTTCTGAGGACCAGAATCCGGAGACGCAGAACTCTTGACATTTCGGGGATCATGGGAATGGCTCCAGACCGACAGAAGCGACAGTAACTTCAGCAAGGTCCAACTGTGCTCCGAACTCAAGGCATTTTCGTGTGTCGTTTGACCATCTCGCAAAGCAAAGACTTGGCATCGCAGGCTATCAGAGGGTTGTTTTAGAGCAAGCCGGAGAGTCAATTGGTTCAGTTGGAGTTGATCCTTGACCCCTCGCTTGGTATATTCGCCCTTGATAACGTCGACAAGATTTGACATCTCGATGAAAAACAACTCTTCTTCATTTTCCTGCGAGAGAACCTCAATGTAAGGGTGCAGCAAGACTAGCATCGATAAAGTCTCGTCTTTGAGAGCTGCAAGCTTCGTGTTCCACAGGGCTTTGGTAAAGGAGAGAGCATCGCGGGTGAACTTCTTGGTCAACTTGATGTCTTCAGTGCGGACTTGAAGTAGAGTCGAGTTGATGACCACCAGCGCGTCAACCTGAGGCTTCGACATGTGTGGTGAAGTGTTCACAAATTGCGTCATGGCAGTAAGAATACGAGGACCTTGTTCAAGAAGCGGCGCGAAAGAAACACTGGTCAAAGAACGTAGGACATCGACCAAATCATCCACGGCCTGCCTAGGAAGCATATCCTTGTTCATACTTGGTTGAGAGGGCGCAAAGTGGGAACGAGAAGATCGTGAGCTCAAGATGCTATTTCCCAGTCCATTGTCAGATCTGCAGGAGGACTGAATCTTCTCAAGACAGAATTCCAAGACTGTCTTCCATAGCTCTTTAGGCAGATGCTCAACGTGAGACTCATAGCTCAACAAGACCGAGAGATTCTTAGCATAATCGCCTGCAAGTGAAGTGTTGAGAGTACCATCTGAACTGTCAAAGTTGCTAAGAAGGTGATCGATGAGTACCTTGACAGATTTGGTGCGGATGTTTCGAATGCCAACGTCGATTGCCACACGTAGAGTTGCAGAGCAACTAGAAAGTCTTGCTTCTGTGGCGCTCACGGTTGTTTTCCTCGACAGACCCGATTTGACAGCCCGGAGCGTATCAAGCTCAGCCGAGACGACCCCGAAGAGTGAGTCGTAAATCTTGAAGAAGCCCGAGTCTTTCAGATTATCGATCCTAGAAGTTCCTTGGTTGTGTCTCAAGATTTGCCGAAGGTTGGACAGGCCTTCCTCCCTTTCTTTGACTGCCTTGGAAGAAACGCTCTCTGTCTACGATTAGCAAGGGGACGCTGGATTGTCAGGATGTAGTTACCGAGAGCCTCAGCCAAATTGATATCAGACGCCATGCTGGATGACAATCTTATGTTGGTGGCATGGATCTGGTGTTGGTGATGATTTCGGTTAGAAGTCAAAAGAGATTCACGACACAAGAATCTGGCAGACTCTAGTTACTAAGATGCGACTGGCCACTTTTTGGGCAGTTGCGATAGCCCGGATATATATCTCTTAAGCCCGGTTGGTGATTTATGGAGCGCTGGTCAGCAACACGTCAAATTGGTGGTGTATTCTCGAAGGTCGATCCTTTCTCTTCGTTCGCGAGATCATTCAACGAAGAGACCAAGATCAATCAAGACAAGACACGCCGTGGTCTGTCGAAATAGTGGACGCGATCTGGGAGAAGAAAGCGCGGCGCAAACGGGAGAAGTTCGGTGAAGCCGAGGTGACGGGTCAAGCTTCTCGTCCGTGTTGCTGCTGCTCCAAGAGGGACAAAACATTATTTCCATCATCGTCGCGTTTAACACACCGATTACGCGCGGAAACTCTGCGCAAACTTCTGAATCTGGAACCCTGAGCCCACACTCTCGTCGGGTGACGAGCATTCACCACCATCCCAGCGACCATGGACGAATACGATAGCTTGACCAGACTGCAAGGTCTCCAAGCCGACCTCGTCGCCTTTTCTGAATCTCGCCTGCCCAATGTTGATCGCCTCTGGACCGAGTTGGAAGACAGCATCGCGGACTTCCGCAAACTACTGGATCGTCAGAACAAGAGCGACAGCAGTCGACAGAAACTTAAGTCTGGTGAGTTGTTACGACCGTGCGATCCCACACGCGCTGACAACAATGCGCAGCTCCAGTAACGATCGATGGACGCGATTACGATGTCAACGAAGACTGGCGCCAGGAGGTCATCCAGGTCGCAGACGAGTTGAATCTGGATGAAATGGACACTGCAAAACTATACCTCGAATCGCAGAACACGGCAGAAGAGCTTGGTAGATCACAAATAATGGCCGCCATATTCCGCTTTCACGGCCACCGAGAAACGCTGCTCGAGTGTTTGCGCATGACCATCCAGCAAGCTGTCGACTGCGAGAACACCGACGATCGTGACAAATTCATCATCTGTGCCGGCCTGATCACGGAAAAGCCCGACGCAACCTTCTGGCGCAAATGTGTTGACTCTATGGGCCAAATCGAGCAATGGTTACAAACTCTCCAGGACCGACTGAACCAGATCGCCATGATCGGCCAGACGGCACACGGCTACGCACTGGAGACACTACAATTCGAGAAACAGAGTTTGACCAAGCAACACGAATCTATGGGTGCCGTCATTTCACACCTGGTCAAAGTCGGCACTGCAACTGTAGACGATTACCGCCATCTCTTGAACAAAACATCGCAACTAGCCAGCCCTGACGACATCACACTACATTACTTGCCGGGCCTGGTCAGCTGTGCCTCAGTCCTTGGACCCGTCGACAGCGCTGCCAGTTTGAGAGATGCCCGTGGCCTGGATCGGTACTTTGCCGACAAATCAGACAACTCGAAATGGAAGCTGCCCGATTTCCGTGCGGCCGCGACCGTTTTCTGGCTGGCTGAATACAGCGGTCGCTATATCGACAATCCCATTGGCTCGCCTTTGAGAGGAGTAGACTTGGAAGCGGAGACCGAATCACGTTCGCAGCGTTATCTCGATGCTGTCCGCAATGGTGCTTTCGAATTCATCTTGTTCATATGCGCACAGGTGCGTGCTGACTTGTGGCATGATCCCGCAAAGGTTGGACTGGTATCGTATCTGTTGACCGGAGCGGAGCGCTTCAGAAACGGGCCAATCAAGGCATCCGACTACTTCCAAGAGATTCTCGCTCAGAACCTGCAGCTGTTTGTCGACGCTTTCATCACAAATATGCCTGACACCATTCGAAGGCTGAAGTTTGAGGAAGACGAGCAGCGCCGTAACATAAGCATCCGCCAGTCACATGGTACTCCGGAACATGGTCTGCATCTGGAGAGATTCCTTGTCATCATTTCGTACGCCTTCAAAGGCTTCCCCGAGGCCGCTCAATCGTTCTGGCAAGATCCTGATAGCAACCTTTACGGTTTCCTACAATGGGCCTCAAAGCGCCAGTCTACTCCTCGAGCCGCCGCTTTTTGCGAGATGTTCCTATCTATCTCTGAAGATGCCGAATGCGCCGAAGCTGCTCATAAGTTTTTGATGGACGATGCAACAACAGCCGTGGCAAAGCTTCGCCGAGGAGCTCCTTTGAGCTGGGCGCAAATTTTCAACGAACTGAGTTTCTATGCTCCCGGTATCAGTGAGAAGCTCACATCTGCCTCAGTGCAAGGCGATGGCGCATTGGCAGGCCCGCTCATTGAGCCCGAGAGCGAACTCATGCTTGAATGCTACCTGCGCCTTGTCACGCATATGTGCCGCTCAAGCTTAAGCGCCAGAACCTTCGTCTTGTCTCATCCCACGTTTAATCTGCATGAGATCGTGCTAAATCTTACCGTCTCTGGCGTCTCCAATCGTCTCAAGGCATGCACGTTCATGGCTATCGCGGCCAGTTTGACAGACAAGAGCATTGATGCCGGATATGCACTCTGGGACTACGTTGACTCATGGATGTACGATTCGCCTAGCCTAAGGAACTATCTGGGCACAAAAACACCGCAAAACCCAACAGTAGCAAAGGAAGGACGTTTCCAATCACTATTGGAAGGCTTCGAATTGCCGAATGCCTTCACGAGGCTCGTGCAGAGTATGATTGTGCCTAGCCCTGAGGAAAGCAGTCTGCATGATATGCTTCCATTCCCGGAACAGTTGGGTGCAACATATCGCATGCCTGGTATGGATCCCTACGTCGACTTCATAATGGGCAGCGTCTTCCAGGAAAGGCTCGCTGATCTTCCTGACATGAATCAAATATGGGAGTTGAGATGTACTTGCCTCGAGTTTGTCTCTACTTGCCTTTCTACCTTCAACGAAGATCTCGTTGTTTTTGCTAACAGTACAAACATACCTGTTGACTCCATTATCTCCACCTCTTCTCTAGCCGCTTATGTCCGATTCCATCCTTTTGCCCGTGTTATGGAATGGCTTTTCAACGACAAAGTCACGAACGCACTCTTCGCCGCTGCACACGAAGATGTTGACATCGTTAGTGCTGCTTCTCCGGGATCGCCTATGATTGTCGCGCTTTGTCGCAGCATCGAGGTGATTAACCAGGTCCTGAAGCTGCAGTCCATCTACTTTGACGTCGTACGACCCATCGTCAAGACGCAGTACGTTGGTAGAGACAAAGCCATCGCAAATCCCGCCCTCGCTTCGTTCGAAGACGTTGTTCTGAACCACGTCAATATCATCGTTGACCTCGGCCTATACTGCGGAACGGGCCACCAGGATCTGACGATGCTTTCTCTACAACTCCTCCAAAAATTGGCAACAGCTCGCAAGCTATCTATCGCGACCGGAGCATCTTATGGAGGTAGTCGTGTCCTCGCTGCATTGCAACAAGACTTCGATGTTGACCGTATTGCCGCCTCTTTCGTCTCCCCCCTTCAGCTTGATTCAAGAGAGCTCGAGATGGGACCAGAGGGACCTGGCCTTGGCATCAAGCAAGGCATCTTAGATCTGCTTAACGGCTCATTGGAGACAGCAGGCAGTCGACCAGCTCTGGCACATTGCCTGCTGGGCTTCCGCTGTACCGACAGAGCCATCAGCGTACCTCCGAACGGTCTGTTTGCTAACGGTGCCTCACTGTTCCATGCTGTGGTGAAGCTCTCAGCCGATACCATCAGTTTGCCGCAAGTCAACGAAGCTGCCTGGCTCTCTTCAATACGTCGCACGTCCTGCCAGATTATCTCGAAGCTTCTTCACTCTGCCTTGACAGAGCGCATTATTCTTGAAGAACTTAGAGAATCTGGCTACTCTGATGCTGTGGCCATTGTACAAACACCTATTGGTCCCGAAACTTTGTGGAGTAACCGACCTTGCGCCGACCCAGAATTCCTGATCTCGGACTCTGCTGCTGTCTTCAAGGACTTCCTCATCCAGCGAACTATGTTCTTTGAAGAAGCTTCTCTGGACATTAGAGCGACTATCCAGCGCAATGCCCCGACCCAGCGTCAAAAAGTTCTATCCTCCTTGTTGGGTGTGACTATTCTGTCTTCCGGCGAGCAAGTGCAGAACGCGTCAATCTTTGAGTTATTTGATTTCATCGATATGGACATCTCCCTACCTTTCGAGATGGCAGAGAAGATTCTTATCGCAGGTCTCGATTTCAGCTCGTGCAGGACTGACAAGTCTGATTATGGGGTGGTTTACGATCTTGCGCTCGCCAAAGAGCTGTTGCTCCTACGCGAAGCTGACCTGCGCAAGGCTGGTAAATTGATCGACCCTGTAGCACAACAGCAATGCGCTGCAGAGATCGATGCTGCCATGATGTGCTTGCAGTCAGAAAACAACTACGCTTCCATCATGTTGGCACAACGCTCAGCGCTCAATGTATGGGTCAAGCTTGTGTCAATGATGCTTGCTTTAGGCGACTTCCAAGCCGCTCCAAAGACCGCGCTGGCGCTGCAGGCTTTGCAGATTGTGTTACCTAAATTGGACAGGACGATCGTTGAGGACTCTCCCGTCACAATTCCGCTCGCAAAGCTCACATACACATTGATGCGAGTGCTAGACTCTTCTGCCACAGACAAAAACGTGGAAGTTAGCGCAGTACATGACAGGCTCACCGCGGCGTTCCGTACTGCTCTGCGCGGTATTGGAAGTGCTTCTGGCGGTACCGAATTACGCGAGACATGTTACCAGACCATTCGCCATTTCATCAGATCCATCTGTAAGACATCGTCACCACTGCAACGCCAGACAGCCAAGATTATTGAGCATGGCGGTGAGCGTTTGATGGACACAATTTGCGAAGATGTCATGTCTAGTGCTGGCAGCTGCAGAGTTTCTGCTTTGATGGTGCTCGAGTCTTGTCTGCAACTCTTCCAGATGATCAAGTCTCCATACTTGACACGGGCTATGACCAAGTTGAACTTCACCTCGGTGCTTGTTGACGGCATCCGTGGTATTTCTGGCGAGTTCCAACAACAGCGTGAAGGACAGGATATTGCGACACTTCTCTCATATATCCACACCGCGCTCTCAGTTCTATTGCGCATGTCTCACACGAACGAGGGTGCCGCTGCTATCCTGGAAGCAGGTCTCTTCAGCGCCATCCGCGACTCACAACTTTTTGCAACCGACCCGGACATCGGTCTCGATGTCGACAATGTCGAAGCACTGGAGAACTTCTACCGCCTGTTGATCTCCATGCTGCGTATCTTGACCTCTTGCGTAGTCAGCAGAGGATCGCGCAATCAGCACGTTCTGGCTCAAGGAAGAGCCTTCCTGGCTGAGAACAGGCAGTGCATGCAAGGTGTCTTCAAGGCTGCGATGAGAGAAGGCCCACAAGTTCGTCCCAGCATCAAACAAGCTTTGGAGGAGTTAGTGGGTTGTTTCAGTGCACTGATTCATGCAACGGACTTTGTTGAGGTAAGCTTTTCAATCCACCCTAGTGCTCCAACACTTTTACTGACGCATGATGCAGAGTGATGAAGTACCATTGGCTCAAAGGTCTCTGGGCAACATGTTTACCTAGGAGAGTGTAAAGAGAGGAAATTACAACTGGATGCTTCTAGGGAGGAGCCTGTTTTCTTGACGATAAACCGGGTTGGTTATGTAGCATAGCGCATGGGAGGAAAACAAATGTATCAAATGCGAAATCACAACATGTTGAAATGAACCACACTACCTTGTCTTCTTGAAATCTTGCGACCATTGGAGTCGTCTTCAGAATGTTGCTTGCTTCGTCGCTACTGCCATCGTATCTCTGTACTCATGTTAAAGAAAGGTCCTGCCAGACCATACGTAAAATTCCCGTGGTTGAACACCCACCCCCTCCCAATCCCGATAGCCATTGCTCTACTCCTCGCTCTCCTCAGTAAATGCCTTGTAAGCCTCCGCATCCATTAATCCCTCAACCTCTTTGACATCCTTGACCTCAATCTTGGCAATCCAACCATCACCCTCGGGACTCTTGTTGATGGTACCAGGCTTCTCCTCCAAGACGGCGTTGGCCTCCACAATCACACCTGCCACCGGTGTCATGATATCCGAAGCCGACTTCACAGACTCGACCGATCCGATGGTGTCGTTGGCGCTGACTTCGAGGTCTGTGGTGGGGAGTTCGACAAAGACCACATCGCCGAGGGCATTTGCTGCGTAGGTGGAGATGCCGATTGTGCCGGTCTTGTTGTCGGGGGAGAGTTCGATCCATTCGTGGTCTTGAGTGTATTTCTTTGCGAGTGCTAAAAGGCGGAAAGAAGTGGTTAGCGGCTGAGAACAAAATAAACTGGTTGCGAAGGTGTTACTCACCAGCCGATCTAGCGGAGAAGGGTCTAGAGACGGCAGCATTGGGGATGCGGCATGAGAATGCGGGTTTGCTGCTGACGGCCAGCGAGCGGCGGAAGACTGAGCGAGCGATGGATGCCATTGTAAATGATTTCTCGAAGTATCAAGTGTTCAATTGGAAAGAGCAATGCGATCAAAAACAAAGACAGCAACGTAAAGCTCTCCAGATAGTGACGAAGTGGTTCGCCAAGCGACTCGGGGAAGTCGCTGATGCGGGAATCGGGAAGGCGCGCCGAAAGAGACGAGATAAGATAAGATGGAAATTTGTTCCCGCCATGGTCGCATTCGTAGAGAGCCCAGACGTCGTTGCGCATACCGACGAGCTTGCTGTTCAGTTTCGAGACAGCACATCTTTTCCACTCACCACACACACATCATGCTTTACGAACTCATTGGCGTGGTACTTACACTCTCTTCACTCACCATGTCTACATTGCGCATAGCTAACACAACCACAGGTGCGCCCAGGCAACCTAGCCGAAGTCCGCGAGTCCGTCTCCTCCTCCTCTCCCGCCCATCCCACCCTTCTAACACGCTTCTCAGAATCGCAAAAACCACCGGCAACATCGTCTTAAACGCCGGCGGCGTCGTCCGCGGCATCACAAACTGGGGCGTTTTCCACCTCCCCAAGCCAATGAGAAAACACAACGCCACACACAACACAGGCCACTACTTTGTGGTGCGCTTCGATTCATCGGCGAGAACCCAGCACGCCGTACGCAGAACACTGGGTCTGGATCCGAGAATGCTGAGGTATTCGGTCGTGAAGATGGGAGGCACGTTGGAGGAATTGAGGAGCGTGGTTGGTGAGGTGCAGTGGAATGTTGATCCTGATGCCAAGAGAGATTGAGTGGATGGGCGAAGAGAAGGAAGATGAGAGAAAGAGCATGAGAATGTGAATATATGGGAATAAGGGCGTTCATGGGTGCATTGGGATGAGCTGGGGAGATGATCGGTATCATATATTCCCCGGCTGAAGAAGAGTTTCTCTTCTGGATATATGCCATGGCTAGAGATGACTGCCTGAGCATTCTGTACAAATACATACGATCGTACGCTGAGCTGTAAAAATAACATGGTCCTCAGAGCAATTCCCAATCCGATACAGTGCAGGAAGCGGGCTGCTTTATCCTCCTTCCAGCAACTGACAATCTCTTTGCTATGTCACATGAAACGGCCGCATTAAGTGAGAAGTGAACATGGTTCGATTAAAGATAATGTCATGGTCTCGTCATATTACTACAAAAGGGTATAGAAAGGCATGCAAATGTGCATATCCCCGAAGAACTCCTCTGCCTACCCCTTAAGGAGAACTATCCCAGCGACCCTGCTTAGCATTTCTGGCAGTATCAATCTCCTTTTTGAAGTCAGAGTACAATGCCTTGATCTTGCCCTCCTCCTCCATAAGATCCACGATCTTGTTGGCATGCTTTCTTCGCTTGCGCACACTCCACTTATCGCGCTTAACGATAAGCTTGGGCGTGTTCCAGCCGGCAGACTCAAGGTACTCAACGACCCATTCATAGAGGTGGTAGCGCCAATGTTGCAAAGAATGAGCTGTCTCTGCATTGCTCATGCAGAATTTGCCGAGGTAAAAGACAGTTTCCTCGGGGAGAATTTGACGGCCTTGAGAGTCGTAGTTGACTGCTGCGTTTTCGTCCACGCTGCTCTCGTCAGAGTCGGAGTCTTCATCATCGTCCTCGTTGGCCTCTTTGCGCGGTGCGACAGGCTCCAAAGAGTTCTTGTCGTATGGCTTGCCCTCAAACTTGAGCTCGTATGTGGCTGGATGCCCTGATCTGTTGCAGGCATCGCACTTGTCCCGTCCGAAATGGTCTGAGGATTTACGATCGAGGCGGGCAGAGAGGAGATCGGGTCTTGCTTGGAGTGCCAGTGTGAATTGTGCGGTCCAGGCTGCTGACTGGAACTTGGAACCTGCCAGTCCCTTAACCTCATCGTCGAGCTTTTTGAACGTAAGATCGTAGATCTCGTCGTCCATTTGGAAAGCAGGATTGATCTTTTTCTGGACCATCCAGTCAATGGCAAAACGGAACAAATCCTTGGCTTTCATCGAGGCATAACGAGTGAAGGCAATCGGGACATCATTCGTAGGGACACCAAGAGGGCCGTCGTCGTCTTCAATGACAAATCCTTCGTCCTCCTCGTCCTCTGCGAACATTTGCTTACGGGTAGTCCTGTGTGTCGATGGTCCCGGTAGGTCGTAATCTTCATCTTCATCTTCTGCGGAGCTCTGATCGTAGTCTGCTTCGTCGTCTGGTTGCTCTTCTTCCTCTTCCTCATCATCTTGCTCATCCTCAACGAGACTGCTCATGGGTGCGCCTCTTCTGGCTTTGAGACGCTCCAGCGCAAGCTGACGAGCACTCTTTTGTGATGACTTGTTCCTCTTGGACAGTCGGACTTCACCGTCACTACCGCTTGATGCCAGGTCCACGAGGTCATCCTCCAGCTCTTGTTTCTCTTCTTCGGTAATAGTGCTCATGGGTACTGGGTCCTTACCTCGACGTAGTCTCTTGCGAGATCTCGAAGATGGTGGTTCATCCGAGAGTTCTTCGGGGTCGGATCCAGATGCTGGTGAAAGGGCGCGCTTCTTGGTCGATAGTGAACGCTTTCGAGAACCAGTAATGACAACGTCACTGTCGTCGTCTTCATCTTCGGGAATGAGTGACAGCGGTGAGGAGCTATGAGCTTGACGCTTTCGTTTGCGATTGATTGCTGGTGTGGCCGGTAGATCATCTTCGCTGTCGTCATCATCGCCGGGGATGACGGGCGCTGATTCCTGTACGATCTCAACCTCCATGTCTGGCGATGGAGATTTCTGTTTCTTCTCCTTGCGCTTGCTCTTCTTTTTGTGGCTCTTGACTGGTAGTGTCATAGCTTGCTCGTCGGATTCGTCGCTTGAACCAGCATCCAGCTGTTGCTGAGTACCGAAGAAACCGGCTCTGACAGGGCGCGAATGGTTGATAGCTCGAGGACTAGATGGCGTGAGATCGAGCTTTTGCTGCTTCTTCAGGTTTTTGCGGCTAGATAACCTGGGTGTTGGACGGACGTCCTCGTCGTCCTCACTGACGGCTGATGCACCGAAAGATGTGGTGGGTCCCGTCGGGTCTGGTGTAGGAGGCAGGCTTTTTTTGGGTATTCCAGAGGCAGGCGCAGAGATCAGCGACGAGGTGCCCGGCGCATCACGGACCTTGCGACTCTTTGCTGGACTAGCTCCTTCGAATCGAACTGTCGCAGCACGGTCACGCACAGAGCTGCTGATGTCAGAAGGTGCAGGCGATGAAGTCGGCAGAGGGTCGAAGGTCAGCCTTGTCTGTCTCTTAGACGAACGAGGCATGGTGGCGGTGATGCAGGATGACTTCAATGGCAAAGAAAGGTATTGGTCCAGTGCCTGGCGATCGATAAAGATGAATTGTAAGTATGCGCTCGACGTGTGTTCAACTATCAGCGACGCATGCAGTCGTAATGCTGCTTGTCGTGCAACACTCCAGTGTGAAAGTTTGTTCTTCGAAACCTCTCGGGAAGACGCGACTCGGACAGAAGTCGCGTCGGGAAAATTGATTGATTTGTGCACGTCATCGGATTCATGACCAATAGGCGTAAGAATGAGAGGATCATCGACAGCCACATTTCTTTTTCGAAAGGAGACGAAGTATTAAGGTGAGTAGATTGCGAGCTCTTGATCATGTCGTGAACGCTTCTTACATATGATCAAGTTATTCGCGCGCCGGAGGAAGGATACACTTAAAACCGAGCATCTATTCAGGAGAGCGAGCCATTCGAGCATATTTACTAGAGGAAGGAACAGACACCGTGAGAAGATTACCAATATGGGAGGACCTCAGGAAGCCATAACAGAGGACGAGATTGTTGGAATGGAAGTTCCGAATACAAAGACGAACTCTAGGAATGCCTGTAAGTAATCCACTAACCATATCCGGGGACTCATTCTCATTGTTGACAGTCACAGAATTAATGTCGAAGAAACCTATTAATTCTCAAAAGTCTCCTGGCAAACATCATTCGAATCTTAAATCCAAGATGGTCTTCAAGGACAGAGATGGCCTGGGCGCATATACAGCCGACCCCTTCGCACACGAACGTGTAATCTTCAACAACGATACCTCAGTTATCATTCAGGACATGTTTCCGAAGTCTTCCGTCCATCTTCTGGTTTTACCAAAGTCAGAACGTAACCTCCTACATCCTTTTGTCGCATTTGAAGACCCTGAGCTTCTAGCGGATATCAAAGTAGAAGTGGAGAGGGCTAAGAAGATGGTGGCAAACGAACTGCGACGAAAATATGGAAAGCTTTCCAAATCAGAACAACCACGGATACAGGCCAGAGACGCGGACGAGCCGCCAGATGTGCTTCCTCCAGGTCGTGATTGGATGAAGGAGATCATCACGGGTATCCACGCAGTACCCTCCATGAACCACCTCCACGTTCATGTCATGTCGCGAGAGATGTACAGCGACCACCTCAAACGCAGCGCCCATTACAACAGCTTCCACACGCCCTTTTTGGTCCCACTAGAGAAATTCCCGTTGGCAAAAGATGATCCCATACGGCTGGTTGGCCATGGTCCCTGGCATACTGTTGACCTTGTCTGTTGGCGTTGCAAACGAAACTTCGGAAACAAGATGGCCAAGTTCAAGGTACATTTGGCGGAGGAGCACGACGAGTGGAAAAAAGAGTAGAAAGTCCACCATAGTTGGAAGGCGATTAGTTCTTGGCATAGCGAGCCATTGTTTCTGGAGACGATGCATTTCCTCCTTGGTTTATAGATCGATATCCTAGCATTGCTACCATGAGTGTAGGAAGCATCCCTCCCAAAGCGTTCATGCTGCAGCCAAAGTGATCGACACAAGAACTAGCTATGCACTTAAAACGGCAGAGCATGCCATGAATGTTGAGTCTTTCTGGTTCGACGAATCTCATGTCAAGGTCCTTGGTTGCAGTACACCGCCAAATGCAGGTCCCCGAACATGCATCTGTCATTTGTGATCGATCGACATTTGCTGCAAGCAATAGTGTGAAAAGCCAGCATCGTTTGTAGCATTGTGGGACGTAGAGGGCTGTTGTCGAGGCGATACTAATGCTGTTACAATTCTGTGACTGCTTGAAATTCATGATTCGAACAGTAGTAGAAATTCACTCGATATGCCGCTTCTCAAATCGCCAACACGCGGCTTCTCACATTCACCTTCACACTTGCACCTTCCTCGAAAATTCTTCCATCCTTCCCAGCTTTACGCTTGCCTCTCAGGACCGTCTCGCACCCCGATTCACAACAAATGAACCCATCCCAATTTTCATTCAAGAACGCCCCGTCGACTACGATGGCATCATCTGCGCCGTCACCTGTACCATTTGGCATGTCCGAGCCGCTTGACAGTGGTTCGATCACAGAATTGCTCGCGAAGTACGAGGCGTTCAAGATTCTCGACAATCAAAAGAAAGACTTCTTCGATGTGAGTGACCAGACTTGGTGGTTCACAAAACCTGGAACTAAGAGTTGTAGCATGCCTTGAACCGGCTAAAATACTTGTCAGAGCGTTTGGTCCAGGAGCGCAGCAACTTCGAGCTGGAGCGCACTTGGCTGAAGCAACAGCTCGCCAGTGCCGGACAGACCGGCGACCATGATCACTCATCCTTAGAGCAGAATCCATACGTCTTGGTACTGATCGACGGTAATGAACTCATATTCCGTAACGCTTTCCTAGGCCAGGGCGATCAAGGCGGTCGCCGCGCAGCGCAAGCTCTTTTCCAGGCTACCAATGAATTCGCCTTCTCAACCATCCACGCTCTTCCAGACAATACCAAGATAGTCCTTAAAATCTACGTCGACTTGGAAGATCTCTGCAGTATCGGCCTTCGCACTGGTTTGGTCAGCAATGGCAACCAGATCAAGACTTTCGTCCGCGGATTTTGCCAGGATAAAAATCTGTTCGATGTGATCGATGTCGGCATGCAGGGTCGCGCTGTGGTGTTTGACAAGATGGAAGGTTCGAGACTTATCGCTGCTGTATGCTTAGAAGCGCACTAATAAACATACAGAGAACCTGGCCATGTACATGTTCGACAAGCAGTGCAAGCACATAGTCTTCGGCTGCGAGGACGGCGAGATATACGCACCTATACTCAAACGCTTCACCGAGAAGATCGAGACGACGCAACGCGTCACATTGCTCCATGGCACCGAACCCGACCGTCACCTTGCGGCACTGCACATTGACAAGACCCAGATGAATGACATCTTTCGTAACACGAAAATGGATATTCACAAATTGGTCGACCACGTTGCAGAACTGGATTCTGTCCCAGCACTCCTTATGGAATCAGTGACCCCACCACTATCGTCTCCTGCAACATCGCGTTCTGGCTCGCGCACAGCTGTCGGAACAGCACGCACCGCTCTTCCTAGCATCGCACACAGCCGTCAAGACTCAGCAAGCTCAATCAGCTCTGCCATCTCAGGAGTCCAGGTCAAGCCAAAGGAAAATCCATGGATCTTGGCGGCGAAGAAAGGAGCAGCAGTGAAGACGCCCCCAAAGGATATACCCAAGGAGAAAGAGCAATGGCCGACGGATCATGTGCGCCGCAACAAGAAGGGTCAACGGATTGACCCGCCCACACCGGAGTTCAAGAAAGATGAGGTCAATCGACTGAAGAAGCTCAAGCTCTGCAACGCACACCATCTTCGTCACGACTGTCCGTATCCGGAGGGCAAATGCGAGCATGATCATGTATACAAGTGCAATCCGAAGGAGCTGGAGACGTTGAAACTTGTTGCACGCATGTCAGCTTGCATCCACGGAGCCGAGTGTTCTGATCCTAAGTGCATCTATGGACATCGTTGCCCATTCCCGGAGGCCAGAGAGGGCAGTATGCGCGGAAAGGCATGTATCAATGGGGAAAATTGCAGGTTTCCCGCAGAGATGCACAACATGGACATCGTCCCGGTTCGTCGTCTGAAGATCACTTGAGGGCTGATTGTGTTTTCCGGTATAGCAGCGGTAGATTGAGGTTTGACGGAAAGCTGTATCGATGCGAGACAGCTCAAGTAGCACACAATGGAAGCTATTTGATTGACTGATTTATGAATTAGTGTTTGTCGTTCATGTTTGTCACTTGTCACAATAGGATGTTCTCGAAG
>ERZ794946.271-NODE-271-length-22787-cov-4.160567_pt1 | contig 22787 bp, 15 predicted proteins | sample MGYA00433072_ERZ794946 | MGnify/ENA primary metagenome ERZ794946 (study PRJEB30137, sample SAMN04331413) | food metagenome | isolation source: Y3 must sample point D1 replicate A | place: Australia: South Australia | collected 2014 ...
ACCGATGATCATCCATCGATCATCCAAAACATGTAAACGCAAGCAGAGGCGCAGTCGAAAGGCGATCCATATCAAAGGAAAGAGCACTCCTCTGCCCCATCCGGACAAAGTCTCAAAACAAAGAACATCACAATTCAAAAGAATGTCATCAACCCACACCTCTCTTACCATCGCTTAACCAATCATCCAAGTGATGTAGTCATTTTGCGAATCGGTGTTCTGCCCTGCCCTGCCAAGTAAAAACAATGCACCTACTCCATCTAGAACATCGGCACTTTTCGGTGCGGCAAGGCGCACAAACAAAGGTCTCGCCCTTCCAAAAGAGCCGAGTAGTTCAACAAGCAGTCAAAACGGGAGCGAGAGCAAAAAAGCCGGGTTGGACAAAATAGGCTTTTCCTAACATCGACCGAGGAAAGCGGGAATATTACGTGTGCTATGTGCTGCGTGTTTAGGCTTTCCATTGACACACGTATATCAGTCCCCCCCGTATGCACCCGAGCGAGTCAAAAAGGTTGCTCTTTGCAAAGACCAGATTACTAAAAGCGTTTTACGAGAGGGAGGGAGGTTGTTTACATGGCCGTCCCTTCGTCATATCTTGCCCTAGCAACAAGAAACACGTAAAAGGTGCAAGAACAGGTAAAAAGAGACGAGATAAACAAGACAAAGGCCAAAGCCAAAATTTTCTACTTTGTTCCAAAAAGCAGGGAAAAGTAGAAGGAGGGGGTTGAGGGAAAGGTAAAATGGGCGTGTTTAAGGTCTCGAGACGAAAGAGCAAAAAGTAGGTCACCGGGTCAAAAGATGATGACTTTTGGGAAGCGAAGGAGGTTCGTGTTGTTTCGAACCATCCGTGTCCTATCGGACCGGAATATATTCGGATTAGGAAGGTAGAGCGTGGGCGGCGCCAGCTCCCCTTTCGTTCTTGGAGCACGAGTGGTGGCGTCTACATTCGAGAGAGAGTCAGCATGCATGATGCGTTTAAAAAACGGAATGTCATCAAGTGATGTTGTTGTTGTTTTATGAAAATTGTATTATTCGCTTGTGGCAGTGAAGTAAAACCCAACGCCTGAACAAACCAGCGCGCCTTGGGTATATGTGTACGTTTGAATGGCTAAAACAGAGCAATAAAGCATTTGGGTATGGTGTTTGTCGAGGGAAATGCTACCATCCAACTGGTAGTACTGTTCCAGAATAGACTGGTCGACTTGTTCCCTGATTCCATTATTTGCTGACTCCTTTTCCTTCCCTACCGGAGGGGCTCCTGTCTATAAGAAGAAACCAGCTATATGTTCGCAATTTTCTGAAAGAAGATCGTAAGGCGTAACAACGTGTGAGACGATCATGGTGATTTGCCATTCCTCAGCAGGCATGGTTTATTTTGCATCACTCATCTCGACATCAGGATGTCCTCCGGTGTGGTGCACCATGCTTCTTTCGCCGTCAATCAGGGGCTTCGGTCCCTCATGTGATTTATGTGCTTCCTTAGTTGTCGTCTTGCCCTCGACCATAGCTTCGATCTTAACTTGTGGTGCGGCGCGATTGTCGTCTGACCTAGGGAAGAATTGCTGTGCCATACTCTGAACGCTCGTGGCAGTGTTGTCGCTGCTGTCGATACCGTATGGGAAGATCTTGCGCATGGTTTCCTGGTGACGGTCCAGAACACTTGTTTCACCATCCGTGGCATGCTCGTCCACGCTGGGACTTGCGACGCTCATGTCCCCGGCATCATGTTCTGACGTCGAGTGTGGAGTTGACTTGTCCTTTGTGTCCTCGGAAGCTGCAGATGTCTCCTTGTTGTTGGCGCGTTCCGCCTCCTTCTTTGCGTGCACTTTTTTCAGATTCATCGCACTGCTTACGCTGCGCATATCTGGTCTCCCGTCTTTACGTATCAGGACACCGTCTGCGTTACGCACAGGCTTAGTACGAGTCTTCTTGGTCGGGTTGTTCGAGGAAGCTACATCGGCGGTCGTGGTGATGGGCATGAAGTGCGGGTCGGGGTACATGCCGGCAGTCGTCTCGCTGGCTTGTTCAGGCGTGGGCATCAGTCCTCCATGTCCTTCGGTCGCATTGACGATCTGAACACTGTCAGGACGACCCTCCCACTCTGGCGTAGCCCGATCGCCTTCTCCACCTCCACTCTTACGCCCTCCTCGGCTTCTTCCACCTCTTCCTCTTCTTGGGCTGCCTCGCGATCTATCCATCACTGATCCTGGTCCAAGACGCGATCCATCCTGACGCCATGATTCATCTTGTGCAGAGTCCAGTCCAGAGGCAAACTGTACGAAACGCAGAGGGTTAGGTTGAGGAGGCATACTTCCGGTCGACTCATTGGACGGATTTTGTGTAGACTGCAAGGTAGGGACGGTGGGCAAAGAATCACCAGAAACTGAATGATGGTAGGGAGATGAGCCTTGCGCAGGGCTTTGCTGGTCATAGTTTGTGCGAGGCATCAAGGGAGCCAAACGCTGTCTTTTCGGCGATCCAGGCGTGCTAGACTCGAAGGAGGGTTCCGAGATCAGACGTTTTGGTGCCGTATTTGTGTTGACAGCCGCCCATCCACTGCCAGGTGCAGGAGCCTCGATCTGCGGTGAAGAACCCACGACCGGTGCAGATTGTGAAGGAGGAATTCCGCCTGCTGGCCGCCATGAAGAGAGAGGGGTGGCGCAAGAAGGGTCGATGGAACGGATACCAGGTAGCGTACGCGACTCGGCTTGAATACGAGGATCAGGAAGTTCGGGATTGGCAGCGATCGGAGCAGGAAGACGGTTCTCGATAGGGGTTTGGTAGAGCAAGGGTCTTTGATCCGGTGCACTAGGTGTGTTGGTCATGAATGGAGCTGTCGAAGGTGGCGCATGCCCCGAAGCGGCCTGCTCGTGTCCGAGAGATTCTGATGGTGGTGCGCCTCCTGGTCCCGGTGATCCGAGGCGCTCAGAACGCTCAAGACGTCTGACCTGACTTCTCAGAATGTCCACCTGCATCTTCAGACCCGCAATTTCATTTGTCTGGGCTCCAATGTTCTGAACTCTTTCGGTGAGAATGTCAACTTCGCTTGTGTCAGGATGCTCTGTAGCAGGGCCACGGGCTCGCAATTCATGCCTGACTTCATCAACCAAGGCATATATGTTTCTCTGTTCATGATGCAAAGCGTCTATCGCATTGTCAATGCGCGCGATATGGTGTCGCTGGTTGTCGATCTCTTGTCTTTGTTCTTCAAGTATCTGGCTGTGAACATGAAGTTGGGACTGGAGAGAAGACTGAAGTTGAGAAATGATGCCATCCTGAGCTGTCGGATGTTGCTGAGACAAAGATGGCAGTTGAATGGAAGAGACGTTTCGTGGTTGAGTCGGTTCCACCGTCGGAGGCGGTAGAAGAGAATCGCGTGAGCCTACAAGCATAGCAGATGATGCTACTTGCCTTGGCTCACTGTCGACGAGATTGCCGACGTGCGGTGCATCAGGCCGATGCTCGTCTAGCATGGCCCTACGTGGTTCGACCTCCAAGCCAGTACTAATTTTGGATGACGAAATTCTGGGGAGCTCGAGGATTTCGCGTGAACTGTAGGCATCGATGTGTAAGGATCCGAAGTGGAACAAGAAACAAAGGAACAAAGAAGCGCGAGTGCGACAGAAGGAAAGAATACTTACTCGACCCGAGATCTGGAAAGTAGAGCGGCCGTACAAAGAGCGCCAAGTGATCCGTAGCAAAGAAAGCACGAGAGTGGCTGGATCTGACTATATGGGGGAGAGATAGGTTAATTAGCAGATGCAGCAGCAGGGCAAGTAGGGCTCCGTTATTGTTTTAGTTGATTAATATTATGCAAGTGTTTTTTGACTTTGCTCGGCGAATTTGGAATAGATTGCGCTAGGACGATGAGGGAAGAAATGAAGAGTTCAGTCGATAGGATGGAAACTGCCGCAGCGGCGCAGCCGAAGCAATGGTACATAATTAAACTGGTGAGACTTTACCATATAGATCTGTGCCGTCGTATGTCGGTCTAGGCTGGCCGATAGCGCGGATTGAAGATAGCTTGTATGAAGCCGGTTAATGCCGGTAGGTAATCAATAGGCGCTCATGTTCTGAACCAGGAGTCTGGGTTGTAGAATACAAGAAGAATGCTGTTCCGTCGAGGTCCGTCTCTTTTGTGCTCGAATGCGCGCTCGTGAAGTTCTCAATGGCTGTAAAAGCCGTTGTGGTCAGCAAGAATGACACCTCGGCGTCGGAATTCGACTCGAGCGAAGAACCAGAAAACAGACGAGAAAGGGGCCTGCGACGAAAGACGATTGTATTGCATCGCGCGTGCACATGCACGATGCTCAAGCAGAGTGCTTATTGTACGTTTCGTTTGCGGTCTCGCCACGTTCATTAGTATGTCAGGACACAGTCGCATACACCAAAACCCTATCGAAGATCAATCAACATCACGGAGTCCAATAGCGAACGAGGGAAGCCGCTTGGGGCCGGCATCAGTCATTTGACACAGAGCAAGGTAGGCGAGCCTTCTGGACAGTTTACGTGACTCGAAGCTTCGCAGAAGTCAGATTCTAAGAGTACATCTGGATAGGAGTTTGACTTTTTTTGACGTTAAACCGATGCAAGGCTGTTCAGTAATCGGGGGGTGGGCACAAGATGACTCGCCAAAAGTTAGCGGACATTCCTTTGGGGTTTCCGTGGCAGTGTACCTTTCGCGAGGTATCAATGCTTCGAATAACGGCAAATTGACTTGGAGCATGTTGCGAGTCGCTACCAATAATATTGCATGGTATTTACTTGACAATGCGGTGCTGACGGGGAGAGTAAAACGTAGCGGCCGATCCCTGTCATGTCTCAAGTCGACTGAGTCCAAGTCTCAGCTTGGGACAAAGTAGGCGCAGTACTTTGCACTGTCATCAATCTACATGCCTTCAGGGCTACACACCTAGTCATCGCTGTGTAAGTACATGACCTAGTACACGCGTGGTACGGACGTCAGGAATGATGCATAGCCGCGGAAAAGTCCACCGAAGGGCCCCGGCCCCGGCCCCGGTTTCCTCTATTAGAAGCCTATGTACAAAGGAACAGTGGTTATGTGGTCCGAACTTTGAGAGCGGTTAAAGTCAAGCCAACTTGAAAATCATCACGTGGTGGGATAGATTGATCAGCCTCGGATCTCGCTTGTGTCCGTCCATCGTACTCCGTACATCTGTCCACACCGTATCGTGCGGCGGGAATGCGACTGAGATTCGATGAGGCGTTAACGTAGATACAGCTGCAGAATATGATCCGTAACCGATGTCGCTTGCTGTTTTGTAAAGCTCCTTAGGACGCATGGCATTCGAGACCGCTAGATTTGTTCCATGAGGAAGATCGGGTTGAGCAACATTTTGGCACGCGCATTGTTACCTGACATGGATGTTTCCAGTTTCCAGTTTTCAGGCACGGCTCCAGGTGTATGAGAGACACCAACACGAGTGATAAAAAAGCGCAGAAAGTAGGGCACACATCAGGAAATGCAGCCATTTCCATCTCACCCTGCATGGTCAGGCGTACAGTTCATGCTCGTGTTGTAAAGACGGACCTTTGACAAATTGGTCTGTCGAAACGAACAGTCGACCATGGATGGAAAATGCAATTTACCAATTTGTATTTTGATCGAAGCGATAGTGACAGTGTGGTGGTGTTGTGCAACTGTGCCTCAGGCCTGAGGTCGAAGCGGGCAGCAGAAGGTAGAAGGTGAAAGCGGCCATCAAGTCTTGGCATTTCAGAGACGTGGGAGGCATTCGCAAGCAAGCAACCTACGAACAACGACAAGAAGCGCATTTAGCAGCGCGACCAAGTCCAACGAGGATAAGGCAGGCACTATCTCATCGACTTAATCATTGCGACTGCTCCGTCCTCACTTCCGCGCCGTTCCACACTTCTTCTTCTTAGTCGCCGACAATACCGCTTGCGCCTACTCCACCGCACCGTAATCACCCAACTCGCCGTCACTTCTTTGTCAAGGCGCAATACCCATGGCGCATCGCCCTACCTCATAGACTAGTGCTCGTAGATCTTTACGGTCACCCTTACATCAGTCTCGCGCGCCCATCATGCCACACGCCATCGACCAGTTCGAGCTCCAAGACCAGGCCGACGATGCCGAGATTGCGCGCCTTCTCAACGACGATAATCCGAGCAACAACACCTTGAACTTCGACCGTGATTTGGAGGTGGGAGAGAAGGCCGACGACGCCATCGATTTTGAGGACATTAGCGACGATGATCTGCCAGAGGAAGAAGACGATGTCAAGCCCAAGGTTGAAGGCTCGCCTGCCGATGCTCTTGCCACTGAGCTAAACACCACAATCGATATCGAAGAAAATCATGACGACCTCTTCGGCTTTGAAGACGACCTGTTCGGTGATGATGACAATAACGACCTCGACGAGAAGCCCGATTTCTCGGAGCTACACGACCAGACCCAGCAGACCGACTCCAAACCGTCGCCCACTGCCAACAGCGGTGGTCTTGCTCTACCCTCCAAGACAGCCATCTCTCTGCCAGGCCCACACACGTCCCTCGCTCTTCCCCACATGTCCGATGATCTCATCGAGGATGAACAGATGATGGATGTTGACATTGTTGAAGAGCAGGATGATGAGGAAGACGAAGATTGGCTCAGACAGAAGGCGCTTTTTGCGGCCATGGAGCAGGAGAGAGTGGAGCGCAGCAAGAGAGGAGGATCATACGAACCACCAACCGCCCCGGAAACGGAGATGGAGGTCTTCTATTCAATCTGGCCATCCTACGACCCAGAAGAGCGCCCAAGGTTTACTGAACTATTCCCACCCCGACGAGGTATCTATGGCTGGAAGGCCCCTGTCAAGCCTCCCAAGCCTGTACAGCCAACCAAGCTCAATCTCGATCTTCAACACGATCAAGAGAAGAGCTTCAGACTCTTGGGTGCTGCAACTATGGGTAAGCATGCAAGAGAAGGAGCTGGTGAGCAGTCGGGTGTCATCCGCGTCGAGGATACTTCAGCCAAAAAGGAAGACACCGAGGACGTCGTGGATTTGGATGAGATTGATCTGAACGAGCAAGTTGGCGGTGTCTCGTGGCAAGACCTGACAGTGCTCTGCGAAGACTGGGACGTGGCTAGTTCTGCATCCTCACCTGATCACTACTCTATTGTGGACAGCGGTGTGGACATGGGACGAGACTCGCAGTCACCTCCTGCCGGCAAGCGGAAGATACCCGGCTTCGACCTGGAGGAGCCGACCGCGAAGAAGCTCAAAGTTGTTGGCTTTGATCTCAAGGCTGCTGTTGCAATCTCGCATACATATCCTTCTCTCGACGAGCCTGAACGCGCTACTGCGTACATTGCCAAGCGAGTCACCCTCGACATGAATGACCCTGGCCTACTGCTGGACGAGAACGCGCCGGCGACTCAGCCTAAGAGACTGCGTCGTATTCCTGGTGACATGCGTCGGGAGACCAGAACTGCAATGGCCCGTGACATGACCAAGAGATACAACATATCAAATGACGAAGCTTATGAACTACTCAAGGAGAATCATCAGCACAAGGTCCGCAGCACGCTGGGCAGTATGGCCGTCGAGCATAGTCTGCCGGCGATGAAGCTGCAGTTCCCCTTCTACCGAGTCAGCCTGGATGACAAGCAGAAGCGCGCCTTCCACCGTCCGATATTTGCCGGCGAAAGACCCAACAAAACTATCACCTTCAACAAGCCCAAAAAGCTCAAGAGAAAGGAAATGCGTGGCAAAGATGTTGCGAGCTTGTTTGCAAAGTCAGAAGATTTATCTATGGCCGACAACTCGAGCGCATTGCTCCTCGAATACTCCGAAGAACATCCTGTTATGCTCTCAAACTTTGGTATGGGAAATCGTCTTATCAACTACTACAGGCGCAAGGATGCCGAAGATTCCTCTCGACCTAAGGAAGAGATCGGTGAGACTCAAGTCCTCTTGCCCCAAGATCGCAGTCCGTTCGCAAACTTCGGTCAGGTCGACCCGGGAGAAATGGTACCAACCATCCACAATGGCCTCTACAGAGCCCCTGTTTTCCGCCATGAAGGAAAATCAAACGACTTCCTTGTCATCTGCAATGAAACGCACAAGAACGGCAAGAAGTATTTCATGCGCAACATAGAGAATTTGTATGCCGTCGGTCAACAGTTCCCCTCGGTGGAAGTGCCTGGTGAGCATTCCAGAAAGGTCACGGATGCGGCCAAACGTCGCCTGCGCGCGATCTCGTATCGTGTGTTCAAGAAGAGTGTCGATCCTACTATCAGAGGCCAACCCCTTACCAATGAAGTCGTCAAAGCTCATCTGCCCGGCAGTGATGTCGCACAAAATCGCGGCAAGATGCGTGAATTCATGCAATACGACAAGAACAATCAATTATGGCATCTCAAAGCAGGTGATTCTGTTCCTGACTCCGAGACTCTTCGCTCGTGGATTAAGCCTGAGGATATCTGTGTTCTCGACTCTATGCAAGTGGGTGTTCAATATCTCAAAGACCTTGGTCTAAAGAAAGAGGATGACGAAAACGAAGAAGATGATACCAAAGAAGGCACGAACGTTGAGCTCAAGCTCGCACCATGGAACACCACCAAGAACTTCCTAAATGCTTGTCAAGGTAAAGCAATGCTGCAATTACATGGCGAAGGTGATCCATCAGGCAGAGGTGAAGCTTTCAGCTTCGTCAAGACTTCCATGAAGGGTGGCTTCAGGGCACAGGGCGAAAGTATCGAAGAGAGACTTGATGCTAAGCGACTGAAGGAGAACGGAGGTCACAGTTACAATGTTGCCAAACAGCAAAGAGCCTACGACGAATCCATCCGTCGCATTTGGAAATCTCAGCATGAGAGTCTTTCATCTCAGATGGAGGTCTCCGAGGGCGAGGCTGACGTTGACGATGAGCCAGAACCCACGCAAAGTTTCAGAGCCGGCACCCCTAGATCTTCCATCGGAACGTCTGTATATGGCAACAACAGACGGGATGACGAGTCTGCAAGTCAGTTCAGTCGCAATAGTATGAGCCAGAACGACAAATTCTTGATCATCAAGAGATTGGTGCCCAACAAATACGGAGAACCGGAGGAGCAGACAGAGACCATCACCAACCCCAGGGTCATCGCAGCCTACAAGAAGCGTAAGCTGCTGGCACGAAGCCAAGTAATCGAGTACGTTCTCATCCAAGCCTGCAAGTGTTTTGGGAAGCTTGGTCAATTTGGATCAAATCCTATGAACATCCCTGGCAGCAGGTCCATAGACTTATATAAGTATGCGGGTTGGACCCAGGCTGACATTTTTTCACAGCATCATGAACGCTAAAGCAACAGGCGACGAAGAATACGATGCGCTTCAGAAGCAACTGTATTGTATCCTATGCATTTCTTTCATCGCAACTGCTAACCCATTACGTAGCATGCAAGCAGAAATCGAGCGTCTTGAGCGCAACATGGGACGCAGACAAGCTCGCGAACGCGCAAAGGGCATTGGCAGTGCTGCATCACCTTCGACTGCTGCATCTCCCGGTGCTGATGGCGCTGACGGAGCCACGCCTGCACCGACTGGTAAAGGCAAGGGCCGCTCGAAGAAGAACACTGAGGGTACCGCCCGAAAGTGTGCCAACTGTGGTCAAGTGGGCCACATCAAGACCAACAAAAAGTCAGCAAGTGATTTCTTTTGCTCCGATTCCTGCAAGAAAGAATCGGCAAAGAAAAAGTCCTCGCCTGCAACGGCTGTCAAGGTAAACAGTCAGAGGGGCAGGAAGAGAAAGCAAATAAGCAATGATTCTCCTTCCGCTCCCAAGGCAAACGACTGGCTCTTTGTCGACTCGGCTCAATTCTGAGCACTTCATCCCGAATCTCGACTTCAACACGAGAGATTCAACGCCATCGACTTTCCACTCTGCACTTTTTTACAACTTTCTTTTGCGTTTTCGTTCATACCCGATTCTCATATTATGAGATGGAGGATACATATTTGTGGAACAGAATTGCTGACAATCGACACTCAAGGCTCTGCCCGATGCTCAATGGTACTATGAAGCAAGAAGACATGGCTGTCACTGGCTTTGGCGGCGGCCCTGGGCCGGGCGCTGCTGGTGCTGGACCAGGCGGCGAAACCTCATCTTTCGGCGCTATGCCTGCATAGTGGGCACAGAAAACCCTCTCACCCACAGACTAAGCGCAGAAGGGGCAGTTGAAGAATTACGAGTATCAGAAGAAGGGGTGCGAACATGGAAACATCAGGTTCATTCAAAGTCAAAAGAAACTCATAATACACGAAAAGATTCATGGCCAATTGGTGTCTTTTGCCTCGTTGAAGCTCTGATATAGTATTTGAATATTCTTACTCGGGAAGGAAGTAGAACATGTACATCTGATCTTCTCGGTGGTTTCTTGACCCGAGGAACAAAATAAAAAGATCTGTAAAGACACACACACACACACCCAAGTAGAAAAGGAAACCGGAACTCCCCTTAGCGCCATGCAATGCAAACAACCAGGTATAAAGCCCCTCAATCAACAGTATAACTTTTCTCTCTCTAGAGGTTCGCGTTTATGCTGCAGCAATGGCAGTCTTGGACTCCTCCTTTTGCTTCTTGAGGGCGGCTTTCCTGGCGGCCTTTTCGGCACCGTCGCTCTTTGACTTCTTGGTGGATTTTGTCTCGTCCTCGGCTTCTGCTGTGTTGGCGGCGCCGGTCTCGAGGAGAGCGCGCTTTCTCTTCTTCTTGTCCTTGACGACGGCTTCGGGGAGCTTCTCGAGGACATCGGCTTCGTCCTCCCAGAGTTCGTCCGCGAGCCAGATGGGCAGGGCGGCGGTGTTGGGGCCCTTTACGTGCAGGGAGCGGATGTTTCTCCAGCCCTTGGGGATGTACTTTTCGGTCAGGCTGGTGACGACGGCGTCGACGTTTGCGGCGACTTGGTCGGCGGTCATGCTGCTCTTGCCAACGCGGATGCTGACGTTTGTGCTGGGGGCCAGGTGGACGAGGGCGGCGCCGACGGCGCGCTCGATCTCGTGGGCTAGGGCCTCGGGGGTGATTTCTGAGCGCTTGAGCTTGTCGCCGCCTTCGGACAGCTTGACGCGCTTGTTGCCGGCTTCGTCGCGGGCGTTCTCGGGCTTGCCTTGCATGGCGACGGGGATGGGGCGCTTGGCTCCGGTGCCGTAGAAGACTTTGCCGAGGAGGTTGGGCAGGCGGGTGATGATACGGTCGTCGGCGAGGAAGATGTCGTATTCGGCGAAGAGCTGGCGGCGGGACTCGTACGTCTTGTACTTTGCCTTGAGCTTCTCGGTGCCGAGGACGCGGTTGATGCGGGAGGAGAGCTGGGCGGGGAAGCGTTCGCTGGCGATAATGTCCTTGTACTTGCGCTGGGGGTCGGCGGTGATGAGGCAGATGCGCAGAGAGGGCGAGGTAGCGGACTGCAGAGGGAAGGGAACGATGATCTTGCCGGGCTTCATCTTGCGCTGGTCGGCGATGTGCTTCTTGGTGGTGACGTTGAGCCAGACGGTGGTTGCGGTCTCATCGCTGTCCTCCTCCTCGTCGGCATCCTCGAGCAGGTTGGCCTTGCCGCCATTGTCCTTGCGCGCCACAGAGTCGCCGGAAATCTTCTTGAGCAGGGCGGAGGCTGCGCGGAGAGTCTGAGAAGGATCCAATTGGTAGGGCGAGCCGGATTCGACCTTTGTCGTCAATGACTTGCTGTCTCCTGCCATTTTGGAAGTGTGTGAATGGTTATGAAATAATCGGTATAACTAAATCTCTACCAAACAAAAAAGTCTGGGAGAGTTTGGAGAATTTGGAGATGGATTTCTGCCGATGCCCTGCCGCCGGGGGTCCGTGCCCTTGGCTATATCTCGCCGAAAGCTCTTTCCTCCTGCAGCTTCTGCAAACCACGCATTATGGGTTGAATCAATCGCGAGACTTTTTTCTGTCTCTACACAACACAAGGTATGTTTTGAATGTTGCGCCTTCCTATCACACGCACACTGCAATGATTAAACCACATCTTTTCAATCAATCTGTCAATCCCCTGAGACTACGGTCATTGACGACAGAAAAATGCTATGCTCTTTATGACATGCTTCTTCAACCCCCACCTCTTGATACACAACAATTTGTTTGCAACACTTGCTGACTATTTTGTTAAGCCTTGACGAAAGTCTTGGTATAATTCAGCTTCACCATGGCCAGTCCATCAGTAGCCGAACCCTTCCCGGTCTTCCTGGTTGGCGGTCGCTACACGCTTTACGACGTTAACGCCGTCAGCCATGCTCGCCGTGCGCACAACATTACTGGCGTGTTGATCGGTGGCCTACCTCAAGCACCACAGCAGAACGTCTTCCTGGGTATACCTCTAGAACTCATGCCCGAGGAAGCACGATTGTTGGTGGAGAAGGGTGTCGCATACATCGTCGACGATGCCGCTGTCCACAAACACGCATTCATCGATCACAACTTGAGCAAAGAGGAGAAGGAAAAGTTTCTGCGCAGCTTGAAAAAGCAAGGCAGTGACGCGACCAGAATCCAGACCAAGAGTGCAGACGACAGGAAGATCAAAGCCTTGAAAAAGATTGCTTCCAAGAACGCTGCTGTTGCTGCCAAGTTGGAGAAGGAGCGTGCTGATGCCGCTGTTGCTGGCGAGACTGTTGCTGGAGATGATGAGGAATCGCTCTTTGGCTCAGCACCTAGTGCACCGTCTGTCGCTCCCTCTGAGGCATCGGTCCAGTCATCTTCTGCTTCAACCATCATGAAGATCACACCCACTACCTCACACCCCCCTCTGCTTTCCTCAGAATCCTCCTCACCTCTGCCCCTCCCTCAGGTTCCGGCCTCATACCCTCTGTTCAAGCACCTCCACTCCAAAGGTTACTTCATGGCCCCAGGTATCAGGTTCGGCTGCAGATACACAGCCTACCCTGGTGACCCACTCCGCTTCCACAGTCACTTTCTCTGCGATGGCATGGACTGGGACCAAGAGTTTGACCTGTTGACGTTGGTAGGAGGTGGTCGTTTGGGCACAGGTGTCAAGAAAGGTTTCCTTGTTGGAGGTACAGAGGACAAGGAGAAGGTGGATGGAGAGGAAGATGTTAGAGCTTTCTGTATCGAGTGGGCGGGCATGTGATGTGCCTGTCGCTTGATCTTTCAATACGAATTACTGTTCTGTCCTATTGATCTTGTTGCTGCCTTTGCTTTCGTGATCATTCTTGTGATATCTTTTGTCTTGATAATGTGCCGCTCTAAACCTTTGTCCTTGTCCTTGCTTAATTTTCAGATGTCTTGCAACTCTACGGTATGCTGGAGCGACTAAGGCTGCCTCACGATTTCTCACATTAACGAGCTCTACCTTCACGATCACGGCACCTTTTTGGCACCTCAATAAAAAGCTGAAGGGATTCCTGCAATTTGAAGAAGACGATCTCATACCAGTCAATCAGTACCCATTACTATGTAGAAGGTCAAACACAACACGCAGAAGCCTAGCTCGTCTGGCTCGAAACAAGGATGATAAAGAACAAGAACCAGTCATTAATCGTAAACAAGCATGACAGCGATCAGTCTCATGGTGCACGCTTCCTCAACACTCTTCCGGCAGGGGGTGGTGTGCTATTAGTACTGAACGCCGCAGCAGCTGTGGTCTTCTTCCCCCTCTTACTACCCGTCAAGGATGCCATTGCGCTCTTGAATGTTCCCTTCTTGACCGTTCCAGTGACAGGGGTGGGTGCAGGCGCGGGAACTGGCAATGGCTTCTCCTTGATCGAGTTGTATTTTGCCGGCGAGCTGGGCACAGGCAGCTTCTTAGATGTCGGTGCTAGAGCCATTGCAGTGTGAGGGCGGCTGGGAGGGTTGTATTTGGCAGGCGACTTGTTTACGATTGTGGTCTTTTCGCTGCTGGTGCTCTCTGCTGAGGCATTGCTGGCACGGAGGACACGGCGAGTAGAAGTGTTGGGTTGTGGGGCGGATGCGACCGAGTCAAGGGTGGTAGTTGTGGGTGCCGTGGCCGGTCTCTTCATCGTGCCTTTCTTTGTAGGTTGGGTAGCTTGAAGAGCTGCTGCGCCGCGTGGTCTGGGAAGCGGTGGTGGTGACTTTGTTGTGGGAGACTTCAGAGGAGATCGAGGGAGTGTGCGTGAGTTGGGAGATTTCGGCGAGAGTACTGTAGAGTTGAGAGGCTGAGGTCTCTTAGATCGCGCCAGGTTGGGAGAGGTAGGAATGCCAGTGGGTCCAGGGCTGGGTTTGCTGCGCTTCTTGGGGTTCGCAAGGGCGGCAGATGCGGGCTGAGTGTTCTCCTTGTCAGCCATGGTAACTTCCTCGCTGGAAACAAGTCAGTAAATGAGTCGAGGTGAAAGGGTTCCAAGACAAACCTCTTGCGCTTGAGGGACTTGGTCTTCGCAGGGCTTGGGAGACGTTGCTGAGTCTTGTTCTGAGCTTGTTGATGTTTCTGCAGCAAGTCCTCCATGTTCATTTTACGGAGATGACGAGGGATGCGGTTGATGCGCATCTCTAGGCGAGTGCGCAAGCCTTGGGCCTGGAGAGCATACTGGGCGCGTAATTTGCGGGCGCGGTCGGCGACTACGGTCTTGTTAGAAGAAACCCTTGTGGTTTTTGGGTGTACGCGACACACTCTCAAGCTGCAAATTGTCCATAAGAGCCTGTTTCTGGGCCTCTGTGATGTGTGCAGTCCGTTCTGCCACCATTGTCGCGTCGGGAGTCGTGACGAGGGTCGTCATGTTGGATCTTTTTGGTGTCTGCTGAGCCTCTGTATGGATATGCGCGTATATGTAGGAGCAGTTTCGGAATTGGATGGTTGGATGGAGTATGCTTGTTCAAGAAATGGCGATGTTTAAGGAAGGAAAGACAATCATCAACAAACACCAAAGTCGGCATCGGAAGGGCTTCTTGGCGCGGCGAGCGTCATTGAGCAACAGCTTCGAGACCGTCTCAAGCAACATCCGACCCATCATCTCATCCAAACTGCGCAACTTCACCGACTACATCTATTTCAGCTCGACCTCTCCTTCACATCAGCCCTCTATCGCAAAGAAGCACCACTTCCATCCCCGATAAATCCACCTTCACAACCGCCAACATGGGTTTGGAGGCAACTATGATTGTGTAAGTCCAGCTCGTGAAGCCATCGTTTCAGACTCTTGTTCTGACCACCTTCCCAGTGTCGACAACAGCGAGAGCAGCAGAAACGGCGACTACGTACCTTCGAGATGGGATGCCCAAGCAGATGCCGCCAACCTCATCTTCCAATACAAGACTCAAGCCAATCCCGAATCCTCAGTCGGCCTCATGACCATGGGAGGCAGCGGCCCTGAAGTCCTCACCACCCTCACCACAAACCCTGGAAAGGTCCTCGATGGTCTGCATCGCACAAAGATCCGTGGAGAGAGCCATCTTCACACCGCCATCATGATCGCCTCCGTATGTTGCAACTGCTGAACCCAGATACGACTTGTTACTGACTACCGTCTAGCTCGCACTCAAGCACCGTCAAAACAAGAGCCAACGTCAACGTATCATCGTCCTCACCTGCTCGCCGCTAAACTCCGCTCAAGAATCCCAATCATCTCTCGTCAAGCTGGCAAAGCGCATGAAGAAGAACAACGTCAGCATCGACATTGTCGCCTTCGGCGATCTCAGCGACGATGTCACTACCAAGCTTCAAGCTTTCAACGATGCCGTCAAGGGTGGTGACGGCTCATACCTCGAAATCGTCCAACCCGGCCCTAACCTTCTGTCCGACACCATCGTTGCATCGCCAATTCTGGCTGGAGAGACTGGTGGCATGGGAGGTGGTCCATCTGGCGGCGAGGGAGGTGCCCCAGCATCTGGTGGTGGTGACTTCGAGTTCGGTGTCGACCCCTCAATGGACCCGGAACTGGCACTGGCTTTGCGTATGAGTATGGAGGAGGAGACTGCTCGTCAGGCACGCGAGACAAAGACCACAGAAGGAGCCGATGGCAAGACACAGCTCGAAAGCGTACCGGAGACCTCTGAGAGCCAGCCCCTGCTTGACCAGAGCGGCCAGCCCAGCGGTAGCGGCGAGTCAAAAGACAAGAAGAAGGATGGCGATGATGACAAGATGGACACTGCATGAGCAATGGTTTATAAGCGCATGGAGATCAAGGAGTTCTAATGTCACACGACTGCGACCCGGTATCATCTGGGTCCGTCTTTGTATCAAAGCATACTGGGAGTCGACTATCGATTTATCAAGACGAATGAGAAGACCATAACACTACAATCATCGCTTCGTCGACTGCAACTGTGATATTCTGAAAAGCGGACGAGTAGGATCAAGAAATTACAAGAAAGGTATATAAAAGAGCTTGATGAAGAAAGTACAAGAAAGGTATACTATACTATACATTAAAATCCATAAGTCATAAGGTAGCCATCAAATATCCTATTTACATTCCCATCTCCATCTCCACCACCTTGTCCACAACCTCGAGCAATCACTCCTTCTCATAAACATAACCCACAATCCTCCTCCCAATCTTCTTTGGCGGCGGCAAAACCTCCCCATGCCCGCACTCTGCACTCCTGACCACATTCCTCCCCCTCACGGCCCCCAAAATCTCATCCAATTGCCCTTTAAACACATCTTGCTGCCTCTCCATCTGTGCTTTGAAGACATCTTGTTGTTTTTGCAATTCCGCCGTGAAGGACTTCTTCATCGCTGTCATTTGTCTTTCGGTCTTTGCTTCTAGCTGGGAGAATCTGGTTTCTTGGATAGATGACAATTGGGCGATCGAAGTATTAGTCTTTTCTGACAAGGTGTGGAGGTTTTGGAGTGGGGTGGAGAGGGCTTTTTGGGAGGATGTGGTTGTGTCGAGGGAGGTTTGGAGCTTTAGGACTTGTTTCTTTGTGGCTTTTTGATCGGATGATAGGGATTGGAGGAGGGTTGTGTTGTTGGTTGTTTCTTTCTGCAGTGCTTCCAGCAGAGCTGTTGATGGTGCTGCTGGTGCTGGCGGAGGTGTAGATGTCGCTGCCAATCGATCTGTAATTCCACGTAGGATTGCTGTGGTTTGTGAAGCCTCTTTGTGCAGTTTTTGCAGTGTTTCTGTGTTGGAAGCAGGTTCGGGCCGGTCTGTCAATGCGCGAATGGCTTTTGTGTTTTGCAAGAGCTGTTTCTGTAGTTTCTGGAGGGTTTCTGCTTGGGCTGGATCGGTGTCTGGTAGAGGGCGGTTGTAGAGGTCTCTCAGCAAGGTGGAAGTCTGTGACATTTCTTCTTGCAGCTCGTGAAGGATTTCATGGTTTGGTCCTGGGGTGGGTGGTGGTTTGAGGTATAGCTCTTGTACGCGAGAACAAGTTTCCTCAATGACAGATTGGAGGGACTGGAGAGCTGCGGCTTGTTGGTGTCTATATTGGACATCACTCGCGGCATTATTCGCTGTCGCGGCTGCTGTCAACTCGCGTAAGACTATCTCGTGGTCTTGCTGTCTGCGAGCCAAACTCTCCATTTGTTGGGACATGCGCTCCATCGCCGCTGATAATTTCTGAAAGCCTTTGGCGCTGGCTTGTTGGCCCTCTAGCAATGCATCTAGTTGCAAAGTCGATTGGCTCACAGACTTCTGAATATGGTCCGAGGCCATGTTCAATTGGGCGAATTCCATGTTGCTTGTGCCTCCTGGTGTGAAGGGGTCTTCCAATCTCTCGAAGCCTCCGAAAACATGACCTTCGCTCAATGTAGGCATCAGAGGTGTGCGGGCAGATGCAATTCGTCTTTGCGACGAAACTTGCTGCTGATGCGCGGCCTTGTCGTCTTTGCCATCAGTCTGACGGTACGACCATTTCTCTTTCAGATGCGCGAGCTTCGGATTCTCCCAAGCTTTTGCAGGAGTGCGATCGCTCTTGAACGAAAACAGGGTTGGACTCTCGCGCAAAGTATCGGGATATTCTGATTGCATCAATGTCCACCACTCTTGCGCAGTCTCGGCATCCGCGAAGCTCAACAGGTAACGAGCTTTGTTGATTTGGAAAGGGCTGATAAAGGAACTCCGCCGGCGGCCGTACGCAAGAAAGGGAAGTGTTGGGCTGCCGACCAGAGAGTCCAAAGGTTCATCCGAGCTGTCGCTGGCGATACTGCCACGCGTCTTGCGACCGGTTCCATCGACATCGCTGGACGGCACGCTGGCATCGAAGCTGTCGTTGCGCATCTCCGGCGTCTGCGGAATTTCGAATACGGCCTTGTCGATGTTGGGCGAACCCGATTCCATGGATGTATGTTGCAGCAATGTCCAGTAGCTACAGTAACTTGCTAGAAAGCGAAAGGCAACAATCTCAACGGGAACGTTCTTCGTTTTGCCAGACGATCTGCACTGCTGCAGGGGAAGGAGTTTGGATGATGCTTACAAGGAGCTAGCCACGACAGACTGCGAACGATGCACTGGGCCATTTTGTGATGCGACAGCATAAGTAGCCATGTGTTATCACAACAACCTACTTTTCCTGGTTTCCTGGTTTTGGCGGACTTCACGTCATATTTCAATCTATCTCAACCCGCGTTTGAGGGTGCGGCTGGAGCTGTCATTTGTTGTTTTGTATCTGGCCGTGGACGGGCCAACCGGACTCCAGCTTCCGCGTCAGTGTGACACACCAGGGTCCTGTTTGGTTTCGTTCATCTCCAAGGAAGAAAGAGGCTTCGAATCTCTCGACTCTGATGCTTGGTGGTTCAACTGGATGCACGGTGTGTTGAAGGACCAATTCCCTGTGTTCAGCGAAAGAGAGACGTTGGAGAGCGTTGCTGGAATGCAAAGTCACCAACGTCGCATGCTTGGACCTGATCTGCCCTCTTCACCGGTCACGTCAACCTCAAATTCCTCTTCCGATATTTCTGGAAAGACCTGCATACAAACTGCTGAGAATTTCAAGGTGCTCAACGCTGGTTTACCAGAGTCATGGGCGACGGTCTTTCTTCGAGACATGGACTGAATCCTTCCCAAAGTTGCGAGTCAAACGATGGGCTGCCTCATCTCGAGCTGGAAGAGACTCGTTGTCGGCGTTCTCACAACCTCATATGGTAAGTAGATATTGAACGTGAGGCTCAAAGGACTTTTTATCCATGCTGTGGTCTGGAGGCTGAATTGGTGTTCTTCGTCCTGTACTATATCTGGGTCCGACTTGACCACAGCTCTGGCTGGCAGCTTGGTTGCACAGGCTGCAGTCGAAGGATGGGCGTCTATTTCGTTGCAGACACGCGAAACAACTTCTCCTTCACCACGCTGAATCAGGTGTTGGCGCCTATGATTTCCCAAAGTCTGGATGAAATCCTGCCTTCAGGCAGCTGCGGCTCTTGTCGTGCCTGTTGATAAATAAGTGAGCTCCTCGTTGGTTGCGATTTCCACAAATCTCAATTCACTCTCATTCTGCCTCTCCCTCTCCCTTCCCGCATCTGCGATAAAAAAAACTTGAGCAAAACCACCGGCTTTTTTTTTTCTTCCATCACACAACTGCAGTCAACTCACACAATCATGGGTCTCATGTCCAAAGTACGCGGTTTGGGTTTGGGAGTTATTATCTGGGCTCTGGCAATTCCCATCTTCCTCTTCACAAGTAAGTGATGCGCGCCTCCCTACAGCGCACATCGGCTAACACACTGGAAGTCTTCCCGCTCGTCTCTTCCACCTCAACTGGCACTAGCGGCATCTACTTACTCACATACAAATGGAATAGTGATGAGCATGAGTGGCTGAGACTAGGCTATTACGGTGAGTTATTCGCAGAAAGGTACCTTCTTGGTCCTCTGGCTGACTGTCCCTACAAAGGCATGTGTATTGTCGGCGGCAAGCACAAGGACTGGTGCGTGACCACTACCGGCCGCTCTGGCAAAGACCTCGCAAAGGCCTTCAACATCGATACCAAGTACGCCCCGGACTTCGATTATCCCAGAAAGCTGCAGCGCGATGTCTTCGTCGCTTTCCTCACCGCTGGCGGCGTTGTCTGGTTCATCTCCCTCATCCTCATCACGTTTGTCATCCTCAGAGGATCTTCTGCCGGACGCCTGATCCGCAGTGCAGCAAAGACTACTAGTCTTGCAGGCGCTACTCTGATGGTGGCTAGTGCATGGGCAACCAACTCGGCAGTCAGAGCATTGGAGGTCGCAAGCACAAACTCCATCAAGGGCGGTAATCTGCTCTATGGATTGCAGTGGGTTGCTGCTGTCTTGGCCTTCATCTACGCCTATGTTGTCAGCTCCGTGGCCGACTCTGAGGACGGTGGAAAAGCTCACTACCTTGGACGTGGGGTATAATGCTTTGTGGAAACTAGTACGCATACCCTGGTAGTCTCAAATAGCGGCAGTCTTTTCAAAAAAGAGCTCTAATTACAAACGATTGATCTGCACCGCAACGGTGTTCTATGTGTGCTCGTGTACGAGTAACTGTGAAAATAGAGCGAGTTCAAGCGGAAGGAATTCCAACACAAGACGATGTTTACCTCGGCTTTTTCAGATACGAATCGATCAGCATAGTGACTACGAACTCGCAACATGAGGTATAACAGAGCTTGAGAGTAGTGAGTTTCGGCATGGTCAGCTTTGGGCAGGGTCGAGGGCACGTCATGATCCGAAGCGGCAGGAGCTCGGACCATTAGAGCTCGTTGATGCACCTCGAGTCATAACTCCTTCGCGTTGTTCACAATCAACCATCAATGGACTACACCTTTGTCGTCAATGGCGACCCAAACAGTCGCAAGAGGAAAGCTCCTCAAAGTGCATGTGAACACTGCAAAAAGCGAAAGGTAGATCTGACCTTTCGATCCTTTTGCATGCAATGATTGAAAGATTCGAGCAACGATAGAAACGATGTACACACGGCCTAGAAACAGAGAACCAGACTGAGGCTCGTCACATTACCACGATATCAAGCGGAACTCCAAAGCCGGAAACGCCATCAGTTGTGTTGGAAAGATCGAGCAACTCTGGTGATCAACGACATCACAACACGCAGCCTTTTGACCCTCCATCCGCCTCGAGATTCATTGGCGACCTTAATCCGGAAGCTCGTCTCGTAGCTGAAGATGACCCTGGTAGTGGAGGTCGTGATAGACATGGTGTTGGCACCTGGGTGGGTGAGCCGAGGCGTCACAACCTTGATATTCAACACCACCAGAGCCATCAGAGTCCATTCGCAGGTGCTCGCACGCCGGGAAGCAATGCTGTGCCTCAATCCGAGGAAACTGTCCCACCATCACCAATGATGGACAAGCAAGACAAAGACTCTCTTATCAACATATACTTCGAAAGGATAAACCCGTTGCTCTCGATTGTGGATGAAGCTGACAGAAACGAGGCGACCAGGAAATCTAAGTCCGTGATGTATGCGATGTGTTTAGTAGCTTCTAGGGATGCTGCTGCCCAACCTTACTTGCGCTTTACAGAGAGCCCAGAGCTGCTATCAGCGAGGTCTTTCGCTTCCAGAACGTACAAATGGCTACGTTGGGCCTTGTCGATCGGATGGGAGGAAGACAAAGTCAGTCTGATACGAACGCTAGCACTCATGTCGTTATACTCCGAGGGCTCGGACGGCGCAGAGGATGCATCCATGAATCTGGCACAAGCGATACAACATGGACAAACGATCGGACTTCACTTGGGTCGCTCTAGCGGGTATGGAGGTAGCCAAACACGATTGTTTTGGTCCCTGTGGTGTCTCTCCAATTTCAATGCAGCATTGAATGGGCGACCGCGCTTGATTTTCGATCTGGATATTGGTCTCAAGCTTGAAGAAGCGTATGATCTGTGCGGACCGGCCATGAAGGTGTTGCTCACTATCACCCAACTACTCTCCAGAGTCATAAATCTCTACCAACCCACAGCCGCACTGGATGTCTTGGGTATCGAAGAGGACTTTGAGAGCTTTGAAGCCATATTGAGCCGATGCAATGCTTGGAACATTGATACAAACATTATGAGTAAGCAGAATGCTATCTGTAAGCAATACCACAAGCCCTAACAGTCACTCGTCTAGCGTCCCTGGAGATATACTACCACGGCATAGCGATCATATCCCACCGCGCGCGCAGCACTTCCCAACCGTCGACTCCAACGCCCTCGAGCCTGCGGCAAGAACTCTCGGCCCTGCATATCACAACGATACTCCATCATGTCTCGCCTCAGAGCTTTGTGCCACTTCCCTTGGTATCTTACAGTATCTCACTGGCCATGTCGTCATTCTACAGCCAACTTCGTCGTGCCCGCAGCCCGATAAAGCGTGCAGCGTCTCGCGAGCACCTGGAAAACTGCGTACAAGCTCTCGAACAATTGGCCGAGTGGTCACAGCCAGCAAAAAACATGGCGAGAATGGGGCGCAAAGCCCTAAGACAGACCGCACAAGTAGCTGCTATCTCCACATCTCCAGAGCTTCGTCGTGCACCTCGGAACGGATCTGGCGTGGGTGACAACATCGCTCAATGGCGTCCCGTGTATACGCCAAACTACGAGAGCAATCAACTCGCTGGAGCACAACGCAACAGTATTCCCACCCCGCAAACACAACCTGACGGTGGTCTGAGTGGTTTTGACATTGCATACGACGAGTTAATGGACATGGACGCCGTCTTTGGCGACTTCTTGAACATGAATCTGCCTGACTTCGGACTTCCATTGCAATAGGCTAAACAGAGATCTAGCTCTCAATGGACATAGTCTAGATTTCAAAACACTTTGTGCGTTATGTACTGTACGAGACCCGCGAGAGCGCGTGTCATGTTTACTCCTCCTTCATGAACAGTAGGGCCCGTTTCATGGTCTTTGGATGTAAGGGAACAGCGGAAAGTCGTGACATTAAACTCGCAAA
>ERZ794946.275-NODE-275-length-22592-cov-4.611971_pt1 | contig 22592 bp, 17 predicted proteins | sample MGYA00433072_ERZ794946 | MGnify/ENA primary metagenome ERZ794946 (study PRJEB30137, sample SAMN04331413) | food metagenome | isolation source: Y3 must sample point D1 replicate A | place: Australia: South Australia | collected 2014 ...
GAGACCGGTACTGTTCGGCGGGACAACGAGAACGCCACAAGCATATTGTGCCATAATCCCTCGCACGGGAATAAGCTTGGAAGCATATAATGCGGCTTTATCAAATGCATAGCTAGCTTTTCTATCCTCGTATGCTTAACACTATATAGAAGCCGCACGCGGCCTTTGGTTCATTTGCCGATGGTAAAAGGTATCTACTCCTTAGGAGTAAGACCCCTGAGACTGAGGTCATAGACTACATCCTCAACTTCCTTGACGCGGTATTTGATACCATCAGATCTCTTGCGAAGAGAGTCGTTCTTAAGGTTCAAGATCTGGAAGCCGGCATGGAGGTGCTTGATGAACTTTGCAATGTGGACAGGACGTGAGTAATCACCTTGAGTGACACTGTTGCGAGCAAGGCGTGCCTGTCGAGAGTGTTAGCTTGTCAACCCTCCACAGAAGACGACTTCGTGGCAGCTTACCAGCTCATCGATCAGGGAGATTAGCGATTGGAGATATTCCTCGATAGTCAGGTGGAAAACGTCTCTATCCTTGACGTTGACAGGAACTGCTTCATGTTAGCTTTTGTTCTTGTCGAGGGGGCGACCCTATCTCCTTACTGTTCATGATCTTGCCAACTTCTTCGATGGTCAAAAGACGGCCATCCTGAGATCCTGAACCAACATCCGAGAATCCACCAAGGTATCCACACAGGAGAATCGAGAAAGACTGTGATTCGTAAGCTTTGATGGAACAAAAAGCGATATAAGGCATTGATAGAAGAAAGCCTTTAACTTACAGCGTCTTGCACATGTCTTGTCCACATGCCATTGTACTTGTAGTAGGGGTACTTTGATGCAGCATCAGAGAGCTTGGCAATTGACTCAACCTCCTTGTTGATGGATTCCTGGGCGGAAGAAACGACAGCGGGGACTGGTAGAAAGTCAGAAAAAGCTACTGATGGCGGTGATGCTGCTACTGACGCTCGCTATTGCTTGACGAATGTGCACGAGAAAGAATTGCTTGAGTTGATCGGTCTGAAGCCAAGTCAGCATAATTTCTAAGACCTTTGGAAAATACCGACCTTGTTTTTCAAGAGTTTGCACGATTTCACGGATTGACTTGATGCGCCTGTTAGTCCAGCGCCTGCAAATGATAGGAAAATCGTCCAGGTATACTTACATCTCTGACTTCAGTCTCTTCATCAATTTTCTTTTGCAGGCTCTCAAAGATCTGAGGCTGCAGCAGTCCTTGTGCGCCTCCTGACATGATGGCGATGGGGTTTGGTGTGATGGTAGTCGATGTGTTTGGTCTCTGTTTCTCGTAGGCAAAATGTGTGGAGAGCAAAGCTTCGACTACATCATCACGGTGACACGCGCAACAAAAATTGAAGAATACTTCTGAAAGAAGATGAAGCTCTCATTAACGCACGCAAAGGACTTGAGGAAACTCTGTTCAATATTGATGCAGTTTGCATGTTTCGTCCAATGTCAAAGAATCACATAGAGGCAATATTTCAGGCACGATCGTTCAAAGATTGAGATGTGCACACACTGCTCAGGTATGAGTGGAAATTGGAGTTTGTTTTCATTGTTCAGTATGCCCGTCTTGTTCAAACAGAACATTGTTGTGGTGGTATACGCCAGGAAGCATGCACTGCATGCCGTCCAGTCCCATCCTTACGGGACCTCAGCACAGCGGACTTCTACGGTCATCCGAGGCTGCATCGCGACTCAAAGTTCATGTTCTTCATTCTCTTTTGTACAGGCTGCTTATATGCAGCAGTGGAGTGGCCGGTTGTTGGGTGGTATTGAGATGGTAGGAAATTTCGAGTGGGCGGAGGAAGCGATTTATCGCATGAGACCACCGGACTGAGCCATGGCAGCATTTTGCTCCTGGAATCTTTGACCAAGGCGCTCAGAGCCCTTGATGAACTTGTCGACGCAGCGCATGGTGCAGCCCTCCTCCTTGGATGAGAGCTTGGCCGAGGTAAAGTCATCGACACAGTGCTCGAAGCAGCGCTGAACAAGGTTGCTGTACATCTAAGGTGATATTCAGCGGGTGATCGCATCAAGGAATAGTCGAGGAAGATCGTACGTTCATGAACTGCGACATCTGCTTCTTCTCCATGCGCATGGCGAGTTCGCGCTGCTCGTTGGCGTTGAGACTGCAGTAGGGTCAGAGGCGAATTCCAGCAAAGCGCAGGTGGATGTGATATACCCGTCCATTTTGGCAGTGTGTGTGTAATTAGTGTGTTGAAGGGGGAAAAGGTCGCGGTATTGATACAATGCTCGAATGAATCTTTCTCATGCGCTCGAGAAGCTGCAAGCAGCAAGACCGCCGACGAAGCTCAATCCACACGTGCGGGCCTTTCCGAACGTCACAAGTTTTACTTGCGAAGATCCCCGAACCTGCCTCCTTGACCGCCCTCGTCTTCTTCGTTTAGATGGGAGAATATAAAAGATCTACAGGATAGATTGGAATTCTTTACAAGCCTCAACTCTCATCCTATGTGCGCTTGGTGTGATGCAGCCTGTTCTTTCGAAGAGCAGCAATTTGAACCGTCCACGGCCGCGTCACAGCACCGATGGCATGGCATGGCATGGCCGTTGACCGACGCTTGAAAGCAGGCGGCTATAAATAAACAAAGTGCTCTCGTGCAATGGACACAGCCCGTCGTCAGCAGACAGATTGACTGTATATAGTGTAGATGACCCCGACCGAGTGTGTCTATCTGCTCTCGTGTCTCTCTCCGCATCTACTCCACATTCTTGGATGGCACTATTCGCTAGCACGTCCGTCGTCCAAGGCTCGCAGCGTGACTGCCATGTTGTGTTGCGGTATAAGTGGCTGGCGCGCCAAGCATGTCAATATAAAGGCAGCAGCAGCATCGAGCTCATTCAGCCGGTGCAAACCTGCTTTTGCGACCGCGCGTCATTGTGTAGGGTGTAGGCAGCTGGTGGGTGATTTATGTTGTTAGCGGTCGTCGGCTGTTTTGCGAATGTAGCAGAGTCAAAGCAAGAAAGACAGCCCTCTCTCCCTTCTCAACGCCCGTCTCGACGCTTGTGCAGGCTCAAACAAGTGCCAAGTCCTCGTGGACTTCGTCGCTCTAGTCGCCTTGAATCACCCTCACTTTCCTGCCTACTTAACCTCCGCGAACATCCACGTCTTTTGTTATTGATTTTGGCCCAGCCAAAGCTTCCCTCGCAGCAAGACGGCGGGCCTGCATATTTAACACCAGCGCCGAGCGAGCATGCCGACCGGCGGCCATCCAGGCGCGACCCTGGCACCGCCAGCGCCGACGAGTGCCTCCTCCGCCGAGGCCGTCCAGTCGAAGCGCGATCTGACATCGTGGTGGAAGAACTTCAAGCGCGCCACGCCGCAGAGAGTCCAAGAGGAGAAGGGTACATATCTCCACTGTTATTGCGTGCTCCCTAGTTTGCGCAGTGCCATCTCGTCGTCTTCACATGCTAATCCGTTGCTTTGTCGCGCAGCTCCCCAAGGCATCTTCGGCGTCCCTCTCCAGACCAGTATCCGCTACGCCAATGTCGCCATCTCACTGTTCAACGAACAAGGCCAGAGCTATATCTATGGCTACGTCCCTATCGTCGTCGCCAAGTGCGGCGTCTATCTAAAAGAGAAGGGTACGTCCAGTGTACGGCAAGACTGATAGATACAAAGCGCTAACTCCCGCCGTAGCTACCGATGTAGAGGGCATCTTCCGCCTCAGTGGATCCGAGAAGCGCATCAAGGAACTGCGCATTGCATTCGACTCTCCCGACCGCTATGGAAAGGGTCTCGACTGGAGTGGCTACACGGTCCACGACGCTGCCAACATTCTGCGCAGGTACTTCAACCAGTTGCCCGAACCCATCATTCCTCTTGAGTTCTACGAACGCTTCCGTGACCCGCTTAAGAATCACCAAGCCCAAGCTGTCGGTTCCATGGATATGCAAGCCCCCAATATCGGCCACTTCGACCCCGTCAAGGCCATCCGTGTCTACCAGAACCTCATCACCGAGCTGCCTCCTCTCAACCGTCAACTGCTTCTGTACATTCTCGATCTCCTTGCCGTCTTTGCGTCCAAATCCGATCTGAACAAAATGACCACTCCCAATCTTGCTGCCATCTTCCAACCCGGTCTCCTCTCGCATCCCCAGCACGACATGGCTCCTCCAGAATATAGACTCAGCCAGGATGTCTTGATCTTCCTTATCGAGAACCAAGACTCCTTCTTGATTGGTATGCATGGTACTGCCGCCGACGAGAAGACGGTCAAGGAAGTCCAGTCCGGTGCTCCCACCCCGAAGACTCCGGGCTCACCTCTGACTCCTGCGCGATCCAAGACACTCCTTGGCCGCTCATCCTCCAACGCTAGTGCCGGTGCGGATAGTGTTCGTTTGTTTGGTAACCTTCGTAGGAATGTCTCGGTGTCTTCCAGAGCTTCCAAACGCTCTGGCCATCTTCAAGGCCATGTTACACCTACTCTCGGAAGTCCTGCCAACTCGGGAGGTGTCCACCGTAGCAACACTGTCCCATCCAAGTCAGGCGCATCGCCACACTTTCGCCGTGAGAAGAGCTCAGAGCCACCGACCCCTAGCCCTGGCTCCGGTTCTAGCCCTCTTCCCACCGTTCTTGACACCACTTCCGCCGCTGAGAACAGCATCTCCGAGGAACGCACACCTATCGCCTCAAAACCTGCCGTGGATTTTCCTGCACTCGCACCCGCGTCTATCGTGGCCCCTCCTACAGTTCTCCAATCATCGCATCCGGGCGTGCCATCGGGACCTGAGATTATCTCGGCATCGTCCAGCGAGGCAACCACTCCTCTTGCTACTCACGGAACCGAGACTATGGGTTTGTTGCAGAGAGAGCATACTCAAAACAGCACCGCGCCTTTGAACGTGAATTCATCAGCTGGTGACCGAAGAACCAATCCCGCTGAGCGTTCCCCTTCAGGCACTCCCTCTCGCGCCATTATGGACTTCCTCAAGCCCTCGCCTGGCGGAAGTGACAGTGAGAGGAGAGATGGCCGCAAGCCTAACAAGCTACAGAAGAAACGTATTCCCGGAAGTGCCCTCTCCAGCGCTCACAGTTCTGCCCACTCGCTTCAACAAGACTCGGAATTGCCGAGTGACTATTTCGCTTCACCAACCACTCCCGCCTTCGATCCGCGTACTCAGGACTATGCCAACGAATACGGCAATGACCGTTCTGCATATGCTACAGCTCAGACTTCACCCAGATATATGACTCCTCAGCGCACAGAGACGGATGCCACTCTCAGACCGACTGTGTCGCCCGCACATTCTTTCCATTCGCATACAGACACTACAGATGTGACTGATGCTTCTGATGTGGACCATGGAGATCAGTTCCAATCATCCGCTGAAAGACCCGAAAAGAAGCGCCGTTGGCGATTCTCGAGACCAGTCGAAAATAGAGAGGGAAACGAACATGGTCGCACGAACTCAAATCTCGGCAACATGAACAGCGCAGATCAGAGCAAGTCGACCATCAGCAGTTCGAGCGGCGGAAACCCTCGACGTAGCTTCCAGGACAGCCATGTAATGTCTGATCCTGAGTCAGTCTTGTCTGATAGTGACAACAAGAAGGGGCCGATGTCATGGATAAGAAGCAAATTGAACGAACGCAAGGAACGCGAAGCAGAAAGGAGAGCCCGATCACCGATCAAGCAAGTACTGAGGGAGGAGCACAATGGTTCCCGGCAAAGTCTCAATGCACCTACAGGACGAGGAAAGAGCATGGAGTTGTCGAGACAGCGATCTCCTACCACACAACGAGCGCTGCCAGAGACGAGCACCGCCAACGTTCATGGCGCCTCTCCTTTAGCAGCCCTGGATCCACAGCTTCCTGGACAACCTGACTCGTTCACCCCATTCGCGCCTGTCGCAGTCAGTGAGGCCCAAACGCACGCCGCACAAGCATCAGGAAACACTCCGATCGGATCTGCAGAGGGAACGCCAAAGCAGGCACAGCTTTTCGACAATACTCAGACCTAGGTTGTCGTGTACACGAAGGTGGGAGATTTGCTTGGTGAGAGCGCTTGGGCATAAGGCATGGGTTGATGATATAGACTTTTGATTTGGACAAGAGGGGGAGGGACGCAGAAGCCAGGCTGTTTTCTTTCTGCGGCCGCTAAATTGTTACACTCAGCAGCTACTTTTACTTCTTAATTCAGCTTCGTTAGGATCCCTCTCATGGGAGAAAGCATTTTGTTGTCATCAGATTTACATCTGGGTACAGTCTTCTTTCCAAAAGTGTTGAGCACCGTGTCCGGGATTGAACGCCGACAGGGGACGGTTTGCTTTGTGGGTTTGCAGGCATACAATGCAAGGTGCACTATTCATAGAGGTACACCGAGTACATTGAGAGCAAGTCGCCGCGGGCCTCGGAGGGTTTGTCAAGGATTTGAGAACACACGGAGGACGGTCTTTCAGGAACAGGAAGGATGTACGAATCACAAGCAAAGAGCAAAGGATCGACGACGTTGTACTCGAGTAGCTTGTCCGAAGACGTCTCTTACGGGCTTTACGAGGCAACCGTGCTGGCACCGCGTCTCAACTCACAGACGGAGCAGCAGACCTAGGCAACTGCAGAGGAAACCCCACTCGGGACAGCGAAACTATCGCGTCAAAGTGGAGTGTCTGAGGAGTCGATGATCAAGGCCAAGGAGATGCAACCCCAAATGATGTACGTGATCAAAAGCTTGAGGCCTGCCTTGAGCCAGTTGTTTCGTGTGGTGCGTGTGGAGGATCAGAGCACTCGCTTCTAAGCAGGTGCTTACGGAGTCAGTCGACGTGGATCAAGTCTTGCTGCACGAACGGTAGAAAGACGAAGCGGCTAACGTCATCTTCCAGCCAATGCGTTGAGCGCGGATGCGCGGGAAGCCGTGCATCAAGCCAGTCGTTGTGTGGCGTGCACGATGGTGGAAATCCTGGATGTTCACGATCACTCCCAGACTCATTGTTTTATACAAAGTAGCAGTCAGAGAGTGGTATAGGTGGGTGGCGAACAAAGGGAGCAAGAAGGCTTCGGGTGGGACATGTTTATTTTTGGGTTGCACTGCCCAATTGACTGGCTGGCGCGGTCTTGTTCAGTTCGCGTGGTGCGGTCGATCGTGGCCGTCATCGTGCCAAGTTCTTCGAGGCTTCGTCGGCCGCGATCCGAGTTGCTTTCAAGGTTCGACGGTTGCCATCGTGTGCCGTCCCAAGAGCTTTTGTCCATCCGTGTCCTTCATATCCTTCCGTCTCTGCAGCACAAGTCTTTCTTGCCATCTCTTCTCACATTCGCTTCTCAAGGCACCATTATCAAGTATCTTTATCGCCGTTTCAACGAGAGTCGCTGAAAAGCACCTTCTGACACCTGAACGCGTCGTTTCAATTGGACAGACCTTATTTATATTGAGGGCTAGCTATAATCAGCCACACCTTCGCTTATACACAATAGCTGATCCTGTACGTATCCGTCTTTTTTGTCTCACTCCTCCGACTCCTCTTCTAACGCGTCTCCCCTAAAGGTTGTGAACCTTTTCTCTTCTTCGACACTGGCATTCGACAAGATGCCTTCAATCCGATCACTCTTGTTCGCTGGACTCCAGGTCGCTGGATTTGCGCTGGCCGAGATCACTGAGAGCCATGAGGATGTGCCTGACGTTGGCGTTTTCAGACAGCTGTTGGGTCGTCTGCCCGAAGAGTCTATTCACGCTGCATTGTCCGGACATCTAGGAGGGAAGTATCAGGCTGGCGTATTCGAAAAGGACCACAGGGCCATGGAGCACATTCACAAGGATAACCCGTCGCTGGCTTCGCGTCTCATTGAGATTGCAAAGCATGATGTCGCTGTCCGAGCAGAGTTGCGCAAGAGACAGGACAACAGCGCCGACAACACGACTGTCATCGCCGTCCCTTCGACCTCGACTTCGGACGACGCGTCGACCAGCACCGAGGCTGTCATTGTTACCGACTCCAGCACGACCTCTGTTTCCTTGACCACTGAAACCTCGTCCCCTTCGACAACAGATGCCCCTACTTCGACTGAATCGTCCGTAGCTCCTTCGAGCACTACAGGAGGTGAGAGCAGTGCTGATCCCTCGTCCGCTTCTTCTGCTTCTACTTCTGCTTCACCCGCGTCGCGCTCGGATACTGTTGTCACTACTTCTTCCGGCTCGACTGTTTCATCTTCTGCTCCGGCCTCATCTTCCGAGGTCTCCTCTGCCGCCCAGAGCTCTGTCTCCTCCCAACAGAGCTCTGCTTCTTCTGATGCTGCGTCCTCCTCCGCAGCTCAGTCTTCTGCTTCGTCTTCTGCCCGTCAGACTTCCCAATCCTCCGATGCTTCATCTGTTTCATCCCAATCTCCCTCCTCCAGTGCGGTTTCTTCTGCTGGACGTAGCTCATCTGTTGTAGCATCCTCATCGGCAGCTCCTTCGACCGACGCTTCCTCCGTCGCTTCTTCCGAAAGCTCAGCAGCTGCCTCTTCCGCCGCCGAAAGCTCTGCTGAAGCCTCCTCTGCCGAAAGCTCGACTGCAGCTTCATCTGAGAGCTCCATCAGACCCACTGTTGTTGCCATCACTACTACTAATTCTGCCGGAAGTACCATCGAAACTTCGGCTACCGCCACTCGCCAGGTCGCCGCGTCAAGCACTAACGCAGAGAGCTCTGCTGCCGCTTCTTCATCCGTCGCTGCTTCGACTGCCTCTGGTATCCTCGTCCCTGTTGTCCTGTCGAGCACCAACAGCGAGGGCAGCACCGTCTACCAGACCACTTCTGCTTTCCAGCAGTCCGCATCTGTCAGCGTTGAGCAGACCTACACCACCACAAACGCTCAAGGCAGTGCTGTCACTACTTCTGCTCGCTTCCCCGGTGTCGTCGTTGTTACTACAAACTCCCGTGGCTCGACTGTTTCAACCACCTCAGCTGTCGCTAGTGTCGCTGTTGACCAGGATGGTGACGTTATCACCTCGGTTGACGCACCTGTTCCAAGCGGCAGCACTCGTCGTACAAGCGCCTCGGACGTGGTGACTACCACTGATCAGTATGGCAACAGCGTTATCCTTTCTGGCGCCACTCGCGGAGCTGTGATTACTACTACTGATGCTAGAGGATCTACCTTCATCACCACCTACACTCCCGGTGGCGGCAAGGTCAGCTCCCTTGTGCTCATGACCACGACCTTGGCCGATGGTGCTCCCAGCACTGTCACTTCGCTTGCTGTTGTCGGTGGTGCACAGGCCGCAACTGCTTCTTCCGACCGCCCCAGCTCTACCAACACCAGCCCTCCCGGTCTGCAGTCGGGTGCCGCCAGCGCATCTCGCGCTCATATGAAGGGTGCACTTGCCGTTGTTGGTGGTGCTTTGGGCTTTGCTTACATGCTTTGAGAGTGTGTTCAGCCTCGATTCACGAGACAAGAAATATACGACAAAAAGGAAACACAGGCACTTTAATGCCTTGTAAATATGTTACTGCGGATTTGTTCTTTTCATCATTGTTTTATTCGACACCACGATCACGACTCTCCTTAAAACGTTTGTACTTTACCATTTAGCATAGCGGGAAATGGGTTTCAGGAGCAAGGCATCTAAACGCTCAAGGCGTAATATTTTTGTTCATCATCAGATAGGAGCAATCCATCTTCTTTCTTTGCACGAGACCATTCCAAGAATCAATTGTGCCATGTGCTGAGTCGGCTTGTTGCAGTAATGCATTCCAATGTGTCACAACTTGAGATACAATAGCAGTCGCAACCAAAGCATGACTGCCTATCCTGAAGTTTCCAGGCTTCACATTGCTTCACTTTAGCGTCGATCATTGTCTCTCAAATATTCTCTACACTCCATCGCCTTTTCGACGGTCTAGTTCGACAAGCTCAGGAAACTCGTCACCTCAATGCCTGAGAAGCCCCTACACTTACACCTACGTACCTGAACTTGTTGCTATGGTCATCGCAACCTTCAAGCGCATCATCTACATACGACTATTCCGCGCCGTCCGAAATACCCGTATCTCACCTGTCGGCATGTATCTGGCGTACAAGGGCACCGGGCTCGGAGATGTCAAGATGTTTGAGAACATGAGCATATCGGACTTTGTAGCGGTCTAGGAGCCTTACAATGGAAATGCTCAGCCAACAGACATTGTCGGCAATCCGAAGAACGTCAGGTGTGCAAATGTGGAAGCATGGTACCATTGAGACAAAGCTGATGTTGATGCAGAAGGAAGCACAATTGCATGCATCCCAACTGTCAGAGATGGCACGTGTGAACTCTCAAGTCATGATCCAGCAGACTGATGGCAGCATGGATTGGAAGCAGATCATAATATGGGATACAAGAAGCATCACAGATCAATCGGTGGAGGATTCAATATTATCGTTGTCAATGCTGTGCCAAGAGGAGGGGAGGATGAGAAGAGGTGTGTTGAGTATTTTAAGTTTTGAGCCTCACAAGCGCGCCGTGTTGGCTGACGGCGGATGACCACCAGACCGAGCCACATCTCGTCAACTCTCAAGCGGGGTTCTGTTTGCTGAAGCAGATGTCTCTATCACGCAAAAGTTCTCGAATCAATTGCATCCAGTACCCAAAGAACGGTTGAAAGGCTCGAAAGTGATCGTAGCGGAGACGTCCGACTTCAGCCGAAGCTTGCTCTTGAAGCCTTTGGTCATTTATATCGAGTAACGCAAACACAAGCGCATGCAGAGTCGATAGTAGACACTTTTGCAAGAATTTCTCGCAGGTTCGCGTTGATCTCACCTTCAGATTCGGCACCATAGAGCAAACGACAAGATGGTTCCCGCACTCAGAAAGATCCTCATCATCAACCCAAACTCGACGAGAGCCATGACGAATGCGCTCAAGCCGCTGGTTGATTCTCTGGGCTACTCCTCGGTATTTATCACTAGCCCACTGAGAAACAAGAAGCATGTCTGAGTTTGGGTGTTTTGAACAGACACAACATACATATTTCACAGCACCTTCAGGACCAGCATCAATCAACAACGAAGACGACGCGGCGGAGTCAGCCAGACACTGTCTAGAGCCTCTGCTGCCACTACTCGAAACACACGACGCTTTCCTCGTTTGCTGTTACTCGGCGCATCCACTTGTTGGGCAGCTCAAGGCGAGACCAGAAATTGCTAGTCGCCGCAAGCCTGTGACGGGTATCTTTGAAGCATCTGTTAGCAGCAGTCTCCAGGCCATCGGGCCCGGTGAACGGTTCGGCATAGTTAGCACGGGTAAGGTATGGGAAGCTACATTGCGTGAGGCAGTCGACAACTATCTCGGTGTCGAAGACAATACCGAAGGTAGTGCAGCATTCGCAGGAGTGCAGACGACAGGCCTCAACGCTACAGAGTTGCATGAGATTTCACCAATCGAAGTTCGCAGCCGTATGAAGAAGGCAGTCGCAAGACTTTTGATTGATGATGCGGGTGGTCCGGTCGGAGCAGTGTGTCTTGGATGTGCAGGTATGGCAGGGTTCGATGACATGGTCAGAGAGGCAGCTGTTGAAACGCTTGGTCATGGTCAGGGATCGAAGGTTCGCATTGTCGACGGTGTTGTTGCTGGAGTGGCATGGCTAGAAGGAGCTCTACGATCGGGCATGTAGATAGAACCATGTTCCCTCCCCATGAAATGACTCTCAATTCTTAAGCTATGATGAATGTTTCGAAGAAGATTGATATTCGGGCTTTGTTCGGAGAGAGGTCGAAGCTCTCCCTGTAGCAGCCGCGGCTCCTCGAAGGGCCAAACAAATCCTCGAATCACCAACTCTCTCTTTTCAAGGTGGTCAGCACATACGCACAATGGCAGCGACAGAGACAAAAGCAAAAGCGACCAAGTCGCATCCGATCGAGAGCTGGGACGACGGTATCTCGCCCATCTACACACACCTACACCCGCTGCTATTACTCGGCCTGTTCTATTACCAGTTCCCCTCGCTGGTCGAGAATCCCGTCGAAACATTGCCTCAGACAGCATTGGGTGTCGCCGCCCTCCAACTACTATACCTCTGCATCTGTATCCCCGGTAGCAACCAGGCCCAGCTGCCTCAGCGTGGAAAGAAGAAGGGCAAGGTCACTCAAAACCACCAAGGAGACACTGGCTTCGGTGCCAAGTTGGTCGTAAGTGCTGCCCTCGTTTAAACCAAGCACTTCTTGACTTCGTACTAACTCTCTGTATAGCCTGGAATTCTCTCGCTCATCCTCGCCGTCACTCTCGGAGCTCCCCTCATCGCCATCGTCCTCATCCTCTTCGGTGCCCCGCTCACCTCCCACCAAGCCCACACCATTTACTGCGGTCTCCACATCTCCCTCCTCGCCGCCTACCCTCTCTTCTACGTCCACGGTGTCGATGGTGCCAAATGGATCGAGGTTGGCGCATTGGCTGCGCCCATTGACGAGGTCTTTGGTGCCACGGTCGGAACTCTGATTGGTGCTTGGGTCGGTGCTGTGCCTATCCCTCTCGACTGGGACCGCGAATGGCAGAAGTGGCCAGTCACCATCTTGGCTGGAGCCTACATGGGATATGCGGTTGGCAAGATTGTGGGTGGACTGCTGCTCAAGGGCTCCAAGATTAAGATTGCATGAAGTGGTTGAGCACATACTCCGAATTCACACAACCTGCTACGATAGCAAAGCTTTGATCACGAGCAAGCTTCTCTCAAGCAACCAAGTCCATGGCTACAGACTAGCGATCGGCACAAGCAGACTCGCATGCCGTTTTCAGAACAAAGACTCGGGTCAAAGAAGTACAATGCCATAGCTCGACTGCATTGAGCAAACACTCGGCAATGCTCGGCTGTGTTTCAACAGCATCATGAGCAGAAGAGCAGAAGGAAACCAAAAGACCACAAGGTCCACATATCGCATATCAATCTATATCTCGCATGAACCATCGACTTGGCGTTTTAATCAAACAATTCTCCAGAATCTCCAGATTTTCACTCCAGACCGCAAACCGCTTCTTTCATTTCGCTTCTTGGCAAAAAACGCGCTTCGATGGTATTCCACAATCGTTGACGTCGAGTGTCATGCGGTAAAGCGGCGGATCTTGGTTGAAACACATTGATCGGCACTTCTAGAGATCTTGTGGAAGGTAGACAAATCGTGGGGGAGCGAATTACAGGCAACGGTTCCTCAAAGACCGCTGCGGAAAAAGAACGCATGCACCTGTCTTGATGCATGAGGAAAGGCTTATTGTACAAGTAGATCTGCAGACTACGGTCCCTGACATATTAAAAAGAAGATGTCATGGACTTCTGGCCGGTAGATTCGTGGACGGTGGTTGGTCATCTGAAGGATATTAACCGTCATCTTGAGGGACGTCTCTCCTGATGTCGGCCTGTTTGATGGTTTCAAATCACAGTTCCGGGTCTGGAAGAGCCGAACAGACCGCGACCGCAGTCGCCGGGACCGGAGCAACTGGATTGCGCGTGTACCAACACTTTTCTATGAGCAAGCCGCTGCACCCGCTTGCTGCTTGCTCATCATGACAATCTCCGTTGCCTCCGTCTCCGACATTCCCCTAGAAACCTCGCTCTCTTAAAGACAAAAGAAGTCTGTCGTTCGCGCGTCGCGAAAAGTCCCAAGACCCTTTGAGTGTTTGAACGGTGCCCTGTCAAATCTACAGAAGCCGCTCAGTTTGCCCCACCACCGCTTTGGCAACTCTTAAACTCTCAACCACTTTTCTTCCAAGAACAAATAAACCCCCCTTTGCGCCACTCCTCATCTGGACTTGAATCTCTTCCTTCCTCTCACAACATACAACGCAATTGACCTCGACCTGCAGCCTTCGACGCCTCCCATCTGTCCGTTGTCGCTGTACCTTGAGATTCCTGTGCCCCGCGACCCCGCCATCCGATCGACCTTTTATTTTCTGGACGCTCTGGGCACGCGACAAAGCCCGAAGCAACGCATTATAAAGCAAGCCATCTTGCTTGACGAGTCGCACAAAGAAAGGATCTCCCTGCTGTACGGCCCTCTGAGCCGCTACGCTTGTTCCAAAAACAACCATGATTCCATCCATTCCTCGTCTCGAAGACTACGAGGTCTCTGAGAATTATGGCTTCCTTCCTTCAGAGTACCCACTCGAGGTATTGCCGGACACTTACTATCGACCTTGGGAAGCCATTGTCAGAAATCTTCAAGGTTTGATCCTCGGCAAAAGACTGCGAGGCGTCGTCGAAAGCCTTCCTGTCTTGTCTACCGAATACCTCCGCTCAGATGCCGAATGGCGTCGCGCCTACATGATGCTTGGCTTCATCTCACACGCCTACATCTGGAACGGAGAGCGACCAAAGGATCGTGTTCCTCCTAGCATCTCGATCCCCTTCACAGCAGCTTGCAAGCATCTGGAGTTGCCCACCGTTGCCACATACGCCGGAGTCGTTCTATGGAACTACCGACCACTCTTCGATGATGAAGGTATCGATTCTCTGGACAACCTGTCTACTCTCATGACTTTCACTGGCTCGCTGGACGAGTCGTGGTTCTACCTCGTATCAGTAGCCATCGAAGCCCGCGGCGCCCCCATAATTCCCTTAATGCTTCACGCCATCGAGGCCGCCCGTCGTGGTGACAAGGCCGTCGTGACTGAATGTCTACGCTCATTCGCCGAGCGCCTAGACGAACTCTCCTCAATGCTCGTCCGCATGTACGAGAACTGCGACCCCCACGTCTTCTACCACCGCATTCGCCCTTTCCTTGCCGGCAGCAAGAACATGCACGAAGCCGGCCTCCCCAACGGCGTCATGTTCGACACCAACAGCAAGGAGGACGCCTACGTCCAATACAGTGGTGGCAGCAACGCTCAATCTTCCATCATCCAGTTCTTCGACCTGATCCTTGGAGTCGAGCATCGTCCCACTGGCAGCAAACCTCATGACACACCCGCAGCAACAGTCCAGCAAGGGCCTTCTGCAAACTTCATCCACGACATGCGCACGTATATGCCTGGTCCCCACGCTCGTTTCCTCGAGCACGTAGGCACCGTAGCAAACATCCGCTCTTTCGTCACCACAAACCGCCACGATCGCGCTCTAGCAGGTGCCTTTGACGCCTGCTTAGCCATGCTGCGCAACTTCCGCGACAAGCATATCCAAATGGTATCACGCTACATCATCGTCCCCTCCCGCGAATCACGCAACAGCAACGCACGCTCCCTCTCCCCCACGGCAAGAAAGGACTCTGCATCTCCTCAACAGATGAACATCGCAGCCGCCAGCTCGGAAAGCAAGGATAAGAAGAACCTTAGAGGAACCGGAGGAACGGCATTGATTCCTTTCCTCAAGCAATGCAGAGACGAGACTGGCGAGCCCGCTATCGATGCTTGGGCTAGACGTCTCCTCAACAATGGACCTGGAGCTGCTGAGTTGGGAGGAGCGAGGATGGGAAAGCTCGGTGAGCATGCTTCTGGTGAGACTGCTGTTGTGGGTCTTGCTGGTGTGTGGAGTGTGGATGATTCCGATGGCGGTATTTGCCATTGGTAATTCCAGCCTGTCTGTGATTCTTGCTCTTCTTTGCTGTTTTCTTGTTCTCGTCAAAAAGCGATGGAGTTTTGGTGGTGGGATATCAGATTTTATCGTGGCTCACGCTCTCATGCACAAAAGGTGGAAATGAAATGGGACATGCGGGACATGTATACAAATGGTTCTTTTCCTCAATGTATCAACTATAGAGAATAATAATATCTCTTCTCTGCTACTTTTGACCAGCTCTCAGAACCGCCCTTTGCTTTCGTGTCTCCCAGTTCCCATGAAGGCATGGAAAATGTTGCGGAGAAGTTGCTTCCGATGTCATCCGGTCCTCGGTCAGATTACTGCTTTTGGTCCAGCATGCGGACTTCAATGTATTTCAATGCTAGACCTTGATCCGAGGCAATGTCGTCCCACTACCACATGACACCGCGGTTGTTCCGCTTTCGAATCCGCTACCGGAGAGCATCGCAGCGCACTTGTTGGATAACTCCAACTGATCGCCTTTCGTGGCCGTGACCAAGAAGCGAGCCTGGCGCTGTCCTGCAGAAGCCAGACCAACAGTCTGACTTGGCTGGAGTTGTTGTGTTGCTCAAAGATAGTCCTTCTTGCGAGCAGTGCGGGTGTATTGGTTCATGTGCCATTCAACATCGCCATCCTTGTTCTCGAGAGTACCGGCTCTGATCTCGAACAAACGCATAGTCATACGAGGGCCAACCTCTGCCAACTCAACACTTTGGTATCCAGTCTTGACGAAAACGTGGTGGCGGACCTCGATGCTGTCGTCGATGTTCTTGAATGTAACGACACGAGAACCGAGTTTTGCTGAGGGCTCGCGCGGAGGGAACAGATGTTGCAGGATCTTGACGATACGGCGACCGAGGACGGTTGTGAAGCCTTCGAAGATAAGGTGAGGGTAGCTCTCGCTGACAGTGCCGCGCTCGGCATTGGGAATATCGGCGCGCAGAACAACGTTGTGCAGGGAGAAGCTGGCGGTAGGACCGTGAGGGAAATGGCTGATGGTCATGGCAGTGGGAGTACCACGGTGTTCGTGAACCAGAATCATGTCGGTAAGACCAGAGCCCTTGGCTGAGCCGACCAAGTTGTTCAGAATCAAGTTACCACGGTTCAGACGGACGGCTGTGGGCAGGAGCAGACGAATCTCCTTTGCGAAAGTACCGAGACGACTGCTGGGATCGCGGGATGTGGTGACCAGAATGCGCGGGTCGACGACACCTGACAGGTGCGAGTATTCATCGTCCAGTTCAAGCTCTTCCTGAGTTGTGCGATCCGGGCGGGATTCATCGTAGCGGTAGTCGGCGCGAAGAGACTTGTCGTTGGCAATCGAGGGATCCAGAGGCTTTCCAGAAGCCAGAGAAGACTTCAGCTTTGCTCTCTTCTCGGCGATCTCTGCATCGCGCAGTGTCAGGGCTCTGCGGTATAGGTAGTCGCGGCGTTCGCGGGCTTGACGGCGCTGAAGGATGTTAGTTGGTGAAGGAGAGGTCATGTTGGCACTTGATTCATACCAGCATTGTGAGATATGTCCTGACTGGATCTTTGACTGGTGCAGATCAAAGAGTAGTACAAGAAGTCGCCGCTGAAAGGAAAAAGATGGTGATGTCGGCGATGGAAATAAATTATTCTGTAAAATGCGGAGATGGATTTTCCTGGCAAGCCAAAACTGCCACCCTGCGGCGGCTGCTGCCATTTGATCAGGTTCGAGAAGTTGTTCGTCCCTTCCTCAACGACCACATTCAACTACTGCCTTTTGTCAAGTGACTTAAGCCTATCGACTTTGGGATATGAACTTTTCAAATCCTTGTAATTCGCTCCTTCTCTTTCCCAGCTCTTTGACCTGACGAACAATCAACAGTTATCGCCAAGACCATCAACTAGCAGCCCCGCCACTTCTTGCTTCGGAGCACAATTGAAGATTGCCGTCTCTCGGCTTCCTGAACACCCATCGTCGCCATGGAAGGCGCCTTTACTCATCTCGGGAACCATTTGATTTCCGATTCCGCCTCGGCCATCAACGCCGGCGATGACCTTTCCACCATCGATGCCGACGAGGCTGCCCTGGACCGCGAATACCAGAACAGGAACCTGAACCAGCCTCCCCAGGCCCGCCCTCGCCGACGCAGAGCCCGCGACAACGACGACGAGTCCGACATCTTCCCCGATGAAGACGATGATGCGGACAGCCTAGCCAGCCACCAGGTCAACGGTCAGAATGGTCACCACCACCAGGATGAAGAGCACGACATTGAGCTTCCTACACACGCTTGCGCGTACGTCGCCCAACAGCATTCCTCGCACTGATCCCAACTGACATCCCCAGCTACTGCGGCATCCACAACGAGAGCAGTGTCGCCAAGTGTCTGTCTTGCAACAAGTGGTTCTGTAGCGCTCGTGGTAACACCTCGTCCTCGCACATCATCAACCACCTCGTGCGCGCCCGTCACAAGGAAGTCCAGCTTCACCCTGCCTCCGCCCTCGGCGACACCGTCCTCGAATGTTACAACTGCGGAACCAAGAATGTCTTCCTCCTCGGTTTCATCCCCGCAAAGTCCGACACCGTTGTCGTTCTTCTCTGTCGTCAGCCATGCGCCGCCATGCCCTCGTCCAAGGACATGAACTGGGATACTTCGCGCTGGCAGCCTCTGATTGAGGATCGCTCTTTCCTCCCCTGGCTTGTCGGACCTCCTACGGACCAAGAGCAAATGCGCGCTCGTCACCTGCCGCCTCAGATGATCGCAAAGTTGGAAGAGCTGTGGAAGGACAACCAACAGGCCACAATTGCCGATCTTGAAAAGGGTGTTGGTGTTGACGATGAGCCCGCCCCTGTGCTTCTGCGCTACGACGATGCCTACCAGTACCAGAACGTCTTCGGCCCTCTGGTCAAGATCGAAGCCGACTACGACCGCAAACTCAAAGAGTCGCAATCACAGGATGGGCTTATCGTGCGCTGGGACTTTGCCCTCAACAACAAGCATCTCGCTAGCTTTGTCTTGCCCAAGCTCGAGATGGGCGACGTCAAGTTGGCTGTTGGAGACGAAATGCGCCTACGCTACACTGGAGAGTTAAGGCCACACTGGGAGGGCGTTGGATATGTCATTAAGATTCCTAACAATCAGTCCGACGAGGTTACGATCGAGTTGCGCTCGAAGGGAGACCACAAGTCTGTTCCTACCGAGTGCACACACAACTTCAGCGCCGACTACGTCTGGAAAGCCACTTCTTTCGACCGCATGCAACACGCCATGAAGACCTTCGCCATTGATGAGATGAGTGTGTCGGGTTACATCTTCCATCGCCTTCTTGGACACGAGGTTGCTGCTGCTCCCATGAAGACCCAGCTCCCTCGCAAGTTCAGCGTTCCTGGTCTGCCCGAGCTCAACAGCAGTCAGATCAATGCTGTTAAGAGCGTTCTTCAGAAGCCTCTCAGTTTGATCCAAGGTCCCCCTGGTACAGGAAAGACTGTCACCTCTGCCACTATCATCTACCACTTGGCCAAGCTTAACGGCGGTCAGGTCCTTGTCTGTGCTCCCTCCAACGTCGCCGTCGACCAGCTGTGCGAGCGTATTCACCGTACTGGGCTCAAGACTGTTCGTGTCACTGCTAAGTCAAGAGAGGATGTCGAGTCACCCGTGGGTTTCTTGTCTCTTCACGAGCAGGTCCGCATGAACGACACCAACGTCGAACTCAACAAGCTCAACCAGCTTAAGGCTGAGTTGGGTGAATTGTCGAGCCAGGATGAGAAGAAATACAAGCAGCTCGTCCGCAACGCTGAGCGTGAAATTCTCTCCAACGCCGATGTTATTTGTTGTACTTGCGTCGGTGCTGGTGACCCTCGCCTTGCTAAGCTCAAGTTCCGAACTGTCCTCATCGACGAGTCTACTCAATCTGCTGAGCCAGAGTGTATGATTCCCCTAGTCTTGGGTTGCAAGCAGGTCGTCCTGGTCGGTGATCACCAGCAGCTGGGCCCTGTCATCATGAACAAGCAAGCTGCCAAGGCTGGTCTTAACCAGTCCTTATTCGAACGTCTGGTCATCCTTGGATGTGCTCCGATTCGTCTGCAAGTGCAGTACCGTATGCACCCTTGTCTGTCAGAGTTTCCCTCCAACATGTTCTACGAGGGTTCTCTCCAGAATGGTGTCACCATGCACCAGCGCCTCCGTCGTGATGTCGACTTCCCCTGGCCTGTCGCTGACTCGCCTATGATGTTCTGGTCCAACTTGGGCAATGAGGAAATCTCAGCCTCTGGTACCTCTTACCTCAACCGTACCGAAGCTCAGAATGTCGAGAAGCTCGTCACTCGCTTCTTCAAGGCCGGTGTTCAGCCTCAGGACATTGGTATCATCACCCCGTACGAAGGTCAGCGCTCATACGTTGTCTCTTCCATGCAGGCTACTGGCACTTTCAAGAAGGAGTACTACAAGGAGATTGAGGTTGCTTCCGTCGATGCTTTCCAAGGTCGTGAGAAGGATTTCATCATCTTGTCTTGTGTCCGTTCCAACGACCACCAGGGCATTGGTTTCCTCTCTGACCCTCGTCGTCTGAACGTCGCTTTGACCCGTGCCAAGTACGGTCTGGTCGTTCTGGGTAACCCCAAGGTTCTCAGCAAACACCCTTTGTGGCACTACCTTCTTCTCCATTTCAAGGAGCGCAACTGCCTAGTCGAAGGCCCCCTCACCAACTTGCAGGTGTCTCTCCTCCAGTTTAGCAGACCCAAGACCACCTACCGTGGACCTCAACGCTACCAGATGGCTTACCAGCATGCCACCAATATGGCTGCCTCTGGTCCCAACGGTGACGGCCGTGCTACTGGTCGCAAGAATGGCTACAATGACAATGGATCTGTTGTCGGTTACATCCCTGATGATGTTTCTTCGGTCCACTCTTCCGCCCTTGGAGGTGCTACCTTGCCATCTAACTACCCGCCCATGTTCAAGAACTTCACCGAGGCCTGGCCTACTCTTCCTGGACGTAACGGACCATCAGTACCTACCAAGAGAGACAATGCTGCCGAAAGTGTTGCTGGTGAGAGTGTCGCCGCCAGTGAGATCACCGACATCACCACTACCACCAACGGTGTGGCTGGTAAGAACGGAACTGGTGTCGGACAGGGTGGTGTCAGTCTCGCTGGTTTGAGCATCAACGACATTGGCAAGCAGGCTAGCTTGTCTCAGTCCGATCGTCTCAAGCGTTATGTCGAAGGCGGCACCATGCCATCTGTTGGCCTTCGTGGTACCAGCAGACTTGACGATGACGATGTGCGCAGTGTTAGCACCGCTTTCGCCAGCCAGGTCGGTCTAGGAGGCTACGACTGATTGACGCAAGGATGAGAATCTCATGGTCACTCCTTCTTTCTTTGGAAAGAATCATGCCTACCTTCACGTCTCGCTACCTTGGTGTTCAGTCAAGACATGGTCGACGTCAGTATTGCTCGCTGCCATACCAACCCGGACAAGCCGCGCGGATGATTTTGGTGCACATGTGGGCTCGCCCTGATGTGTGGACAAGGAATCGCTCTGCATAGCTGCCTGATCACTACGTCCTTCTTCAGGACAGAACAAGAAGCAGTACTTCAACTCGTTGTCTGTCAAGAACGGAGCCGTCTTCTATGGGGTTCTTCTTGGTGCTCGGCCTCTCTGCTAAGCACAATCTTAGCACGCAGATATTTCCGAGTCACTACTGTCAACGAGCGGTGTACTTATTCGAACATCAACTATCCATCTTTCCTTCTTTCGAGGATAGAGGGGGATGTTTCATGCTAATCAGGGGTATGGTCTTAACAGTCATACAGATTTGCTAGTTTTACCTCCTTTATTCTTGCTTTACCAAATACAACTCTTGTTTTCTTGCGACATCGTCCCTTCCAACTTGATCTTGCTGGTGACGTCTCGTACCTTCCTTGCCGTTGTTGCTAATACTACCATCAGGTGTTGATCTGTCGTTAGCAGTTTCTCGTTCGTGATGATACCGAGATGATGCCGGATCCTATGCCATTCAACAATTCCTTCCACAGTCGACACCAGTCTGAATCAAGCACATCCGCCTCCACCATACTGGTGATAGTATCCCCAATTATCGAGTCTGGAATATCTCAACGCCTGCGGCTGTGCCCGAAAGAGTCCCGAGCAGAAGGGGGAGCCCACAATCGCACCATCGCCATCGTAGCAACCCAAACCTTAAGCCAGCCACAGCCGCTGACCTCTCATGACTTGCCCTCGATATGCACACTAGTCAGTCGCTACTCAAATAACGTCAATTCCAGTTTCAACCCAGCACCTGCTAGCTTCAAAACCTGGTCAGCTTCAAAAACATGCCAGCTTGCGTCTTTCGGGAGAGGATGGGTATCGCTCCGAATTCGGTGACCTTAGCCGCAGTATCAGGTAGGGCGTCTTGCGTGCTCGGCAGCGACTCCGATGCTTAGCTCTTTCAACATATAGGAAGGGGAATTTCTGATATAGCTACGTCTTTCGAGGAAAGAGCCGAACGGGGAGCGACTTGGAGACTTGGCCGGAGTTAGAATTCCGATGGATCCGGTGGTATCGGTTCCTTCGGTATGTACTTGTAGGGTTAGACATATGATCGTTCGATGGGATCGAGAGGAGAGATGATGTTGGTTTTCGGCATTGGGGCCTATTGGTTGAAGATATCAGGTGTCGTTTATTTTGGCTATGAGGCTCAGAGGAGATCGACTGGGCATGGTACTTGTAGTCTGTGGCTTGATGGACAGTTTTCTTCTTCGTAACTCAATGGATGAATGGTCTTTCTCGTGGTCTCTTGGATGAATACTTTATCCGTTCAGAACATGTACGGTCATTAGCCTTCGTGTCGCCGTCGGAAGTTGTCAATCTGTTGCCTATCTGTCTGGTTTCTCTTCTCTATCTCTCTTGTCGGCTGAATGTGATTAGGTGTTTTGCTCTCATGATCTTGTTCAAGAGCTCGTATTTCTTCTCGGTTGCTCCTTCTCCCTCCCTTCGTACTTACCTCCCCTGTGTTAGCTGGTGGCTTCTCGTGTTCCCCTTCCTATTCGCTGACTTCTTATCTTCTTACTGGACCGTTACTTCTCTTGCTACTCAAGCATTGTCTCCCGTGTATACTTGCTCTTTTCGTAAG